>Ga0307514_10002975_pt1 | contig 16778 bp, 19 predicted proteins | sample 16_EM_MG_FD_203088 | JGI IMG/M metagenome (GOLD analysis project Ga0307514, IMG submission 203088) | Populus trichocarpa ectomycorrhiza microbial communities from riparian zone in the Pacific Northwest, United States - 16_EM | ecosystem: Host-associated > Plants > Roots > Unclassified | place...
TAGAACGGGAGGCCTGTGACTCTCTGACCTGCTGCGCAGGTTGTGCCCCCGGCAGGATTCGAACCTGCGACACCCGCTTTAGGAGTGGGATCGAATTCTTGCCGGAGGGTGCTCGCACCTGTTGCGTGCTGATGTTCTACCTGGTCAGCGGCTTGGAGGATGACTCCTGGTCCGGCCCGGGATCGCTTCTGCTGCGCCGTCCGCTCACGCATCGCTCACGCAAGCAGCTCTCGAATGGGCACCGGTCGAGCCGAGTTGCGTCCCCGAGAGTTCGTTGGCAGGGGAGCAGAGCCACACGACTTTGAGGACGGCCTGCCTGTTGTTGGCGGTCTCTGAACCACGGTTCACGGAAACGCCGACAGCCCGCTGTGAGACCACGAATCACCGAGCTGGGTGCAGCAAGTGCGGGGCATGAGCCTTGACAGCTTCCAGAAGTTCCTTCTTCGACGGGTTCACCATGGCCCGTCCCGCCACAGTCACTGTAGGCACGGTCTCGTTCCCGTCTGCGACCGAGCGGACGAACGCCGCAGCATCCGGGTCTCTCCAGATGTTCACGGTGGTGTACCGCAGTCGGGAAAAGCGCAGACGCAGCAGCAACTTCATGCAGTACGTGCACATAGGGCGCCAGTAGACGACCACACCGTCATGTTCCTGGGTCACGGATTCCCCTAGTATCCTTGGGCGTTAGGCTGAGCCTAGTCGAGGCGCTCGTCGATGTCGGGGGCTGATCCATCGTTCCGTACAGGAGTCTGGTCAGCGCCCAGTTGGCCGCCCCGACCGTGCTGGCCTGATACCACTTCCAGGTCATAGACCGCTCGTGATGGCATCGATGGTGTCCATGGCCTGGGTAGCGACCAGTTCCCGATATGCGAGACAGCGCGTCATCAGCGTGGCATGGTCCCCGGCGTCGACGACACCTCCCGCTGCCATCATGATCACGTGATGAGCATGCTGGACAGTCGACAGGCGGTGGGCAACGACGATCACGGCGCGACTGGTGGCCAGTTCGTCCACGACGGCGCGGAGCCGTTGTTCGTTGATGCCGTCAAGCTGGCTGGTTGGTTCGTCCAGCAGCACGATGTCTGCGTCTGAGAGCAGGGCACGGGCCAGTGCCATGCGCTGACGCTGTCCGCCCGAGAGGTCGATTTCGCGACCGAGCGGTGTGTCGAGGCCCTGAGGAAGGGCAGCGATGTCGTCGGTGAGGTCCACTGCGTCGAGGGCGGCGGTCAGCCGAATGTCGGCGGCCGGCGTGGTGCGGCCGAGCTGCAGGTTCTCGCGCACGGTGGCTTCCAGCGACGTGAATGCCTGGTCGACGTACGCGATGCGCGCCCGCAATGCATCGAGGGGCCAGTCCTCGGCGTCGTGACCGAGCACCGTGATGCGTCCGGAGGTCGGGTGGACGAACCGGTCGATGAGGGAGAGGGCCGTGGTCTTGCCTGCGCCCGAGGGACCGACGACCGCGGTGAGCCCGACCCGCGGTGTGGTGAACGAGACGCTGTGCAGGGCCGGTCCGGTCGCGCCGGGGTGGGCGTATGACACGGAGTCGAAGTCGATGGAGGGTGCTCCGGGCACCGGGACTGGGGCGGACGAGCGAGATGATGTCGTCTCGGTTTCCAAGGGGAGGGACAGCAACTCGTTGCACCGCTCCCGAGCGGCCAGGCCCGCCTGCAGGCGGCCGAATCCGGTGGTCAGGGCGGTGGCCGGTGGGATCGTCTGCAGAAGGTAGAGCAGGAACGCGGCGAATTCGGCCACCTGTAGATCGCCAGCCGCCATGCGGGTGCCACCTGTGAGGATCACCGCGATTAGGGCGACCTGGTTCCCGAGGGCCGTTATCGCGGGGATCACCGATTGCAGGCGGGCTCCGTGCAACGACACAGTCCGGAGCCCTTCGGCGTCGTCCGCCAAGGTACGGGCCGCCAGAGACTCGGCTCGGTACGCCTTGATGGTCGTGAGCGCGTCGAGGTTCGAAGTGAACCTCTGGGCGATCTTTCCGATTGCGACCTGCTGACCGGTGACATTGGATTTCACCCGGGCCAGAATCAGGGAGATCACGATGGTCACGAGCGCGAGCGAGGCGACGGTGACTAGGGTGAGGACCCAGTCGATCCACACCATCACCACAAGCGTGAAGCTCACGGTCAGCGCCGCGAGGGGCAACTGGGCTCCCAGGTCGACGACTTGCCGAAGCAAGAGGGCGTCCGAGGTGATGCGGGCGGTCAGGTTGCCGGCTCCCTGGGCACGCACTGTCGCCAAGGGAAGGCGCAGGGTGTGTCCCATGATGCGGGCGCGCAGCCGGTAGATCATGTGCTCCCCGGCGCGGGCGATGAGAAATCCCGAGACCGCTTGAGTCACGGCTCCGCCGATCGCCGCCGCGCACATCAACAGCACAGGGGTGAGCATTGACTGGTGGGTGGCGAAGTCCGTGATGATCTCTTTGACGAGCAGAGGTACGGAGAGGGCCGCGGCGGTTGCGACCAGGGCGAGCAGGAGCGCGGCGACCAACTGGCCTGGGAATGCGGCCAGTTCACGGCGTAGCCGGATACGTCCGGGTGTGGGGTCAGTGACTTGAGGTAGGTGATCGTGATGTGTCGTCAAGGGATCTCTCCAGAGCTGCTGAGGTGGCGGTCGTGTCTTCCGAAAGCGGGTCATGTCGGGCGGGTCGCCAGGTTGATCATGTGCTGGTCAATTTGCCGTTCCGTCTGGATCTCAGCGCGAGATGCGCCTCGCCCAACGCGGTTTTGAGGCCCTTGATCTGTTCCAGAAGCTCGCGTTCACGTCGCGCGGCTTCTGTCTGCCGCGCGGAGGGCTGGAGTCCGCGATGACCCGCTTCGATGAACTGGCGACGCCATACGGACACCGCCTGCGGTGAGACCCCTGCCTCGTTCGCCGCATGGGACAAAGTGGTGCGACCCGAAAGGAGATCGAGAACGATGCGGGCCTTGTCGTCAGGAGGTATGACAGGTTGCCGTGGCACAGGCGACTCCCAGGGATCGGCGACGAAGTCGGAACGAGGGACAGAGGATGTGGGTGCTCACGCCGTTGGCAGCGCTGACATCCCGTCGATGTCGAGCAAGTCCGCGAGCATCGGGATGTAACCGTGCAGCTGCGGGTTCCAGCCGACGTAGGCGGCGAAGTCGTGTGCGTGCGTGGCGATCCGGACCACCGCGCCGGCCGCCAGCGTGTCGCGATCCCAGGTCGGCCCGTAGTGCGAGAGGAGGCGGTCCCGGAGCGAGTCGAGTACAGGCAGTTCCATGCGGCGTCGCTCGGCTGCCAGGGCATACTCGGTGAGTTCACCTATCAGGCACGCGAGGTCGGTCTCCGGGCGCCCCTGGGCCGCCTCCACACCGGACAGCACGACGGCGCCCGGCCTGGTGTCCGGGGCATCGGCCGCGATGACGCTGCCGAGCGAGAACCAGCCATGCACCACTGTGGTCCGGTCCTTCGGCCCCGGACTCAGCATGTGGTGGGTGAAGACGCGCAGCTTCTCCCACCTGCTGGCCCCCAGTTGGGTCCGCAGCCGGTAGTGGAATCCCGCGCCGGCGCGGGGGGCCCGCCCGCTGTCCAGCCAGGCCATCAGCCGCGCCGGCCCGGGAGGCGGCGGGTAGTGGCCGGGAGGGTCGGCGCTGTCCTGCTGGTCGTGCAGTACCCGGAGCCGGCCGCCGAGGTGGCTGATGATCTCCTGGAGCCGCACGGTGGGGACGTCCTCGGCCAGTACCAGGTTGCCGAGGCTGTTGCGGCCGGCGACTTCCCAGCGGTATTCCCCTGCTTGTGAGACGGAGGGAGCCGCGAAGCGTATGTGCGGACTCGATGCGGTCCGGAGTCGGCGGACGAAGCCCGACCGTACCGGGGGATAGGTGCCGGGGTGGCTGCTGCCGGGGGTGCGCTGCCAGTGGATACGTCCGTCCGGCAGCGCTGTCACACGGGTCATCTGAAGTCCGGTGCCGAATCTCTCCAGCACGCGGTGTTCTTCCTGGTGGTTTCCGAGGTCGGTCACGCGGCGGACTCCGTCCAGGAACGCAGGTCTTCCAGCGCGCTGATGGCGTGTGGCACCAGGGCGGCCGTGCCGATTCCCACCTCGCCGCTCGACATGCTTGCTCCGCGGATCGGGGGCAGGACGGTGACGTTGTCGCGCTCGGACAACTCGACGATGTGCCGACGGTAGGCGGGGTTGGAGTGCCCGTTCGGAGGGAGGGCCGGGCAGACCACGATGGGGGCGCGGGTGCACTGGAGGGCGAGGAGAGTCGGGGTGTCGGCGAGACCGAGAGAGAAACGGGCGACGAAGTGCATGGTGGCCGGGTGGACGAGGACCGCGTCGGGCCAGGAGGCCAGCTCGACGTGGAGCGCACCGTCGGGTTCGTCGGGCCAGGCGTCCACCATCGGGAGCCCGGCACCCGCCGTGGCCGCGATGGCCGTGGGGGTGGCGAAGCGGCGTGCCGAGGGGGTGATGACGTAGCGCAGTTCGGTGCTGGGATAGCTGGTGCGCAGCCATTTCAGCCACATGGGCAGGAACATGGTCTGCACACCGCCGGTCGCCAGATAGAGCAGACGCTTGGCGTGGAAGGCGGGTGGTTCGGCGGGGATGAAGGGCTGTGGCTCGTTCACCGGGAGCCTCGCTTCTCGACCGCGGTGAGGATCGAGGATAGGTCCCGCAGTGCCGCGCCGGGGCCTTCGGCCAAGTGGACGCCGCCGACGTTGACGATGACCTCTTCGACGCCGGCTGCATGGTGGGCGTCGAGCGCCACGGCGATCTCGTCGGGTGTGCCGGTGACGACCACGCCGTGTTCGACCAGCAGCGACGCCCCTTTGCGAGGGTCGGACGGATCGACGGACAGGCCCGCTTGGTTCAGCATGTCGCAGTAATGAGGTGTCGAGAGATGGGTCCCGGCCGCGTGGAACGCGATCTCGCCTAGGTCCCGTCGGGGGCGGCTCACCGCGCAGTGGACGATGGCGGCGATACGTGGAGCGGGCCGTTGCGCCTGAGTTGCCGAGGAAGAGATGGCCGGGGCGATGCGGTCCCGAATGTAGGTGTCCGGGGTGAGCCAGGTGAGGGCCCAGTCCGCGGTCTCCCCGGCGAGCCGCGCCATGGGTTCACGCAGGACACCGAGCCCGATCTCCACCGGGGCGTCGGGCAGCGGTGGCAGCGCCAGCCCGTCGGTTGGCCAGAGGCCGTCGCTTTCGACGACGGTTCCGCCGTCGAGGAGGGTCCGCATCATGGCCGCGTAGCGGCGGGTGGCGGTGATGGGGGCACGGTAGGGCGCGCCGAGCAGGCTCCGCTGCATGCTCGCAGCGGCCGGTCCGATGCCCGCGATGTAGGGGCGCCCGGAGAGGGCGGCAACGGAACGGGCGTGCAGGGCGGCCGTCATCGGATGGCGCATCGGCATCAGCGTGACCGCTGAGCCGAAACCGATGTCGAGCCCCATTCCGGCCAGTGCGCCGAACACGTGATGCGTTTCGATGGCCAGGGACTGCCCCAGCCACAGACGGCGGCCGGAGGTGTTTTCGGCGACACGGGCGTACGGTACGACGGATCCGATAGCGGCAGGCATGGCTGGATAGAAGACGCTGGTTGTGGGCATCCGTTGGTCCCCCTCGTGCGTGTTGGATGCTGATGTGATGACGGTGACGCCGTGGTCGTACGACAACGGCTCCTAAAGCCACCTGTCGGGGAGTTCTGCTGCGTTGCCGCAGACGACGCCGCTCATGCGGTCGGGACCGTAGAGAGCAGCCGACGCCCGGACTTCGGCGAGTGTCAGCCGGGCGGTGCGTTCGAGGATGTCGGCGATACCCGAAGCGGGAATGCCTGACGTCAGGTACGACAGCACGCATGCCGCCCGCCCCGCTTGTGACCCGAGGCTGAGAGCGTGCTTTCCGGTGATGTATCCGATCGCCGCCTCGCGTTCACGGTCGGTGGGGCCGGCGGCGGCGAACTCTTCCAGCAACCGGGCCAGGTGGGACATGGCTTCAGCGGTGCCGGAGGAGCTGACATCGGCCTCGATGACGAGGACGTCGTTGTCCAAATGGTCGGTGACGGAGGCGACGGTGCGGTAGGCCAGCCCGTGTTCCTCCCTCAGCACGGCGTTGATGCGGGAGGAGAAGGTGCCGCCCAGGATCAGTGAGGCGATCTGCGCGGCGGCGAAGGCGGAGCGGTTCGTACGGGAAACGGACTCCGCGGCAAGGCGGATGTGGGACTGCTGCCATCCCGGACGATGATGTGTCACGATGCGATGCCCGCCCGCACGGACCGGCCGGCTGGTGGTGTCCTCCCGTACCGCAAGCGGCGGTTCGATCCAGGCGCTGAGCCCCCTTTCGAGGTGGTCAAAGGTGCGTTCTCCGTCGATGTCGCCGACCACGACCAGCTGCGACCGGCCGGGGGAGATGCACTCGGAATGCGCTGCTGCGACCTGCCCAGCGGACACCTCGGCCACGTCGTCCGGGTCCGGGGACGGGTCAGCGAACGGCGGTGGCTGCTCATAGAACTCCCCCCACAGGCGGCGTACAGAGTCGACGGCGGGCTGGGCCGTGACCAGGGACGCTTGTTGGCTGGCCTTCGAGGACGCGATGCGGACCCGGTCATCGGTGTACTGGGCGCCCACAACGGCGGCGAGAGTGTCGGCCAGCAAGGGCAGCAGATCGGCGGTACACGTCAGCGAAAGGATCAGCCACTGCCGCTTGCGGCTGATGGCCACAGTGCCGCCGAACTGCTCGAAGTACGAGCACGCGGGCAGATCGGGCCAGCACGCGGCCAGCACATCGCACACCGCCAGGTCGAACCGGTTGCGCAACACCAGCGGTATCGCGAGATGGGCCTGCACCATGGGAACGGTGGCCAGGGCCGACGCCGTGATCGTCAGCCCGTGCGGTCCACGGTGCGTCGCGAGGTCCGGCATGCGCACAGCGGTCGGCAGCATCATGCGGCAGCCTCCTTTGCTTCCTCGGGGATCAGGGACAGCACTGCGCGTCCGTTCGGCTGAGCAAGGGTCGCGGCCGCCGTCGCAAGCGAGTCCGGATTAGTCCTGGCTACTGTCCGGGCCAGCTCCTCGGTGATGCCGGGCTGGTCGAAAAGCAATGCGCCGCGGGCCAGAGATCGCACCCGATGCGCCAGCGAGTCCAGATTTTGGTAGTGCCTGCTCACTGCAGTGGCTATGGCCCGCTGGGTTTCCGCCCCGCGGGCTGCGCCGTCTGCCACTTCGGTTGCCTGCTCGGTCACGAGGGAGACAACCTCGTCCGCCAGACCCGACGGGTGGTGGACGACGATCACGAACGTGTCGGGGTCCTTGGCCATCAGGGGTCCGAACAGCCCTGTGGCGGAGTCCACTTGAGACCCCAGTGAGGCAAGGGCCGACCGGAGCCGGGCGCCTGCGCCGCTCGTGAGCAGGTGGGACAGCACGACGTGCGCCGCGTAGGCGCTCAGGTCGGTCGCGGCGTCCGGCAGGCGACAGCCCATGGCGAGGGCCGGACGTGGCGCCAATGGGTCGTAGCACGTCCCGGACAACGGCTCATGGCCGAGGGGTTCCGAAACGTCTGGCAGATGCGGCACGGTTCGGGCCGGTACCCGCGCGAAGCAGCGCCGTGCCGCTTCCAATGCGGTGCGTGGATCGATGTCGCCGCACATCGCCAGGACGGCGTTCCCCGGCGCATAGAAGGAGTCGAAGAATTCGGCGCAGTCCGTCACAGTCGCCGCGTTCAGGTCGGTCAGCTCGCCGTATCCATTGTGGGCGTTCTCCCACTTGCGGTAGAGAACCGACGGCAGGACCGTCCAGGGGAACCCCCCGTAGGGACGGCCGGCGACCTGGAGCCGTATCTCTTCCTTGACGACGTCCCGCTGAGTGTCGAGCGCGTCCTGCGTGACATCGAGGAAACCCATCCGGTCCGCTTCCAACTCCAGGACGTGTTCCAGGGAGCTGGAAGGCACCACCTGGTAGTAATCGGTTGAGTCGGGGAAGGTGTTGGCATTGACCACCCCGCCGCGGGCCTGGATGCGGGCGAAGTGCTCCCCGCGTGCCACGTTCCGTGAACCCTGAAACATCATGTGCTCAAAGAGGTGGGCGAATCCGGATCGTGAGCGGAATTCGGTACGGAAACCAACCCGGTAGTTCACGGAGATACCGACCCCCGAAACTCCGTGAATTTTCTGAGCGATAACGCGCAGCCCGTTCTTCAGCGTTGTGTGATGTATCGCATCCACCATGTCCGAGATTAGATCCCACCCACACAGGTGGATCAACTATTTCTTGAGCCCTCCGGCCGTGGAACCCACGTGAATGCTGGGCTGGAGTCCATGCAGGGTCAATCAACATTGAAAATTGAACGTTGCTGCACCATCAAGTGGATCCTTAAGGTGCCGACTCATGGTGAAAAGTATCTCTGCCCGAGAACGGGCGCCTGGGGTCCAACCGGTTGACCTTGCAGACGTCCCCTACGTTGATGAATTGCTGATCAGGCTCGGGGTGGGACCTTTCGACCCCGCGACGGTCGGCAGTGCCCTGGGACGCAACGACAACTGGGTCGGTACGACCGCCGGCGGTACACCGGTCTTCGTCAAGCGGCTCACCGAGGGGGAGCGCGCGGTCCGCATGAGGCGGACGGAGACGGTCTGCGCCGCTGCCTGCGGCAGGTTGGACACCCCTCGGTTGATCGGCACCGATCCGGACCACGCATTGCTGGTTTTCGAGTACCTGCCCAGCGCGGAGACTGGTGCCGACCTGGCTGCCGACGACTCCTTCGACGAAGCCCTGTGCGACCGCATCGGCGCGGCACTGGCTGCCGTGCACGGCCTGGACGCGGAAGGGTTCGACACCAGCGAGCACCCGCTGCCGCCTGTCGCAAATCTCGATGCCCTCCCGCTCCGGTACTACACACAGGCGTCGGCCGCCGAACTGGCGATGTGGCGGCTGCTGCACGCCGACGCCCCGCTCGCCCAGGCGCTCAGGGAGCTGCGGGCGTCGGACGTCAAGCGGACACCGTCGCGCACCCCGATCCACGGCGACGTACGCCTCGACCAGTTCCTGCTCGCGGACGGCATCCTGTACGTGACCGACTTCGAGGAGTCGCGGATCGGCGACCCGGCACGGGACATCGGCGCGTTCGCCGGGGAATGGCTCTACCAGGCCGCCGCCGCCATACCTGTGGCCCTGGCCGACGCGTCGCCTCTCGGCCACACCGCCACGCACGAGGAGATCATCGCCACGGGCGTCGTCGAGATAGAGCAGCGCAGCCCGAAAGTCCGGCGCTTCTTCCGCGCCTACCTCGACGCGGCGCCCACGTCGGTCGCCGAGGACAAGGGGCTCGGGGCGCGGGCAGCGGCCTACGCCGGCTGGCACATGCTGGACCGGATGCTGGCCACCGCGGCGCGCTCGGCCACCCTCTCGCCGATCACCAAGGCGGCGGCGGGCATTGGCCGCACGGTGCTCCTGTCTCCGGCCGACTTCACTTCGTCCCTGGGCCTGGAGGCTTGACGTGTCACACGGCAACTTGCAACTGGCCGAGAAGATCACCGTTCTCCTCGACGACATCACAGTCACCGACGGCGGGCTGAAGGCCGAGGCCGCTGGAGAGGTCCACGAAGGCAGCAACCCACAGACCGTCGCGCGCAAACTCGGTGCCGCGCTGTACCAGACACTGCACAGCGGACGGGACAGGCCCCTCGACGTCAACCTGCGGACGTTTCGCGAACGCGCCTTCGACGAGGCGCTGGACGAGGCGACAGGGCGGCGCACCACGACCGTCTCCGGACGGGTTCTCGGCACTGACGACGACGGCACGCTCGTGGAGATCGACGGGCTCCGGGTACGGGTTCCCCACAGTTCGGTCGCCGAAGGACCCGACGACGCGGCCACGGTCGTCCTGCCGTGCGCGCGGCCCGGGCTGTCTCCCGGCTTCTTCCTCGCTTCGTCGAGCAGGGAATCGAGCACCGGAGGCGGCCCGCTGCTTAGGCTCTACGGGCGTCTGGACGATGCCGATGCCGCGCCTGGCGTATGGCGTGAACTGGTGGCGTTCCTGGAGGACGCCAGTGTCCCATGGCGGGCGAAGATCTCCTCGACGCGTCTGCTGTACCCGCGCAATGACGCCGTCGTCGTCTACCTGCCGCGTCCGGCGTGGCGTGTGGCCCGCCCATGCGCCGAACTGCTCCAGGACACCGGCCTGCTGGGCGAAGGCGTCTCGCCGTTCACCCACGCGGTGACCGGTTCGGTGGGCTGCGCGTTCGAACCGGACGACAAGAGGCCGTCCAGACGGGACCTGAGCTTCGGCCAGCACCGCACGCAGATATTCGCCGAGGCGCTGGTCAGGCACGCCGCCCAGCCCATCAGTGAACAGGAACCCGTGACCGACACCATCGCTGCGGCTTTCGTGGATGCCGGGATCGACCCGCTCGAACCGGCCCGGAACCTGTCCTCGCCGGTCGTGGACGTTCTGCGGTCCTACTGAAACGTCTTCAGCCCTACTGAAACTTCCGGAAAGGAAAGGCTGGGTTCACATGCCAGACGCGATAGATGTACAGGACATGTATGACGTGGTGGTCGTCGGCGGAGGGCCGGCCGGTTCTACCGCCGCGAGTCTCCTGGCCAAACGCGGGCACCGCGTGCTGGTGCTCGAACGGGAGAGTTTCCCCCGCTATCACATCGGCGAGTCCCTGGTCACCGGCATGATCCCGGTGATGGAGGAGTTGGGCGTCGTCGACGAGCTCGAGGCCAGGTTCAACCCCAAGAGGGGCATCACGCTTGTCTGGGGGAACGATCCCCAGCCGTGGCGCACCGACTTCGCCGCGGCCGGCGGTGCCTACGACCACTCCTGGCACGTCACACGCAGCGAGTTCGACGAGCTCCTGCTGAACAACGCCCGGAAGCTCGGCGCGCAGGTCGTTGAGGAGGCCCACGTCACCGAGGTGCTCACCGACAGCGGTGGGGCGGTGGCGGGTGTGGCGTATACGCACCAAGGGCGCACGCACCGGGTGGGGAGCCGGTTCGTCGTCGATGCTTCTGGACAGAACCGGACCGTCACCCGGAAGCTGACCCAGGTGTCCTGGCAGGAGGATCTGCGCAACGTCGCAGTCTGGGGTTACTTTGCCTCCTACAAGCCGATCGAGGCGCCCGGCGACATCCTGGTCGAGGCCATCGAAGGCGGTGGCTGGATGTGGGGAATTCCGCTGTCGGAGACCGAACTGAGCCTCGGCTACGTCCTGTCCGTCGACAAGATGACGGAAGCCACCCGCCAAGGGCGGTCCCAGCGCGAGGTGTTCACCGAGGGACTCGTCGCGAGCCGGATCGCGAAGACGATGGTCGACGCGGGCGACATCGGTGAGTTGCGTGCGACGCGTGACTGGTCGCACGTCAGCGATCGGTTCCACGGCCCGGGCTGGGTGGCGGTGGGCGACGCGGCGTGCTTCATCGACCCGTTGTTCTCCTCGGGCGTGTGGCTGGCCACCTCCGGCGCGTGGCTGGCGTCCCGGGCCATCGACGCGGCCCTGAGCGACCCATCGCAGCAGGAGACGGCGCTGGAGCGGTTCGACGGCGTCTACCACCAGCTCTTCAACGACATCCTGGGTTACGTGCGGTACTTCATGAACCCGAATCGGCTGCGGGAGGACTATCTCGAACGTGCTCAGCAGGTGACCCGGATGTATTCGGAGAGTTCACGGGTCGGATTCATCTCGCTGATCTCCGGAATCAAGGCCCTGCCGGAGCTTGTCAGCTTCGACCCCATGGGGTTGGAAGGAATGCAGGAAATCCTGCAGGCTCGGGCGGCTGCGGCAGCTGCCGCCAAGGAAGAGTGACATACGGCCTCCTGTCAACCTTCGGCTGTAAGTTTCGTTTTGCAGCCCAAAGGTCGAGGTCAGCGGCTCACCGATTCAATGAGGCCGGACCAAATCCCTCGACGGCGTGAATCCCGCATGGTGAACTCGTTTTCGACGGCATTCACGGAGCCGTCACACAAATCCTTGGGAGGGATTTCGTTATGAACGAGAACCTGATTGCCGGTTACGCCGCCTACACCACGGCCGACGAGTACGGCGCGTCCGCGACCGGTGACGCCCCGGCCTCCGTCGAGACGATCGGCCTGTCCATCGCGTCGGCGGCGCTCTCGGCCGCCACCGTCACGGACAAGTGCTGAACATCCGAATACCTGAAACCACTGAGAAAGAGGAACTTTCATGAACGAGAACCTGATTGCCGGTTACGCCGCCTACACCACGGCCGACGAGTACGGCGCGTCCGCGACCGGTGACGCCCCGGCCTCCGTCGAGACGATCACCATCACCATCGCGTCGGCCGCCGCTTCCGCCAGCGTGGCGGCCACCTGGCAGGGTGGTTGCTGAATCAGCGACGCGACCGAGGGACATGCCGATCGTGAGCGAGGATCTGCTGTCCTGTCGTACGCGGGCATCTGAGCCGGGGGAGTTGTCCTTTCCCGCCTTCGCTTGATGACCACAATGGCGCGGTCTTCCGGGCCCCCGCCGGGGGCCGCGCCGTTGCGGCCAGTCAGACGCCACGAAAGTCATCGACCATCCGAACGAGTCATCCAGAGCGGGTCATCCGGAACGGGCGTGGCGCGCGGCCGTGTCGGCGATGAGCTGCAGAGCTGCTAGATGCCCGGCGAGTGCCTCTCGTCCGGCCAGGGTCAACGCCAGCCAGGTCCGGGGGGTCTTACCGACATGCCCCTTGCGGACGGTCACATATCCGGCGTCCTCCAGTGCGGAGACGTTCTTGGACAGTGCGGACGGCGACAAATCGCAGTACTCCTGGACGGCGCGGAATTCCGCCTCGTCGCACCCTGACAGGAACGCGGAGATCCGCAGCCGGGTGGCAGTTCGGAAGGTCTCGTCCAGGCCATCGGTCACGGGCGCACCTTCTTTCTCAACACAACCCACACGAAGATACCCACCCCGACGCCCATAGCGGCGTACAGCCCTCGTGTCGAGGGGGCGGCATGGTTCGCGCTGATGAGGAAGGCCACCGCGCAAAGCCCCAGTGTGGTCCATGTCTTGCGAGCCGGCCCGCGAATGCCTCTGACTCCCTGGCGGGCGCGGATACGTAGCACGAGCAACCGGGCGGACACGGCGAGGAGTACCGCTACGGCGATGGAGGCGAGCCGCCACTGGGCGGAGGTGGGAGCGAGGCCAGCCAAGGTGATTCCAGCGGCGGTGAGCAGGCCGCACACGGGCGGTGCCCAGCGGGGCAGTACCGGTTGCACGGAGGCGATGTACGAGCGACGTGCCTGTTCGAGATCGTCTCGGGCTTCGTGAGCGTCCATAGTTGCCATCATGGCATCTAGTTTCCTACTCTTCAAGTACTGCCCGCTGAGGAAAATCAGGAGCTCGGATTGAAACCGCTGGTCATCGACTCCCTGTCGAAACGCTACGGCGAGCGCGTGGCGCTCGACTCCCTGTCGTTCACCGTCCCCCCTGGCGAGATCTTCGGCTTCGTCGGCAGCAACGGAGCGGGCAAGACCACCACCATGCGCATCCTCGTCGGGGTGCTGTCCGCCGACAGCGGTCAGGTGCGCTGGGGTGACGCTCCCGTGGCCGGGCAGGATGTCGCCCGCTTCGGGTACATGCCTGAAGAGCGCGGGCTCTATCCGAAGATGACCGTGGCCAAGCAACTCGTCTACCTGGGCCGACTCCACGGGCTGCCGGCCACCGCGGCGCAGGCCGCGATGGAGCGGTGGACCGATCGTCTGCACATCTCGGACCACCGCGACCAGACCGTGGATTCCCTCAGTCTGGGAAACCAGCAGCGCGTCCAGCTGGCTGCGGCACTTGTCCATGACCCGGATGTACTGATCCTCGACGAACCGTTCTCCGGACTCGACCCGTTGGCCGTCGACGATATGAGCGCGGTACTGAAGGACAAGGCAGCCCAAGGAACCCCGGTGCTGTTCTCCAGTCACCAACTCGACCTGGTGGAGCGGCTCTGCGACCGCGTCGGCATCGTGCGGTCCGGGAAACTGACTGCCTGCGGCAGCCTTGAGGAGTTGCGCGGCAAAGGGGAAGCGGCCCGCCTATTCCTCCAGGTCGACGGATCTCCCGCCGACTGGCCCACTCGTACACCGGCCGTTGCCTCCTTCGAAGAGGAGGACGGCGGGGTACGGGTGGAACTCGCCTCCGGTTGCGACGAGAACGACGTACTGCGCGCTGCCATGCAGCACGGCCGGGTACGCCAGATGGTCTGGCGGCGTCCGACGCTGCCCCAAATATTCCGCGACCTCATCGAGCCCATGGAAGACGAGGTGGCCGCGTGACTTCCCCTGCGGATCTGCGGCGCGGATCATGGAAGGGCGTGCTGCTGGTTTACCGGCGCGAGATCGACGCCCGCATGACGTCAAAGGGCTACTTCATCAGCCTGCTGGTTATGGTGATCGCCGTGGTCGGAGTCGTACTCGGCCTTGATCAACTGAACTCGCCCAAGACTTACACCGTCGCTGTGTGCGGTGCCCCCGAGTCCGCCTTCGGCCCCGCTCCCGACAGCATCCGTGTCCGTCCGTGTACGGATCTCAAGACCGCCCGTGCCCAGACCGACGGCGCAGAGGTCGACGCCGCTGTGGCCGTCCACGACGGCCGGGTGTCCGTGCTCGTGCGCGCCGACTCGGAACAGCAGGCCCAGGACGCCGCGTTGGCCATGGGACGCTTCTGGGCCGCCGCCGCCTCCTACGAGCAGCAGCATGTCAACACCGCACGACTCAACGAGAGCATCGCTCAGGCCGGACCGCATCTCGTCACCGTCGGTCACAGCACGTACGACAAGAATCAGCTGGGCGCCGCCATCAGCCTCGTCATCGTGCTGTTCATGCAGATCATCGCCCAGGGGTCCCTGGTGGCCCAGGGAGTGGTGGAGGAGAAGTCCACGCGGATCGTCGAGGTCCTGCTCTCGACCCTGACCCCGATTCGCTTGATGATCGGCAAGGTCGCGGGCATCGGAACGGCGGCCATCGTCCAGATCTTCGTCCTGCTCGGATCCCTGGCCGGCGCGCGCGCGGCGATGAGCGGCCGGACAGAGGGACTGCCCGGCACCGCGGCTCTCCTATCAGGTGTGGTCTGGTTCCTGCTCTCGTTCGCACTGTTCGCCGGTCTCTTCGCGGCCGCCGGTTCGCTCGTGTCACGGCCGGAGGACCTCCAGTCCGTCCTCATGCCCGTCATGGTCATCGCCCTGGCGCCTGTCGGCGTCGCGGTCGCTGCCGCGGGGTCGCTGTCCGCGTCGTGGGTGAGCGTTATTCAGTACGTCCCTCCGTTCTCCGGGCTGCTCATGCCACTGCAAGCCAGCGTTGAGGGCGTCTCGGTGGCGCAGCAACTGGCCGCTGCGGCCGTGATGCTGCTGGCGACGGCAGCCTGCATGTGGCTTGCAGCACGTGTGTACCGCAACTCAATTCTCAAGATCGGGACGGCGGTCAGCTGGCGACAGGCTCTGGCGGCCTGAGTCACGCCCGAGGAATCAGGAGAGGATCCTTGCCATGGGCGCTCTCGACCCTGCCCTTCATGTCGCGCACGTAGCTGTGGCGCTTGCCGCGGTGTTTCTCATCGCCTGGTTGGGACGGAGCGTGGCTCGGCTGCTGCGGCAGCCGGATGTCATCGGTGAGATCACCGCCGGCCTGCTGGCTGGGCCTGCGGCACTTGCCCTGCTCGGCAGCGGTCCCTTTCATGCGGTGTTGCCGCAAGGCGTGTTCAACACCCTGAAGTTCGTAGGCCAGGTCGGCTTGGTTCTGTTCCTCGTCGGGCTGGCTCACCACATGCGGACCGGCCCCAACTCCCCTCCCCGGCGGGCGACCCTGTGGGTGTCGGCGGGAGCTCTGATCCCACCGCTGCTGTGCGGCGCCTTGCTGGCTGGCTGGGTGATCGCCAGTCATGACGTCACGGTACGAGGTACCGCACCCTCACCCGCATTCGTCCTGATGACCGCAGTTTCGATGTCCATCAGCGCCGTACCCGTGATGGCGAGGATCCTGACCGCTCTGCGCATGGAGAATTCAGCGGCTGGCACAATAACGATGGCTTCTGCCATCGTTATTGACGCTGTTGGCTGGCTGCTGCTGACGGTGGCAATCAGCCTGTCTTCAGGCAGCCCCGACGGTTTTCTCCATTCGATGCGAGCACTCGCACTCGGCTCGGTGTGTGCGCTGGCGATTCGGTACGGGCTGTGCTCACGAGGCGCGCGGCATTTCTGCAGCAGAGCACCACGCTGGGCGGCTGCTCTGCTTGGCGCGAGCGCACTCGTGGTGGCGATCACTATGGAGCACCTGGGGATGACAGCGATTCTCGGAGCGGCCCTCGTCGGCTTTTCCATTCCAACGGGGAAGTCGACACCTTGGGAACAGGTGGTCACGTCGGTTTCACGGATCGGACGTGTTCTGGTGCCCGCTTTTTTCGTGGTGACCGGAATTATGGTTTTCAATCGTCCGTTCTCGGCGGCTCCTTGGGTTATCATCGCCTTGGCCATCACGCTCGGAGTCCTGGGCAAGGGGCTTGGAGGGTATTTCGGGGCCAGACTCGGTGGCCAATCACGCGAGGTCTCGACTCGGATCGGGGTGCTGATGAACACCCGCGGACTCACAGAGCTGGTAGTGCTGCAGGCCGGTTACAATGCCGGGATTCTGACGACGCCGCTTGTCTTGGCCCTCGTGGTGATGGCGTTGACAACCACCGCGATGACGGGGCCACTTCTTTCCTGCCTGGATCGGGTGTCCCGGCAGCCGCTGCGCATGCCGCAACAGGAGCATGCATAGCATCGCACGATGTAGAAAGTGTTGCAGACGGCCATGGTCAGGAATCCTGAACATTGCCGTCTGCAACA
>Ga0307514_10002976_pt1 | contig 16777 bp, 14 predicted proteins | sample 16_EM_MG_FD_203088 | JGI IMG/M metagenome (GOLD analysis project Ga0307514, IMG submission 203088) | Populus trichocarpa ectomycorrhiza microbial communities from riparian zone in the Pacific Northwest, United States - 16_EM | ecosystem: Host-associated > Plants > Roots > Unclassified | place...
GACCTCTAATCCAGGAATTACAGACACCGTATCAAGCTCAAACTATATTCAAAAAACCGACCGTGAATTCATAAGATGAGTGCCATTATGCAGGTGTCTACGAAGGGCATTTTTGGCCATTTTGGCTGTGGTTTCACTGTTTTACCAAGACTTTTGTCCACAGACTGTACATACTGTACTAGTACTCACATACATAGGTACATACCGGTACTCCATAGGCGTATAGACTAAAACATACATACATGTCCTTTTTTTTTGAGTCTATACAGTAAGGCTCCCTTCGGGGGAAAGGCGTATAGACTAAAAAAAAGAAACCATGTATGTGTTATGTTAGTGTATATATGTAAGGCTCCGTCTAGACTTCAAAAGAAAAAAAATAGACTCCAAAAAATTATGTAGTCTGGTTAGGTACAAGTACTACAGAGTAGGTACTAGTCTGATTGCAGTCTTGTGCCAAGCCCCTCTCTATTGCTGTAACCGTACGGAGTAGAATACGACTATAAACCGCGACCTAAGAAGCTGCCGAGCCATGTTTGGGTAGGTACTGTATGTATTTGGTTGGGTCTACAGAACTCTCGGAATTCTTAACACCCCTGGTGCTGGTTTGCTGATGGTGGGTTCGCAATACTAGGGTGACCTTGAAATTTTCCATTGTTACAATCTTACAGGTTTGGTGCACCCTTTTCATTCAGGCAGATATTGCGCGTGTTACATGAATGAAGCTTCTGGAAACCAGATGCGGATTATCTTCCGGATTATATACTATTGCTCCGATGTTCCAGCCAGGGGAGCTCCTAAAATGAGGATATATATGATCAGCCATGTGGGGGATGATGTGATTGCTCGATTCGGTTCCAACTCTGGAATGTATGTACTTCTTATGCAGGACCTACAATCCCAGTGCAGAATACACTTCACTTGGGTCACCAAAAATCCTTCATCATCACACACATCAAGTATATGTATGTGCAACCATGGTCGCCTCGCACAGTCGTTCCTGCAATTCAACCTGTCAGATAGGACGCAGTACCAGGAACAGAGCACCTGTACGTTCGGTCGGACGAATGGCAATGCTGGACAGCTGATTGGGCAGTCCTTCATAAGAGGCACGCCGCAGCTGTAGGAGTTGGGTTTCTCAAGTGTCTGTAGATAAAACAAGCAGTAGATGTATCGTAAGTACAGAGGTGTTGAGACATGTAGTGAGGATCTCACACACAGGGGATGGGCCAGATTGCGGGCACAGCATCGTGGTACCGTAACGGCACTATCATATTTCGCCATCCCGCCCAGAGTTGGCTGGCTGGACCTTGAACCTGCGAAACTTCTGGTGACGGCGGTTTCATTTACGACGCTCGTGCGCTCAGACCACAAACGAGAAATTGGATCTTGTTCTGCCGGCCGAATCGAAGCATGCTGTACCCCCATTATGGCATGAAAGTAAAATAAATGTGTGTATGTGTAAGGCACCAGTGATACGTACTTCTTGCGCCTTGACAGGAGTGGGAGTCGTCTCATTTACAGAACGGAGCCAGTGACTTACTTCTGTGTTCCTCCCGTGCTCCCCCATTTTCGCAGAGAACAGGATCCAACCGCTCTCAACCCCTTCCTTCCTTCGACGCAAACTGGCTCTTGTCAATTGTTCTTCCCTCTGCTGTCAGCATCACCACTCCACATGGCCCGGCAGCCAACGACTGTCCACTCTTCCAGGTTGATTCAAGAATACGTCCAGCCATTCCCTCTGCAGGTCTAACAGACTCGCAGAAATTAGATCGGTGTTCCCTGTATAGACGCTGAGGCTTGTTGTGGTTGAACCTGCACAGGAAATTGGAAAGCAACGATACTTTTTTCCGCCGCCAGGCTGGGTCCGAGTGGATAACGAGAAGGAGGACCGAGAGGGCCCAAGGAAAAAAAAAACGAGAGAGCTCTGTTTAAATATTATTTGCTCTCTTTATTCAGTCGCTCTTTTCTTTATATCTTCCCGAGCAACGCACGGGGTATAATATATCTCACTCTTCGAAAGTCGCTGGCAGCAATCGAACAGAGCAGGGTCGTCGGTAATGCATAGCTGAGTCGCACAGGAAGCTCCAACAAAACAACCGGTCGGTCTCGTTCATTATAGACTCCTTGTAGCAGCTTACCTGCCGACAGGTAACATATCTGTGTAGGTACTGTTGCTAAGCTTACTCTGCAAAATGGGCCCAAATATGGAGGGCGTTTCTCCGTCGGATGCACGACCAGATCCACGAAGCAGACATCACCCACAACACCAGAACCATAAACACGAGAGCACCGCAGGTCATGGGATCGGTCAGGGTCAGAATCAACAGCTCCCTCCTGTGCTTCAACATCACCCAAGTCACCCAGAGCACAGAAACTATATTAGGCATTTGCAACAAGCTGCAGCACAAGACCCAAGTCATTTACCAACATCCCCGCATACACAACAACAGCGGCAATACTTAGCATACAACCCCATATTAAGCCCGACAAATCGCCATCACCAGTTCCGTCACCAAGAAGTTCGGCGCGTAGCGTCTGTCGAGAGAGGGCTTGGGCAGAACAAACCACCAGCTTCACATCGAATGAGTAGAATGAAATCTTTTGGAGACAGGGACCGAGAGCGACATCGTACCGATGAAATAGGGTTCCCGGTCCCGGCCCGACGAGACCAATACCAACAACACCCGCACAATGGTGAACGAGGAGGGTATGCAGGGCTTCCAATGCCAAGAGGTTTGGATGGAAGGGAGATGAATGGGAATTATCCAAAGAGGGTAGACTCGGCGGATAGGATGGCACAGATGAACCATGGGCTACCAAATGGAGCCTCTAGGGGAAAGTTGGGTGTTGATGGTAGTTTAAAGAAAATCGGATTACCATCGACACCGTCACCAAACTCATCCCGGCCAGGTAGCAGCCGGAGTCGACGGGAAAGTGGGTCGGGTTTAAAGGACGGACATGGAATGGCAGATCAAGAGATGGAAGGGGCTGCAAGTCGGAGTGGAACCCATAGCACTGGCCACCGCCCACCGCCACTCGTAAAAATGCCGGTTGCCTTCAACACCATATCTCGGGAGAGGGGATTCTCCGCATCCTCTCAGCCACCACTAAGCCCACACCTGCCGTCCCCAAGACCATCGAATTCAGCCCCAGATTTGGCCAAAGCCGAAACGAGCAGTAGGTCTCATCATGGCTATGGCCCGGACGCATATTATGCACAGAGGCGACGTGACCACTACAATATGTCACAGCCCTCTTCAGCACATCAATCACCACATACAAGCTTGCTACCAGAAAGCCGCCCTGCCGTTGACCGTGATTCGACAATCAGTTCCTCCGCAGCATCATCGAATGCAATGACCGTCGATGAGGCTATTGGAATGTATGGCTCCGATACAGACCAGGAAGATGGTTATTATGAGGATACTGCCGTAGTAGAACAGCAGATATCAAGGTTTCACTCTGAGAACTCTGGGAACGAGGAGATTAATGGCCCTGTTTCACCCTATCCCCTACAGCTACCGCAGCTTCGGGAGACCGTAAGATCACCCTCGCCGCAGATCCTAGATAACCCTAGGCCCGCCTCTCCGACAGCAAATCACCCAAGAGAACCAAAACCCGCACTCCCGTCCCCACCAAGAATATCTGAAGTATTGGCAGACGATGTTGTGTTATCACCAGTAGAGGAGGGCAGTGTCAAAGACGGTCTCATCGACTTACCACCCCCACCTACTACCCAACAAGAGTCACCACCCACCCCACCACAGAGCCCCCCCGCAGTGGCTGTATCTGTCAACCCGTTGGAAAACTGTATGCAGCCATGTACTATGCCGGCATATATCAGCAAGGAAGTCCCACCACGATTACCGTACGTTTCGAACGGCGTTGGTGACCCTGTGAAAGACGTACGGGATCGATACGGGTATGGATTTGTCTTCTTCCAAAAAATTCTAGTGGCCCACTGACAGTTCGTAATATAGTTTCCGAAAGCAGACTCAGTACGTGGCGTTAGAGGAATACGAGGCATGGAGTGTGGGCTATGAGGAAACTCTCAGCCGCAGAAAGAAGAAATGGGAGCAGCTGATGAGGGAATCAGGCCTGGCGTGTACAGGTGATGAAGCACCGGTGCGATTTCCCCCGCAGTCAGCAAAGATAAAACGCTATGTCAGGAAAGGGATACCACCAGAGTGGCGAGGCAAGGTAATAGAAACTCGCTATTGATATCAGTGGTTATTAACTTCTGTACATTAGGCGTGGTTCTGGTATGCTGGTGGACAGGCAAGAGTGAGTAAGAATCCAGGGTTGTACCAGAGATTGCTTAAGGAGCACTCGTCAAGCCCGGATTGGGAAATAATTGAACGAGGTATGAGTGATACTATATCCACTAGTTTACATCAGATGCTAAACCACATATTGTCTTCAGATCTTCATCGGACCTTCCCAGATAATATCTATTTCAAGCCTGATGCGACTGGCAGCCCCAACACTCATCAGAAAAAGCCGTCCAAGGTCCCAGAAACCCCAATTCTACAAGCTCTTCGTAGAGTCTTGGTTGCATTTTCTATATATGTACCCAAAGTCGGTTACTGTCAGAGTCTAAACTTCGTCGCAGGGATGCTTCTGCTTTTCATGGAGGAAGAGAAAGCATTTTGGATGCTATATATTATCACCCACCAACACCTACCAGGCACTCATGAGGTGAATCTTGAAGGATCAACGGCAGACCAAGGTGTCTTCATGATGAGCGTACGAGAAAGTTTACCGGGGGTATGGTCTAAGATCGCTGGTGGCTTGGATGGTAATATGGACTCAAATCCGAAGGATTTACCACCGGTCACACTGTGTACAACAGCGTGGTTCATGAGTGGCTTTATTGGCTCATTACCCGTGGAAAGTGTACTCCGGGTCTGGGACAGTTGGTTCTAGTAAGTTTGACACAACTCTCTGTATCCGGGAAGCCACTGACAATGACTGTATGATACAGTGAGGGGTCAAAGACTTTATTCAGGATTGCTCTGACTATCCTCAAACTGGGCGAGGCAGAGATTAAGGCTGTCAATGATCCTATGGAGGTCTTCCAAGTTGTCCAAAACATTCCAAGGAAGCTTATCGACGCTGTACGTATACTACCATACTAGAGAGGAGCCATAACTAAGATTTTGTTTCCCTAGGGCGCACTTCTTGAAGCATGCTTCCGTCGTCGAAATGGCTTCGGTCATCTCAGTCAGCAAGACGTTGACGAGAGGAGGAAGGAGAGGAGAGCAGCCTATGCATCAGAGCGAGCAAAAGCACTAAACCCAGGATTGAGACAGAGTAAGGATGACGCTGGACTCAGAGTGGACTTTGGCGGACATGACCACGACTTCTTCAAGATGGGGGGGAAGTTGACGAGACGTATGAAATTGAAGGTTTGAGGTAAGGCGCAAGCATGGGCTACACAATGCCTGACTTTCTCCCGCTCATTCTCCCATTCCTGTATAACACCTGTACCCACCCGCGTATAAATACTTTCTTTTTGGCTTTCATTTTCTTAGTTTCCGGTCGTTTTGTTGGCTTTTTCCTGAGGATTGGAGTTTGACGTTTGCTTGAAAAAGGGTATATATTTATTTAACGCTACACTCTTACAAATCTCTCTTTGGTTATTTTGTTTAGTAGCTTCGTTTCATTTATGCTATCATCTTTGTTTTTGTTTCTTTTAGCTCTTTGCTCTACTAGCCTTGCTGTTTATACCATTAACATTAATCGGAGTTGTGTGTTGCTTACGCATGGTTTTGGCCGACTTTCATTCGGTCCAATGAAATATTTGTATACTTTCTGATCTTCACACCCTTCTTGTTACGGTTAGTCTGGTGACGTCCCAAGTTGCCTAATGTGGAAGGTTGGTCGATATAACGGGGGTTCTCTCTTAGACTTCTATCATTCAGTTACACTTCGCTTTATTCGACTCTAGTACGAATCAGTATTTCCAGTCGGTCAGGTCCATTTGGTCTCAGTATTTCGATGCATTTGGTTAGTTCATCACATACCGGTACATAGGTTATATGAGCAGCGAAGGCTGAATCTGATAAGTTATGTAGGGAAGTTTTACAAATGTCGGGAGAAGATGTTTGTGTGATTGATGGTTTTGTGAGAAAGTAGTCTGGCGGGCACCAGCCTCTCGTATTGAGGAAGTAGGATTACATGTTTGTGGTAATAAGGTGAGTGAGATTGCGGAAGTTGATGGTCATGAAGTAGGTTATGGACATATTAATGATGGATTAGCTGATGTGGCTTTTTCGTGTAAGAGTGGAGTTGGTGATGAGCGATGAGTGTATTTTATATTAAGGTATATATATTTAGTTTTAATTAATGCTTATATTGGAGTGTTTCTTTTGTTTCTTTTGTTTTATATTGATTTATATCCAGAAGATAGAGTAGGAGGGCGACACCCTCTATATATGATATACAATCAGACATTCCATTTAATCTCGCTACCACCTCCATCATTATATCAACTAAACCATAACTGACTCTAATGATTCTTTCTCCATTATCCCAATACCTCCATTGCTTAATGCCACGTAGATACAATCCACCACAAGTGAGAAACTTCAAATAACTTATCAGGAACCTGAAACATTGCTCCATCATAACTACTCATTCGCCGCACATCCCCGGTGGTAGCAAACCCATTTATGATACCTCCTTTGCTGGTACCACCCAGATTCTTCACTGAACAATGTAACCATTTCCCGGCCGGTGTTCTGCTTGAAATCGTATATGATCGGTAGGGTGATTTGCAAAACTAAGTTGCATACATTCGCCTCCTTAAACTGTTTGTGATCCATCAGGGAAGTTTCTACTGAGCGGTATCGGTGAATTCCCTTATAAACTTCATCCTTGGTTGCTTTTATTGTGTTGTCCAGGCGGTGCCCTCAGGGCTAATTATATTGTGATAGGGCTGAATCATCGTAGTACCTAGTACGGTTCTCTTCTCTACTTCTTTGGAGTAAGGCGGTACATCCTCTTCTTTGTTGCTTGCGCCCGTCATCAAGAACATCAATGAATAAAATAGTTCTGCTTATCAGATCCTTCACCTACTTAGAGCGAAGCGTACGGAGAATAGGCAGGCTGAAATAACTTTCGTTGTGAGCCCCTCTATATATATAGGGGGAATGTTACTTGACTAGAAGGGGAGGGATACTCTACACCAGGAAGGTACATACAAATAATTTGTCTGAATCGGGTAACCTGCATTACCAGCGGATAATTCTGGGGTATGATAGCAATAAAATTAAAACCACCGCTTTATAACCTAAGACTCCCTTCGGGGCGTATAGACTCCAAAAAAACAATTAAAACCTACCTACGGAGTATATACAACCCATTAAACCTTCCAAACCCCACCGACTCTGAAGTACCATCGTAAAAACCCGTATTAAACCGTATCACCGATAGACTGACCATATATAAATACCAAGTACCGACTCCCTTAATGAACTGTACCGACCGAATACTGAACTGACAGAGACCGAATACTGACATGTAGGGGACTCGTAGTGAAACAATAGAGGAACTCTAAGAGGGGGAAACCCCTCCTTATATGCAAATACATGAGCTAACACACCTAGATAGGCAATTCTGGAACATTCCCTGTCTAATTGATTCACTAAGGTACAAAAAATCGATAGGCTGTCGATAAAAGTTGGTCCAAAAGGGTACTCGGCGTCCCAGTTTCCTGTCGCGCTGTTGGTGCGCAAAAAGTCCCGTACTCCTTAGGTCTTCTATCTTCATATACCCTCCTTATAGCAGGCCCAATCTTAGGTAGAGGTGGAGTATAACCAATCATACTGGAGCGTGGCTTCCACTTCAACCAGCAAGCAAGCAAGACGAGCAAAATACCTCCTCCCTTCCCTTCTTCCGTTTGAGATATCCCACTCATCTGCATAGGCATTCCTACCCACCCACCCTCTCTCTTTCTCCGTCCCTTCTAAGCCCGCTTCAGTTGGATGCAGAAAGGTAGGCAGAGCATATAGATTATTTCCATAGAGGAGTCCACGGGGCACGCAGGGTGTAAGGATGTTTTTCCTTGACTTAAGATTTGGGGGACTAATTTTATATACCTTGTTTCTGCACTCTCGTATGTGCATGCTTTAAGATAGGTAGACAAAAGAAGAATTAATGGAGCTTGGGAGGTATTATGGACTCAAGTGCTTATGGATAGCCATCGCTTTGTGTACAGGACAATTTGTGGTAAGTGGGGTTCAGCATGTGATATTAGGTGGACTATAAATTCACTTAGGTACGACAGAACTCTCCATGTGGAGTCTCATGTGTATAGGTATAGCTTTAGCTGCCGTCATACAATCCCTTCATGCACAGATGGGTAACTGCCGTCCAATCAGCATTTTCCGCACCCCTGACATGATCCTACTCTAGATAATATCAACCTCCGAAGATCGGATTGAACGGATCGGATTGAACGGATCGATTGAACGGGTGTGGTCGTCTTCATTTGCAGCGCTATGAAAAAGATACTTGTATGTATGTATGGCATGTGGACAGCGCCCCACATCGAGCGCTTGTCTCGGTGAGTTTAGGGATCAGCGGTTCAGCACAGGAAAAGCTGTCGAGTACTCTATATTCTGTCGTACTGCATATGCAGGCGATAGCCGAGACCACACTCCGGCAAAGGCAAGTGCATCATCCCACGAGGTCAATTGGCAGGCGCATCTGGCGGGAGGCGGAAGCACTTTTTTTCTCTTCAACTCTCACCATTCAATTTATTTAGCCAGCACACTTGCAGTAGAGAAAATGCCCCACCTTACGATCTTGAGACGAAACACTTATACGGAAATGCTCACAATACTATCCGATTCGCCAATTCTTCCTTAGCTGCCGATTCAAGCCTGCACCATGTGGAATGTCGTATATATGAGATATTTAGACCATCAATGCCCGCTTCTGCCTAAGTACCATACCCGTCGGGTATGGTATATAATAGCGTCGCCAATTATGACACAGCACGTGACCTAGCGATATGTCTCTGCAGCTGCTGCGGGGTATTTTAGAGCTTGAAGCAAAAATGCGGAAAGCTATCACGTGGATCGAATACAGAGCGGATATAGCAAAAGAAAGACTATACAGGCGCAGGGACAGGCACCATGGGTTCGTCTCATCTAGGTAAGTATAGGTGAGTGCAACCAATGATCGACGATTTCCCATTTGGAACCTGACACCCTACTGGGAACATCTACCATCTGTTAGAGCGGCCTGCGAGTATTACACTTACAAGTGGTTCCACAGGAGCTTCAAAACTCAATCCTAATGTAGATTTTGCAAAGGATGGGAGGAGGAAAAAGTAAGAGGTGATAATGCAAGTCTGGGACAGCTCGCATACCAGTTGGGCTAAGTCGGTTGGTTGGCATATCTTCTACCTTGATGCATAGTAGCAGCCAAGTGTATGCCTATTCATATGCTATTGTGCCCGCTGGATGTTAGCTTTCAATGGTAATTGTTCTAGAGCCCTTGCAAGAAAAATAGGAAAATGGTAATGTTGGCAATATGGCCTGCAAATTGAATAAGCTCTGATGTAAGGAAAACACTTTTATTAGCAGACTGTCCTATACATACTAGAGATCACCACCTTAGTCTCGTGCCTCTACTATTGCAGTACTACTTACTACCTAGTGTGGTTTGCACGATTTCTTCCAGATTCCAGAGACCCAGATCAAATGGAGGATCTGATAAGGCGATAAGGAGACGAGACCAAAAAAAGAAAGCTGAAATGGCCACTGCGTATCCCTGGGAGAAGGGTAGGATTTAGAATAGGCGATGTCAAGGCGATCTCAATTGAAAGAATATTGGCAGGATGGCTCGTAGGGAATAAGACTAAGGAAGAGGTGTATAAGGCATCATGCAATATACTAAAATCGAAGGATAGATATCCTACGGAGGCAGTCCCGGAATTCAAAGAATCTAACGTTAGCAACTTGGTTTTTGTTATTATCAGTCCGATACTGTTCGACTTTATATGCAACACGGAACGTAATCTACGATTGCAGCGATCATTTCCGTCGATGGGAAGACAGGGGGCAAGGAGGAATTCTTTGTGATAGACTGGGCCTCGTTTACGAAAAGTTTCTCATGATGATAGAGGGGATCTGCAATAGTGGAATAGTGTTTGCGTTCTAGGAAGGATATGGGAACAAAAACGGAGGAGGTGAAGGATATAAATTTGTTAGGACAGGAGAAGTTGGTACTACCCCAAATCATATATTTCACCCGCAATATTGGCCAGCTGCTGCTCAACAGTTACCACTCCCACAAATGCTTCTCTCTTCGCTTATGGGGTTTTTAAATAATCAGTAATCACATTCAGCCTGCATAGACTATGGCGATGCGCTTGTGAGGTTCTTCTGCAACAAAGTACAATCGTTGTAACCCCACTTCGATGTGACATTTTTATCTGTTTATCTGATCCTCCATCTGATCTGGGGATTTCGCAAGCGGGAAATAAGACTCCTTGTCGATGTTTGAGACGGATAGCATTCATGTTGAGCAGATCCATGTCTACCTAAACACCAGTTCTATGTTTAATTAGTATTAGTGTGCTCTGTTACTACGGTAGCCTGGCTGCACTGCCCCTCGTAGCTCTGTTACCTACTAGGAAAGTCTCAAAGGCGGACGAGGAGCCCGGTTGTCGGTACCAGCATACATGTTGGGAGCCTTAGGCTATGAGGTTGTTATTGCTACCGTTACTAAGCAGAAATCGGCCAAGAGTTAGCCGGGAAATTTTTTTTTTTTTTTTTGAGTCTATACGCCTTTCCCCCGAAGGCTATGAGGCGAGTTAGCCGGGAATATACCAGCCCTATGCGGCTCTTATGCAATGTTACCGCTTAGACAACCTGGTTACGTTGTGTTATAGGTTAACCCCTAAGGTTAGCACTGTATTAAGTTAATAGTTAATTTGTTTGGTACTTAGACACTGGATGAAATAAAGGACCCCTTTCTTAAAATGGTTAGTCAAGTAACATAACTTGTCTAATTAGGCAACCTAGGCACACGCCAGACCTAAAACTTCTTCAAGTTGATTACGGGTCAGTCTTATCGGTATCAGTTTTCGTCTATATACGAATCAGTATACACAAAAGTTGGTTGGTTGGTCCACTAAAATGCACCCAGAATCCAGTTGGAGTTAGAGGTATGTTTCTTGCGGTATTTTGTATGTTTATTGAAAATGGATATCCTCTTAGGTGGGCTCGTAAGCAAACTTTCCCTAAATGTTAGCTTGTGGGATATCATGTATGCAGCAATTCAGCAGTCCAATTTATCAATTTGAGGTACGAAATATATCGCTACGAGAGGCTGGTGCTTGCAAGGCTAGGAAATAAGATAGTCAGTGTGGTGCCAACCAGACTAAGCCAATGGGCAAAAGTTGAAGTATGTCCCATCTCCTGTACTTATCGTCGCGCGAACTCTACTAAGTAATTGGGCAATAAACTGTCAATGAGAGGATTCTTTTTTTTTTTGGGCCTTTCCCCCGAAGGGATCCTTAGGGTATGAGGCGGTCAATGAGATGATATAGCATATGATAGCACCCTATGCAATTAATATGACTCGAACGAAACTCTAGTGGTTGGCGGAATCTCATTTCCCATTAGTCTAGTGGACAATCTTCGATCGTACTGGAGATTCTGTGTGGCCCACACATCTGTCATCATGATGACAGTGGCCTCACGACAGCAACTAGTCTGGTTGGCACAACACAACGCCCTCCTAAACGGAATGGTGTCATGGGGAACAGCGTTACTAAGGGTGCAAGCCCTGGTAAAGCGGCAATCCTGCCTCGTGAGTATGATTACCCTGATAGCAACATGGCAAGGTATACTTTGGATGATGGGGCTCGTGTCTCGTGATAGGGCAGGGTTTCATCATTGTGAGGATAGTGAGGCGTCGCTATATAGAGTCACGTAGTCAATCTTCTGAATGTAGATACACACCGTAGCCTCACAGGCAGGTGCCAACCAGAGACTACAATACCTTTCCCTATCATGCGTCATGAAGATGAAGAAAATTTCAGCTTATAGCTCACTTAAAGTACCTCTGTCACTCGTAGTCACTCGTAGTTTCAAAAGTGCCAATAGTCTCGAAACTGAAATAAAGCAGCGGAATAGTACCGGTAGCCAAAGCGGGTGTCTACCGGTATTGCAGTTCACCCAGTCAAGAGAGACGCCAAGAGATAAGTGAATGGGAAGGGATGAATGAAGGCTGCTGCTTCACCAATGGCGGCCCATACAAATCTGTGAATAAGGTGAATGTTAACGGGGAGTCCCTGTGCAATACTCTGATAAAATTTGGTATTTGTGTTGCGGCGGTTCAATGCAAGACTCATAATGGCATGCGACAGTGAACATCCTGGAAAAGTGTGTGAAAATCTTGGCACTACCCCCATCGCTCTAAAATCTGGCTCCCCTCTTCGACTATTAGAACCATATCCACTCTATTCACCCCATTCAAAAGCACCCCCCTAACAAGGACAGCACTTACACAGGACATTATCTTCATCAGTCAACATGCCGGGGGCCACTGCGGAGCTGTAAATTCATCGAGGTGTACAGTTTGCTACGCAGACAGTACACCTTCCAGCCAGCCAACTCTACCAGCCTACAGTACAATCATCGAACGAATTGACAATTTGGATAACCAACTTGTATCGACAATATCGAGAAATTGAAGCCCCAAAGATATTTGAAGACCATATCATAGTCATTGGCCTCTGAATTCTGGTGACGAACCCAACATTGACAGATACTTCATACCTAACCGTGCCCTCCACAGGGGACTACCTCATATCTCCGTCTCCTTCTACTTTCGGGAGAGTTAAAGTACCAACTCTCGGCCAGGTACGATCTTCGAAAAATTTTCCTGTTTCAACTGAACACTGCTAAATCTCCGCTCCAGTATATATCAACCACCACAGCGTCACACCAGCTCAAGTGGTTCTACCCCACATAACTCGTACACCCCTCCTCATTGACATTACAGTCCAATAGCAATGCCTTACGGTTACCACAAACTCATCCCAAACCATTCCTCTTTCTCCACCTCAAGTCCTCGGAATACCCCACAATCTCGAGGGATGGATCAGCCCACAGACCTACTTTCGCTGGTACCTCCCCAGGATGCCCCCAAAAAGAAAAAGGCACCGAGTAAACGCAACCATAACCACCTTGGTGCACCATCCACCGCTGGTTCGCATCCGGGTGGCAAAAGAATGTCTGGCAGCGACAATGTTTCTGGGGAGACAGATAGTGATTCCGATACCGACGACGCTTCCAGTACTCAAGAAGATGAAGACGCTGATGACGAAAACGAAGAGCCTGCTGTAGACAGCCCTGCCAGTGTGAACAAGAAGCGGAAATACAGTTACACTGATACCCATAATCAAAGTGGTGCCGTATTTAAAGAGCCCACGATTGACAATATATCTGCTTTGAACGGCACTCCCGAGTCCATTGTTCACCCGGCGGGGCACATTTCCAAGCAAAGAACATATAGCATGGCAAGCACTAATACGGTTCAACCATCCATTGTATCTGAGTTTGACGACGGCGCTATCACTGAGACAGATGACGAGCCTGACTATCCCTGCAAGAAAGCCGCTCATCGCCTTTCAACTAGCGATGTGTTCGTGAAATTCCAATCGAATGGAAGTGTATCCGAGGAGCCCGACAGTGAAACCATCATTGAAGACCTCAATGCTGATGGTGACTCAGACATGACCGAAGGCGGTGAGGACGCTGGAGGTGACGATATAGACCATAACAGCCTCTTGAACGATACTCCTGTTTTGTCCGAAGAAGACGATGAGGAGATTGAAGAAGTAGAGGCCCAGGAGCTTGCTCGTGAGTTCGAGCTTGAGGGCCCCGACTTTATCGCTGATGTTGCTGGCTCCCCTGGTCTTCCGCTTGAAAGCGAATATTCTATATATGACGGGCTTCTGTCCGATGAGGATTGTGTTGGCGAACCTGGACTATCCCATGGGGTTGATCCTCTTCAGTGGAGTGATTTGTCCGGGCTCTTATACTATGACTCCTTGGTCAATGATAATCTGTTCTCTCTTCCAGCCAGCCGTGAAGAAAGTCCAAGCTCACCTACTCCCTGCCCCGTTCGCGTCAAATCCCCCGTCATGAACCCTGAAGCCCTCCATTCTGATGAGTGGTCCGACAATGATGAAGACATCCCTGCTGATCCAGATCTTGACAACCCCTTCTTTGAGATGCATGACCCTGCAGTTCGACATATGGTCAACAACGCCAATAACCACTGGGATCCTATCTGGATGGCATCAGAGGACGAAAATGTGTGGCAAGCTTTCGAGTCAGGAGATTCATCTGGAGAGGAAGGCGAACCAAACGACAAAGCTGGAGAATCTGAGCAGGGAACTGAGGACGACTATGACTGTGAGTCCACCTCTTGTTTTGTTGTCGCCGTAATAGGTTTAGCTGATGATGGTGTTATTAAGCCGATGCAACTGATCTTGACGAAGATCTCCCGGCTCCAACCCCTCAAAAGGATTCAAAGCTGAAGCGATTGTCTAGCCCAACGCCGAAACCCCAAATACTTCGCCGAGATCCGACCAACAAAAATGGACCGCTTCTTGGTTCATGGATTGCCGACCCATATCGGCCTATCTGCATTATTGATGGTACAAAAAAGACTATCTTAATTCCCGCCAGTACAAAACGATTCTCATTGGGTAGTGACTCACCATACCCCGATCCATATACATTTAGTGAGAGGGACTTCGATATCGGTGCTTTTTCCTATGGCGCAAACAACCCTACTCTTTCAGGGATAGGTGGGGGTGCCGTTGGTTATATAAATGGAGAAGCAATTTGTGGCCCACCAGAAGCCTTCAATCCATCTACCGATTTCCTCGACTTTGACGACCTCCTCAAAGCCGAGTATGATGATGCAAACGAGGACAGTGTTGACGAAGAAGAACAGATACTTTCGATCGAGGATGTTCTTGCCCTGTCAGAGACCGAAGACGATATGGACAATGAAGATCAATCCGATTTCAGTTTGATGCCTATCGAGAGAAAAACTGGTGATGTCATGGCTGGGGACAACTCAGACGCCGAAACAATGCTGAATAGGTGGGACTCTGTTTCTGTGACAGCATTTAGGAAGAGACAGCAACAGCATAAACAGCGCTTAACTGGAACTAGAAACAAGGGCGCCCTGAAAGGCAAGCTCACTGTTAGCGATACCACCATGACTCCCGCTCGTAGGCAGAAGATCAGGGCAACAAACCAGAAGTCAATCTCAGTGAACAACAGAAGAAATAGGAAGGATGATACCCAGTGGTCGACAACCCTCCCTCCCTTGTTTGAAGCGATGTAACCACCTCTCGTGGTTGAAAAGGCGATTTCATGTGGTGTATCATGCATGTAATACGACAATGGTTAATTATTTGGAAGGTGGCATACTTGTGGGACGTATCTGCATCTTCGCCGTCTGGTCCAAGCATGACAGCTGTACGGCATAACGCTAGGTCACACATCCGACTCAGCGTCGCGTTTAACGAACTCTTTCGAAACTGACGACTTAACGAAGAGTAGACGGCGACATAGACGGATCAACCGTTTTATCTTTTATAAGTTATTCTTTTTTTCTTCTGAATTTTCTATCTATTCGGGATAAGTTACACGAAAATTTAGTGTTTTGCCCAAAAATTCATGTATCTAATTTGCAGATGTCTTCTAGGAGGTATGTTAAGCAATGCCAATGCACTTTTTGTTTATTTTTCCCCTTTGTTTGGGTCTAAGGTTTTTAGCTCTTCTTGTATCATTCTAGGGCTGGCTTGCTTTCTGTGCACAAAAGGCTTTGTTGTACATCGTATTCGTTTTACTATCTTGGTTACTTAGGATTTCATTTCTTTCCTCTCTTTACAAACCCGAGCCGTACCACATTGCGACAGAATTGATACCAGTAGCGGTACTTGATGTTGTCACAGTTACAGCCTTATTTCTTATCGGGGTTGGAACTGATGGGTTGAGCAAAAAGTTGAGAAAAAGGTATGTTGTGGGGGAAAATGAAGATTGCTATTTTATGATAGGAATGAAAAACGATTATAGAGTAAGGGATATGGGCGGGATAGCATAGGCTGGGAATGAATATATGAGGTTCCTTCTCTTTCTCTTGTTTTTATTTTGTTTGCATCTTTGATCTATGTTATTTTATCTGGGCTTTTCCTGTTTGATTCTTTTGTATGTGTGATTTCCTTTTTTTTTTGCTTCTCGGGTTCTGGTAGTACTGCACCGTGGGTCTCTGCATAAAGAGGGCTTAGATGAGTGTGAATTACTATCTAGTCCGCCTCATATCCCTTCGGGGAAAGGGCGTATAGACTCAAAAAAAAAAAAAATTTACTATCTAGGTATACTATTAGAGGTAGCCAAATAATAATAAAAGGGTATTGTCTGCTTTTTTATCTAACCAATGCCCCATGGGAATGGCCATCCAAACATGCCATTTATGAAATCCATGAGTGCTTTAAGACTGCGTAAAGGGCAAATGCAAAGTAGGTTCGGGGTAAAGTTGAAGGTGGCGGGAAAAAAAAATTATCCAAGAGAGCTAAACACCAACCTCCCCCAAAACTTCAAAATAGGACTGGGTGCCCACTACACCACAGCCCAAAAACAATCACCACTTCCTTCCACCATCTCCCCACACCACTACCACCCCCATTCAATTCTACCCCGCCCCCCACCAAACCTCACAAACCTTCCTA
>Ga0307514_10002977_pt1 | contig 16775 bp, 20 predicted proteins | sample 16_EM_MG_FD_203088 | JGI IMG/M metagenome (GOLD analysis project Ga0307514, IMG submission 203088) | Populus trichocarpa ectomycorrhiza microbial communities from riparian zone in the Pacific Northwest, United States - 16_EM | ecosystem: Host-associated > Plants > Roots > Unclassified | place...
CGGCCGCACCCTGTACGTGGTCCAGAACCGCCTGAACCTCATCAGCGTGTTCCACCTCAACCCCAAGTCCACGACAGCCACCCTGACCGGCACAATCACAGACCCCCGCTTCGACGTCCCCACCACCGCGGCCCACTTCGCCAACCACCTCTACCTGGTCAACGCCCGCTTCACGAGCCCGCAGACCCCGGAGACGACGTTCACGGGGGTGGCGGTGCCGATCTGACGGCGAGGGCAGGACGAGGACGAGGACGAGGACGAGGACGGATGGGACAGGGGGCCGACAGGATCCCCTGCCCCGCTCCTTTGCTGAATTCCCCTGCTTCGCCCCTCCTCGAAGTACTGCCGAGCAGCAACGCCAGAGGGCCCTTACCTACCCGGTAAGGGCCCTCTGATCTGCTACTTAGCTGTCGGGGTGGCGGGATTTGAACCCACGACCTCTTCGTCCCGAAGCAACTTGCGATGTTCGCTGTTCCTGGGCTGCTGCGCTCGTCACCTGGGCTGATGGTCCGCTGACGTCCACGGTTGTTCGCGCTTGTGCGCCGCGGTTGTCACTCAGTTAGACACTCACCGCGCTCGCCCCTCGGATCTTGATGCATGGCAAACCTGGTGCACCGTGGAGCCACGGGAGCTAGCATCGCTCGCTGTGCCCTGGGTAAACTTGCCAGAAGATTGCTTCTTGCACGACCTCAAATCTCGCTTCGTCTCCCCGTCCAAGCGCTGGTACTCCCCCGATGGGGAGCGCATCTACACCTGGGATGGGGAACATGGAGGCGAGGTCGAGGTGTTCAATAAGCGAGGCCGCCATCTCGGCGTAGCTCATCCCGTCACACAGGAAATGATCAAGCCCGCAGTCAGGGGAAGGAGGATCGGTGTCTAACGCTACATTCGTTGACGATGCACTCGTTGGCGTGGCGGGAGTCGACGACATCGACTCCTACGTCGATGCCTGGCACGACGCAGATGACACGGATCTTGCGTTGCATGAGTGGTTGGGTATGACCTGGGACGAGTACCGTCTCTGGGTCGAAAAGCCGACCACGTTGCGGTACATCGTCTCTGCCCACCGGCACGGACGCACCATCAGTGATGAATTGGTTAAGTTTGCCGACGGGCTCCAGCTTGCCGCCCGCGCAGCCTCTGCCAACGAAGTTGAAGGCGTCCTCACTTGGCTTCAGAAAACTGGCCGTCTTTAAATGCTGCCCGTACTAGGGCGAAGACGTTGGTCCAAAAGTTCGATCTAAAGCCTCCCGTTGACGTCAAGGCTCTTCTTTTTGCGCGGGCGCAGGTCGAGTATGTTGACTGGGCGCACGAATGCGATGCTGTGACTGTGCTCGGCGAGGAGCCGCCACGTGTCTTTGTCCGAAGTGGTCTGCCTCCGCTGCGGGAGCGCTTCACCCTTGCCCATGAGCTTGCCCATATCGAGCTAGCTTGGCATTCGGGGACTGTTGACTGTTCGGTCGATTCAGCTTCTATAGGTAGCGAATTCGCGACTGCGGCAGTTAGCGGTATGCAAGAGCGAGAGGCAAACGAGTTTGCGTCCCGTTTCCTTGCTCCTGATCGTTGGCTGTCACCGCTGGTCGGCGCACTGACTTCTGTCAATCGAGACTCGATGCAGTTGGTCCTGGACCAGCTGGCCAGCGCTGAGATTTCCGCGCACGCTGGCGTGATCGCCTTGTCGAGGCATCTCTTTCCCGGGCACGCTTTTTTCGTTGATGAATCTTTCGCTATTAGCCGAGGGACCGCGTGGCCTGGTATTCCGCCCATCGATAGCTGCGAGATTGAACGGTACCTTGAGCGAGCCGTAGCCGTCGAGGAGTTCACCCACCAGGGTCGGACAGTGTACTGGGCTCTCACCGTCCCGTCGCGTGACCGTTCGGAAGAAGAGGAGCGCGCATATCTGGATGCGCGTACACCAAATCAGATCCTCGTGTCATCCTGCTCAAGAGTTTTCGGCGAAGAGCATGCGAACAGTAAGGCCATGTCGATTAACGGCGTGGTCGGTGGGATGACTAGAAACATTGAATTGCATTGGCATGAAAATGCGATCATTTCGGTAGTTTGGCAGCGAATCCAAGATAACTCCGAGCTGCAAGAGATTTTGACGGATCACGAATTTCCGCTGTATTTGCATAAAAGAGCGCGCGCCATCGTAGAAAGAAGGGCGGAGAGGGCGGCAGGCTGATGGTGACCGACGGCAGGCCGGCTACCTCCGCACCTACTACCCTCTCTAGAGGGCGTCTGAAAAGCCTGTCAGTGGGCAAGTTGCCTGGTAGCGGGGTGGTGCGCACTTTCGGGGGCTGGGGTGTGCGGGCTGCGTACCCGTTACTCGACGGATCTGTCCGATCCGGAGCGGGAGATCCTCTGTCCGCTGGTTCCTGCGGTGAAGCCTGGTGGACGACCGGCGAGACACACCCGGCGGGAGATCCTCAACGCGTTGGCGTACTGGCTGCGGGCCGGCTGCGCCTGGCGGCTGTTGCCGCATGACCTGCCGCCGTGGCAGACCGTCTACCACTACTGGCGGCGATGGCAACAAGATGGCGTCTGGGAGCGGATGTTGACGGCGCTGCGCGAACGCGAGCGTGTGCAACGCGGCCGTGATCCCACGCCCAGCGCGGCCATCGTGGACAGTCAAAGCATCCGGGCCAGTGAGCGCGGTGGCCTGCACGGGTACGACGGCGGCAAGAAGGTCAGCGGCATCAAACGCCACCTGCTCGTCGATACCCGCGGCACCGTCCTGGTGGCCTGTGTGAGCCCGGCGAGCGTCGGCGATCGCGACGGCGCCATGGTCCTGTTCTCCCGGGCTGTTGATGCCTTTTCGCGTCTGCGGCATGTGTGGGCGGACCAGGCGTACCGCGGCGCCGACTTCCACGCCTGGGCCCGGGAGGCCACCGGCATCACCGTGGAGGTCGTGCAGCGCCGCGACGGAGGATTCCGCTCGACCTGGACTCGAGTGGGGGCACCGCCTCCGGTAGTGCCCCTCTTCGCGGTAGTCCCGCGGCGTTGGGTGGTAGAGCGGACATTCGCCTGGCTGGGACGGTGCCGCCGCCTGTCGAAGGACTACGAGTACCTGCGCGTGTGTTCGGAGAACGCGATCTACCTCACCATGGCCATGCTCCTCGTGCGGCGCCTCGCGAGATCAGCCCACTGACAGGCCTTTCAGACGCCCACTAACGGGGAATCTCAGCACCTGAAGCGCGTTTCCTATTCTCAGGGGCGTAGTGATCCTGCATGATGAAGGAGCTGGCTGACAGGACACCGGTGGATCTTGGTGTCGGGAGCGGGGAGACGGCTGTGACGCAGGGTTGGAAAACCACAGTAATAGTTATCTCAGTCGCCGGAATTATGTCCACGCCGATGATTTGGCTCCTAGGAAACCCGAACGTAGGTCAGCTTGCTGGCGCGTCCATCCAGGCAGCCGTAGGTATCGGCGCACTCATTTTGGCATTATTTCAGAACCCGCAAAGTGGCCCAGACGACATGGCCACGAAGACCGGAATGGCGAGGGCGCATAGGGGAGGATCAGCTAACGCGGGCATAAAGCGCCCGGGTGGCCGTAGCGCCGGATCGGCAAAGGTCGAACGGTCAGGGGACGTCAGTGCGTCAGATGACGGAAGTAGCGCAAACAGCGGCATTGATTACAGTTGACGGGCTACCTGAAACAACGGAATGCCAGCATCTTGGACGTGTTGATGTATGACACTTAGGCGAAACGACAAGGAACCCGAAGTTACCCCTCCCTCCGTCAGTGTAAGTGACACGGGAAACGCTGAGGCTTCTTTCGGAGGTACAGCTGTAACCGGCTACAGTGGCAGTTCGTTGGATGGTAACCGCCAACAGAATCCGCCAACTAGTATATCCGAGACAGGCGATGCCAGAGTCGTCGGTAGTGGTATCGCCAATACCGGTTATATTGGGATTTTGAACGTGCAGCGGCGGGCGACTATGGAGCCGGTCCCGTGGCCACATCAAATTGGTGTTATGCCAAATACCGCTCGGTGCTTTCAGCGGCGAACGGCAGCGCAACAATTGCAGAGAAGATTTTTCGATGATGGAACCAGAATCGTTTCGCAGCTCCTCGTTGGCATGGGAGGAGTCGGCAAGACGCAGCTAGCCGCCGACTATGCTCGCAGCGCATGGAACGATGTCAGCGAAGTCAACGGGCTGGATGTCCTTATCTGGGTAACCGCCAGCTCCCGTTCTTCCGTCATAACGGCATATGCTCAAGCTGGCGTCGAACTGTGCCGCGCCGATCCAAACGATCCGGAAACGGCAGCAATTTCGTTCCTTGCGTGGCTCACTCCGAAGGCTAGCCATAACCCGTGCCGATGGCTCATTGTCCTGGATGACGTTACTGATCCCGCAGACCTTCAGGGTCTTTGGCCACCAAGTAGCCTCCACGGTCGCTCACTGGTCACAACCCGTCGCCGGGATTCCGCTCTCGCCGCTGAGGGTCGTCATGTCGTCGAATTGGGTCTCTTCACCCAAGCCGAAACCGTCGCTTATCTTCGAGCCTCCCTCGGTGGATACGGCCGCGAGGAACCGGCAGTCGAAATATCAGCGCTCGCGCGCGAGCTTGGCTGCCTGCCATTGGCACTTGCTCAGGCCGTCGCCTATCTCGTAGACACGAACGATAGCGTGGCGGCTTATCGTCGTCTGCTGGGCGATCGCACTGCGAAGCTTGTAGATATGGCACCCGATGTCCTGCCCGACGACCAGGACCTTCCTCTTGCTGCTGCATGGTCGCTGTCCATAGAGAGGGCCGACACACTACGCCCCGCTGGCCTGGCTCGTCCAATGCTTCACCTCGCCGCCTTTCTCGACCCGAACGGTATCCCCCTATGTGCGTTAACAAGCAGCTCAACTCTGGAATACCTAACCAAGCATCGCACTGGTCGAAAGCAGCTCCTGGATGGGTCCTCTATAGTGTCCATAAAGGAGGCTGAACAGGCCTTACGGGCGTTGCGTAGGCTCAGCCTGATTGCCCATTCCCCTGACACTCCCCTCCATGCCGTTCGTGTCCATCAGCTGATCCAACGGGCAACCCGCGACAGCCTCACCGCACAGGCACAGGGGGTAGCGGCCCAGGCAGTCGCCGACAGTCTGCACGGAATCTGGCCAGAAGTAGAACGTGACGTCGCCCTAGCTGAAGTCCTCCGTGCGAACACCTCGGTCCTTACCCGGTCAGCAGAGGACTCTCTCTATCGTTCCGCGGTTCATGATTTGCTGATCCGTACAGGCAGGAGCCTCAGCACATTTGGACATGAAAATGAAGCCGTAGATCACTTCGCGCACATCGCGCAGGCCGCACAGCAAAAACTTGGTCCAGATCACCACGATTGCCTGCGCGTTCGGGAAGAACTTGCTGTTTCACAAGTGAATGCCGGCGATGTGGTTGGAGCACTAGCAACACTCACTGCACTGCTTACAGACCAGGTGCGAGTCTTAGGGGGCGACGCAGACAACGTCCTCATCACAAGAGGACGCATAGCGCTCTGCCAAGGAGAAGTCGGAGAGAGGAGTGCCGCCGCGCGTACGTACAAGGAAGTCTTGTCAGAGATGAGTACAAAGCTCGGCGTTGACCATTCTCAGACCCTGTCCCTGACTCTCTGTATGATCCAATGGCGGGATCGGATTGATAATTGGGCAGGTGCGGGAGACGCTTACGCGGTTCTTGTGTCCCACATGAGACGCGCGTTGGGCGAAGACCACCCAGTCACTCTTAATGCATTGTCTCATATGGCCGCTTGGAGAGGTGAGGCCGGCGATGAAGTCGGCGCCGTAAAGGCGTACGAGCAGATCTTGCAGCATAAGGTTCGAGTGTATGGAAACGACCATCCCACCACTCGCGCCACGCGTTTCGACCTGGCCGGGTGGCGAGAAAGAGCCGGCGACCATTCAAGTGCCCTGAACGAGTTTACTGAACTCGTCACGGAAATGCGTCGAGTGAACGGAGGTGATCACGAATATACCCTAGGGGCTGAGCTCTTTCTGGCTGAGAGCACGGGCGAGGTGGGCGATGCAGCAGGCGCTGCTGGCATGTACGACGAACTCCTGCCGCGCATGCGGAGCGTATTTGGGGCAGACCACCCTTATACCCTTTCCGTGTGGGACAGTGTTGCTGAGTGGCAGGCAAAGGCGGGGGACATATCGGGTGCCGCGGAAAGGTACGCAGAACTCATACCGCATATGCGGCGTGTTCTAGGGCCACGGCACTCTGACACCCTCTATGCGGAGGAAGAGTTGGAACGCTTACAAAGGGCGCTGGAAGCTGAATAAATCAGAAAGGACCAGTAGAACAGCTTTCTTCGAGTTTGGTCCTTCTTGCATCGTAGACATCGGCTCGCGTTCTCCGTGGGACGTCCACGCTGATGTCACCGCCGATCACTCCGGCAATTATCGTCTCGTAAATCGTAACGAGCCTGCGCAGCTCGTGGTTTTCCTGAGCCCGGGTGTCGTCCTTGTTCTCGGATGCCGTAAGTTCGGGGTCCATTGCGGCCAGTTGCTGTGACAACGGGTCGCTCTCGCGTTTGGCGCGCAGCCGTGTCGTAGGACGTCGACGACCCGCAAGAGGTCATGCAGAGCTGGCTGGCCGTCAAGGTCGTGCACCGTGCAGCGCCGCGACGAAGGATTCCGCTCGACCTGGACTCGAGCGGGGGCACCGCCTCCGGCAGCTCCCCTCTTCGCGGTAGTCCCGCGGCGTTGGGTGGTAGAGCGGACATTCGCCTGGCTGGGACGGTGCCGCCGCCTGTCGAAGGACTACGAGTACCTGCGCGTGTGTTCGGAGAACGCCATCTACCTCACCATGGCCATGCTCCTCGTGCGGCGCCTCGCGAGATCAGCCAACTGACAGGCTTTTCAGACGCCCTCTAGCTCCCATCCCGTCCGCCGTCGCCCAGACGTGTGTGGATCGGGCAGGTCGAGCGCGCACTGGCAGAGGGCGTTCGTAGGAGGTCATGGCAGAGGCCGGTGCCGAACCTCTGGAGTTCTTCAACTTGCCCAACGATGCTTCCGCCAGCGGCTGCGTAGTCGATCAGCGGTGTGACCTGCCGTCGGGCTGTGGGTAGTTGCCATCGTTGGTCACCGTTGAGCGTCCTTTCACGGCCCAGAGACGACCCGGCCGAGGCGTACTAGACGGTGGCCACTCGGCTTCACTGCGCTGGTCCGCGGGCGCTAAGCAGAGCGTCTATCGCTTGACGCGCTGCCACAATGAAGGCGTCAAGGCGATCATTCACCGGTGAGTGGGCTTCGAACCAAGCGTCCACGGGTGTTTCCTCGCCGGAAGCTTGAGGGCTTCCATCCTCTCGCCAACGCCGGAGTATGCGTAGTGTGGGAGGCAACTGGGACAGGCATGACATGACCTCAGTGGCCAGTTGCGATACAGCTTCCGGCCCTTCCAGTTGCACTTTTTGCAGCGAGGCTCCGGCTTCTCTGACTGCTGTGTCGAACTCCGCAGCCGCGGTGTCGATGTCGCCGGTCGGTTCGTAGCGGGCGCGCATGATCATGTCACCGAGATTGTCGCCATCGTGGTTGGCCGCGTGGACGTCGGCTAGAAACTGTTGATACACCTGTCGGCGGTGGTCGATCCGGAGCTCTCGTGTCTGTCGACGTTCCTCTGCTTGCAGTAGTTGTGCCTGTTGCTGCTCAGCAGATTGGAGCTGTAGACGCTGCTGCTGTGCGAGCGCTGCGTCTTTGCGTCGTTCTGACCGGAACGTAATTCCTGCGGTCAGTCCGCCGCCAGCGAGTGTCCCCAGGACGCTCACAGCAGCGATGAGTAGAGAGTCCGACATGACTTCATGTTGGCAGCGCTGGGGCCTACGTGTTTGAGGATTGATCAGGAAGAGACGGTCTGCACTCAGTCCTCCTCAACCCACCACTCTCCCCAGCTCCCATCCCGTCCGCCGTCGACCCACACGCATGTGGAGCGGGCGTGGTTCATGGCGTCCAGGTGGAGCGCGCGACTGTACGAACGACCTGGACGCCATGGGCCGCGTCTGCTCGGCTCTGCCTGGGTCGATGGTGGACGGGATGGGAGCCCACCACGCTCGCCACGATGTGCCCGCGGCCGGGAACGGCGCCCCCCTCCCACCCGGTGCCGGCCGATCCCCCGCCGGAGGCATCGTCTCTGACTCCGGGCCGCGTCGTCGGGTGCTGGACCCATGACCTCCAAGCCTATCCACTGTAGGCGGGCGTCGGCGCAGCCGGGGCGGAGCGGGCCGAAGGCAGGAGCGGCGCCCCGAGCGGAGCCGGGAAGCCCGCCCGGCGGAGCGAAGCGCAGCCGGGTGCTTGAACTAGTAGAGAAGGTTGTAACTCAGTCGGGCGTGTGGGGCTTGAAGTCGGGTGCGCGGGCTGGGAGTTCGATGCCTTGGCGGTGGGCGAGTGGTAGGAAGATCGCTGGTCGGATCGTCCAAGTGATGCGGGTCTGGGCATGGGTGATCGTGACCGCGCAGGGATCGGAGCGTAAGAGGGCTTGCCGGGTTGCGATGCGGCCCTGGGAGAGCCAGGCCCATGCCGTGTCGGAAGCGTCAGAGTCCAGAGCCGGAGAGATCGTGCGGAGCGTCACCGCCACCCATCTGTCTGCCTGGGAAGCCGAGTAGGCGTCCAGGGATGCCCGGAGCGTCGGCCGTTCGTCCTCGGCGAGGTCCTGGGTCCAGCACTCGCACCAGTAGCCGTGGCGGGGTTCGTTCGTCAGCACGGGTGGCCTCCCGTGCGTACGTCAGTGAAGAGCTCCGCGGTGACCGTGTGGCCGTCGTCGCTGTCGTGGACCACAACTCGGTGGGCGATCGCGGTGACCATGCCGAGGCCCCGGCCGTGCTCGGCCTCCTGGTCCTGGTGCTCGACCTTCGGCACCGCGCTGGCCCCTCCGCCATCCGTGACCGACAGGGCGATCACCTGCGCCGACACCGTCAGAGCCAGATGGAAGCTGCCGGAGTCCCGGCCGCTGGCCGTGTGCAGGATCGCGTTCGCGCTGAGCTCGCTCACGATCAGTTCGGCGTCCTCGGCCAACGGTGATCCGCGCAGGATGTCGCGGGTCCAGCGGCGGGCCCGGCTCACCTCTTCTGGGAAACCTGGGCAAGTGAGCCCCCAGATCCGGGCTGCACTCGTATACTCGTGCATACAAGTTCCTTCGTGCTGGTAGGCCGCCATGTGCAGCGGGTTCGGGCTAGACGAGTTTCACGCCGTCGTGGGCGCGGATGGCCGGCGGGGACGTCGCGTCGAGTGCGTCCAGGACGCGGATGGCGTACGCCTCGTCGGAGAGTTCGGAGACTTCTTCGCGGGTGGCCCAGCGCAGGGCGCGGGTTTCGTCGCCGGTGGTGGGCGTGCCGTCGGCGGCTTCGCAGCGGAAGACCAGCGAGACGATCAGGCCCGTCATGTTCTTGTAGACGCCGGTCAGGGTCGCGGGAAGTGCGATCTTGATGCCGGTTTCTTCGAGGACTTCGCGTTGGAGGGCCTCGGGGATGGTCTCCTCGCGTTCGAGGACGCCGCCCGGGGGTTCCCACTTGCCGTTGTCGCGGCGCTGGATCAGGAGGGCCCGGCCCTGGGCGTCGACGACCACTCCGGCAACGCTCACGGAGTGCGGTCGGTCAGTGCTCACGTTCCTCGGCCCTCTCGGCTGGCTAGGCTCTCCACCGTAGCAACAAGACTCGCCCACTCGTCTAGATACCTAAAGGAGTACGCGTGAGCCCTCTTTCTTCCGGCCTTCTCGGCGATCTCGACCCCACGAGCGATCGTGCGGTCTTTCGGCAGATCGCCGACCAGCTGCGTGAGGCCATCGACCGTGGGCGATTCCGCGAGGGCGACAAGCTGCCCTCGGAGGCCGACCTCGTCGATCACTACGGGGTATCCCGTATGACGGTCCGAAACTCCTTCTCTATCCTTCAAGGGGAAGGTCTCGTGCACGCCGAGCACGGCAAGGGCGTCTTCGTCCGGCCCCGGCCGCCCGTGCGGCGTCTCGCCTCCGACCGGTTCGCGCGGCGGCACCGCGAGCAAGGCAAGTCCGCCTTCATCGTCGAGGCCGACGCCGCCGGCAGTCACCCCCAGGTCGACAGCCTGGAGGTTAAGGAAGAGAAGGCCAGTCAGGACATCTCCACCCGGCTCGGTTCCGTACGGCGTGTGCTCGCCCGGCGGCGCCGGTATCTGCTGGACGGAAGGCCGGTCGAGTTCGCCACCTCCTACCTGCCCCTCGACATCGCCCGCGGCACTCAGATCGCCGAACCCAATCCCGGGCCCGGCGGCATCTACGCCCGCCTCGAAGAACTCGGCCACCGCCTCGACCACTTCGAGGAGGAGATCCGCGCCCGGATGCCCTCGCCGGCCGAAGTGAAGACGCTCCGCCTGGCCTCCGGCGTGCCCGTCATCCACCTCATCCGGACCGCCTTCGACACCGAGGGGCGAGCCGTCGAGGTCTGCGACACGGTCATGGCGGCTGACGCATACGTGCTGTCATACCAGCTTCCCGCGACCTGATCGTCATGGTTTGCGGCGGTGCGCGGGGGCGGTTCTCGGACTCGTACACCTCAACAGGCATACTCGTATAGACGAGTGGGCAAGTTGAGTGGCAGAGTGGTCCGCGTGATCCCGAAGATCGGGTTCGCAGGACGCATCATGTATAGACGAGTAGATAGGGGAACTCCCTTGCGCACCATCCGTGTTGAGGCCTCCGCCGCGACGATCCTGCTGACCGAGGCTCCGGAGCCGAAGGTTCGCGACCGTCAGACCGGCGAGCGGGCCATGGACACCGTCAGCGGTGAGCCGCTGATGACGATCGGCGTCGTCTACATCGAGGAGGGCGAGTCGTCGCTGATCAAGGTCACCGTTCCTGAGAGCGGCATCTCGGAGGGACTGGCGCTCGGTGCGCCGGTCTCACTGCCGGGGCTGATCGCCCGGCCGTGGGAGAGCGTGTTCAACGGGCAGCAGCGCCACGGCATCGCCTTCCGAGCCGCCGCCGTCACCCCGGCCGCATTCCCCGCTGCTGCTACCGGGGCCGCTGCCTGATGTCCGACCTGACGACACTCCTGGAGGTGGGTGGTCCTGTCGCCGCACTCGGCGGTGGGGCCGCCTACGCCCGGGCCAAGCACCCCGGGGTCTACTGGTCGACCGTCGGCCTGCCGATATCCACGGCCCGGCTGCTCAGCTCGTACAGCTCAGTCATGGAAGCCTGCGGCCTGACCGTCGCACCGTCCCGACTGCGTGTGCTGGCGGTCAAGGCGACCACCCGACGCGAGATACGGCCCGTACCGCCGCGTCGCGGCATCATCCGTCCTACGTCGACCGGGCTCCGGTTGCGGCTCCGGCTCGCTCCTGGGCAGGAACCCGCCGACGTCGCCGCCTCCGCCGAACGACTGCGCCACGCCTGGGGCGTTCACGCCGTCTACGTCACCACTATCAAGCCCGGTGTCGTCGAACTTCGGCTCGTCGGCTTCGACGTCCTGCGGCAAGTCCGGATGCCGCGCAAGGTCGACTCCGGATACCTGCGCATTCCGGTCGCCCTGCGCGAGGACGCCACCGCCTTCGTACGGGACTACCGCACCATGCCGCACCAACTCACCCTCGGCGCAACCCTGTCCGGCAAGTCCATGTACCTGCGCCACCTGATCACCGGACTCGCCCCACAACCGGTCGCCCTCGTCGGCATCGACTGCAAGCGGGGTGTCGAGCTGGCGCCGTTCGCATCCCGGCTCTCGGCCCTCGCCACCGATCCGGAGCAGGCTGCCGAGTTGCTTCCCGTGCTCGTCAAGGAAATGGAGGACCGCTACGACCTGATCAAGGCCCGGCAGGGCATCGCCCCGGACATCCCCGACGAGGAGATCACCTCCGACATCTGGGGCCTGCCCGAGCACGAACGCCCCACCCCCATCGTGCTGTTCGTCGACGAGGTCGCCGAACTCTTCCTCATCGCCACCCGCAAGGACGAGGAGCGGCGCGACGAGATGGTCACCCAACTCATCCGCCTCGCCCAACTCGGCCGTGCCGCCGGCATCTACCTGGAGGTCTGCGGGCAGCGCTTCGGTGCCGAACTCGGCAAGGGCGCGACCATGCTTCGCGCCCAGCTGACCGGCCGCGTCTGCCACCGCGTCAACGACGAGGCCTCCGCGAAGATGGCCCTTGGTGACATCGCCCCCGAGGCGGTCATGGCTGCCTGCGCCATCGCCCCCGAACGCCCCGGCTTGGCCGTCGCCGGTGACACCTCCGGTGGCTGGTCCCGCATCCGTACGCCGTACCTCTCGCTCGGCGACGCCGCCGAGACCTGCCGCGACTCCGCGTACCTGGTCCCCGACCTGCCCGCGCTCAAGCCCTTCCGGCCCCACGTGCCCGTGCGACCGGTCGAAGCCTCGGTACCGCAGGTCCACCCGCGCCCGGTCACCGACTGACCTTCCTCCCGCCCCCCAACTCCGGTCGGCGTGACCGCCTCACGTCACGTCCCTACCCCTCCCATGCCTGAACCCGGAAGGAGCCGCTCATGCGTGCCCAACTGGCCCGCGTCGACGCGGTGCTCGTCCAGGCGCTGATCGCCGCCGCGCTGTCCTTCGCCCACATTCACGACATCGCCTCGGCGGCCGGACAGGACGGATGGAAAGCGTGGGCCTACCCCGTCTCCGTCGACCTGCTGCTCGTCGCCGCCTGGCGTCGACTTCGGTCCGGTGAGGCGAAAGCGTCCGGGTGGTGTTGGTTCGTCATCGCACTCGCCGCGTCCCTCGGCGCGAACGTCGCCACCGCCGGACTGCTCGACCTGGACCAGGTGCCGGCCTGGCTGCGCATCCTCGTCGCGGGCTGGCCCGCCGTCGCCTTCCTCGGCGGAACGCTCCTCGCCCACTCCACCCCGACGACGAAACCGGCCAACGACACCGAGGTCATCAAGGACCAGGAGGACGCACCCGAACCCACCCCCGACCCACCCGCCCAACCAGCCATCGAAGCCGTGCCCGAGCGCCCCGCCGTACCCGTCCCGGCCGCCCTGGTCGACCACGCCCGCAAGGTCGCCACCGAACACCACACCCGCACCGGCACCCCGATCGACACCCCAACCCTCCGCGCCCGCCTCGGCGTCCCCGAGCCCATGGCCGAAGCCATCGCAGCCCAGCTCTGAAAGGAGAGGCCACATGCCCGCCAACCGCCGCTTCCGCAACGTCACCCGCATCGGCCCCGTCCAGGTCGCCACCTCGTACGACCAACGCGGCCGAGAGAAGCACACCGCCGCCTGCACCGCCCCGCGCTGCGGCTTCTCCTCCGACTACGACAGCCGCGCCGCCGCCGAACTGGCCGCCAACACCCACCGCTGCCCCGTCCGCTGAGAGGACCTCGCACCCGTGACCGTCAGCCTGCCGCTCGTCTTCATCCTCGGCTTCTTCGCCTGGGGAGCGGTCAAGTTCCTCGGCGTCCGTACCTGGGTCGTCGTACTGATCGCCCTCTTCGGCTTCCTTCTCTCCCGCACCTTCATGGCCCCCGCTGTGGAGTCCGGCACGCGCACCGGCGTGGACGTCATAAACGGCTTACACGACTAGACGAGTAGATAAGGAGAACGCCGCCGTGTTCCTGCCCAAGTACCCCGACAACCCGACCCCGCCGCCCGCGCACACCCATGCCCCGGCCGACCCGATGCCCGTACGGCGCTCAGTTCCGTCGGTCTCCATCGACCAGAAGACCGTCGTCGCCCTGGTCGTCGGCGGGGTCGTCCTCACCGCGCTCCTGGCGGCCGTTGCCATCACAGCCATCTCCGTAGCCGTGGCCGCCGTGGTCCTGCGCTCCCTGCTCCGCGAGCAGCACCGGCGCTGAGCCCCCCGCCAGACCTCCGGGGCGGCGTCGCTCGACTAAGCATCACGCCGCCCCGGGGCCTGTTCCTCCCGACCTAGCCAGCCAGAAGGAGAAACGCCATCTTCACCCGCACCACTCCGGCCCCACTCCCGGAACTCGCGAACCTGGCCTCGCAAGGCACGCTCCCGGGTATCCTCCGCCAGCTCTCCACCCTCGGCGGCTGCACCCACCCCATCCGTCTCGACGGCCACCGCACCGAGTACGACGTCGACACCACGACCGGCGAGATCGGCGCCGTCCTCCACCACCTCGACTCGACCAGCCTCCCGGCCGGCCAACTCCTCGTCCGCTGCAACAACCGTCGTACGACCCGCTGCCCGGCCTGCGCGGAGGTCTACCGCCGTGACACCTTCCAACTGATCACCGCCGGCCTGCGCGGAGGCAAGGGCACCCCGGAACAAGTCGGCGCCCACCCGCGCGTGTTCGCCACCTTCACCGCCCCCGGCTTCGGTCCGGTCCACAACCGCCGCACCGACGGACGCCCCTGCCGCTGCGGAGTCCACCACGAGCAGGACGACGACGCCCTTGGCACCCCGCTCAACCCGGACACCTACGACTACGAAGCGGCCGTTCTCTGGAACGCACACGCCGGACAGCTCTGGCGGCGCTTCTCGACGTACCTGCGCCGGGAGGTCGCCAAGCGCGCCGGCCTCTCCCAGCGCAGGTTCCGCGACCACGCGCGCGTGTCCTTCGCCAAGGTCGCCGAGTACCAGAAGCGCGGCTCCGTCCACTTCCACGCGGTCATACGCCTCGACGGTCCCGGCGGAGGGGGCACCCCACCCCCTGCCTGGGCCACCGCTGAGCTGCTCACCGACGCCATCGGCGCTGCCGCGACCAAGGTCCGCGTGGACGGCCCGGTCATCGACGGCCACGCCCACACCTTCACTTTCGGCCGCCAACTCGACGTCCGCACCATCCGATCCGCCGACTTCAACGACGGCCAAGAGCTGACCGAGCGGGCCGTAGCCGCGTACATCGCCAAGTACGCGACCAAGGGTGCCGAGACAGCGACGGGAGCTCTGGACCGCCCGCTCAGGTTCGCCGCCGAGCTGGCCCAGCTCGACATCAGCGACCACGCCCGCCGCCTGGTCCGAACTGCCTGGACCCTCGGCGCCCGCAAGGATCTGGAACACCTCCGCCTGCGTGCATGGGCCCACATGCTCGGCTTCCGCGGCCATTTCTCCACCAAGTCCCGCCGCTACTCCACCACCCTCGGCGCCCTCCGCGAGGCTCGCGCCGAATGGCGCCGCGCACAGGCAACAGCCAACAAGCCCAGCACTGACACGACATACGTCCTCGCCCACTGGGTCTTCGCCGGCACAGGTCTCTCTGCCACCGAAGCCTGGCTCGCCGCGAGCCTCCACGCTGACGCGGCTCCTTCAGAGCCCCACTCCAACCGCCCCGACCAGGAAGGAACCGTTGCATGACCACGGCCGCGCCTGAACTGCTCACCGTTCCGGAGGTCATGACGCGGCTCAAGCTTGGCCGCACCAAGGTCTACGACCTCATCCGCACCCGGCGCCTGGTCTCCATCAAGGTCGACGGCTGCCGCCGCATCCCCGACACCGCCGTACGCGCCTTCATCCGGGGCCAGATGGGAGAAGCGGCCTGATGACGAAGCGCCGTAGCCGCGGTGACGGCGGTCTGCACTGGGACGAGAAGAGACAGCGTTGGATCGCCACGGCGAACCTCGGCTTCGATCCGAGCGGCAAGCGAATCGTGAAGCGGGGGAGTGGCAAGACCAAGACGGAGGCGAAGAACAAGCTCAAGGAAGTACTGCGGGACCACGAAGACGGCCTCGCCATCGCACCCACCAACTACACGGTCAAAGACGCGGTGACGGACTGGCTCACGTACGGCCTGGCCGGTCTCGACCCCAGCACCGTCGAGACCACAACCCTCCTGAGTCAGAAGCACGTCATCCCGTCACTCGGCGCTCGCAAGCTCCGTGATCTCAGCGCGGAGGACGTAGACCGATGGCTGGCCACCAAGGCGAAGACGCTCAGCACGCGCACTCTCCAGGGCCTTCACTCCTGTCTGAACCGCTCGGTCAAGCGGGCCATGGCGCGGGACAAGGTGAAGCGCAACGTCGTCGAGCTGTGCTCGGTGCCTCAAGGCCAGGCCGGTCGCCCGTCCAAGGCGCTCACCTTCGCCCAAGCTGAGGCTGTGCTCAAAGGTGCCGAAGGGACCTCGATGTACGCGTACATCGTCGTCGCGCTGCTGACCGGGGCCCGTACCGAGGAACTGCGCGCCCTCACTTGGGATCACGTCTTCCTGAAGGGGCGTCCCGACTTCGATCCGCCGCAGCCTCCGCACATCGCTGTGTGGCGCTCTGTCAGGCGGAGCGGGGACACCAAGACCCGGAAGTCTCGGCGCACCCTCGCCCTGCCGGCGCGCTGCGTCGAAGCTCTCTGGCAGCAGTTCGAAGACCAGGGCTGGGATCGGCTCGCTGCCGAAGACGCCTGGGAGGAACACGGCCTCGTCTTCTCCTCGGCCGTCGGCAAGCCGCTCGACGCTGCCAACGTCCGCCGCGCCTTCCGCCAGGCGCTCAAGGATGTCGACGGGGTCGATGCTGCCGAGTGGACGCCCCGGGAGCTCCGGCACAGTTTCGTGTCGCTGCTCTCCGACCGGGGCGTGCCGTTGGAGGAGATCTCCCGGCTCGTCGGACACTCCGGTACGGCGGTTACCGAGGAGGTCTATCGGAAGCAGATCCGGCCCGTGATCCAGACCGGTGCCGTGGTCATGGACGGCATCTTCAAGCGAGGCCCAAAGGGATAGTCACGCAGATAGACACGCATGCAGAAACAGGTGAGGCACCTACGGAAATCCGTAAGTGCCTCACCTGCTGTTTTGGCTGTCGGGGTGGCGGGATTTGAACCCACGACCTCTTCGTCCCGAACGAAGCGCGCTGCCAAGCTGCGCTACACCCCGATGTCGCTTTGGGGAGGCCACTTTCGTGGGCC
>Ga0307514_10002978_pt1 | contig 16772 bp, 8 predicted proteins | sample 16_EM_MG_FD_203088 | JGI IMG/M metagenome (GOLD analysis project Ga0307514, IMG submission 203088) | Populus trichocarpa ectomycorrhiza microbial communities from riparian zone in the Pacific Northwest, United States - 16_EM | ecosystem: Host-associated > Plants > Roots > Unclassified | place...
TTCTGTCTCACGCACTGCTGTCCCAACAACGCCGTCACCATTCAAGGGATCTCTATACCGCCACCTGAGAAAGCCCCCCTATCATCCGAAAAAGCCCTCTCTATCACCCCTTACTACCCCTATTGCCATCATTGCAGAATCTACCTTCGCCCGCACCCTACGAAGAAAAATGTAATTATTGCCGCCTTCAAAATGACCTTGTATGAGATAAATTTGAATATGGAGCGATTGTGAACTCCTCATCTGCAAATGCGTACCCCTTTGCTCCACTGTGCATGAGTTGGAAGGCAGGAAATCCCATCGTTCAATTCTACTGAAATAACTACATGGTTCCCATCCAGCAATTCCTCCTTAAGCACTTCAGACTGCAAATACAACGCAGAAATACAAAGGAGACGAGCGCCGCACAGCACAGTGATCATGCTGCTGAATGGTGGCAGCAGCTTGGAGTATACACTGGCCAAGAGTGCAATCTCTGACCATGTGGCCCATACCTCCACATCGGCAGCATCGCCCTTCTGCTAACCGGCAGGCTCTTTCTGCTGGGGATAGGCCAATACGGTCATTAACCACATATGCCTGGACTTGGTCCATGGCTTCCCCTGTTAGACAGTTAATAGCCAGGCGCAACTTAGCTTGTTCATCCGTAAATGAGGTAGCCTTAAGACGCAGCTGGGTGAGGAAGGTACGGAGCTTGGATCGGGTGCCGTCAAATTTGTCGAGGTCTGGGATGTTTTCTCGGAATCCTTGAGCACTGGGGCTTGAAGACGTGACAGGGTATTAATCGTAGTTTGTTGGTTCTCGATTTGTGTTCGGAGGTTAGTTATAACAGCTTCGATGATCTCCCCCTGGAGATTGGTGACCTGGGCCTGCAGGTCCGAGACTTGGCTTCGTAGTTCAGTGACTACGGTGATTTGATCTGGCAGGGTTGTTAACCCATGTAGGAGTGTCCTGGTATCGTTGACAAGGTTTTCTGTGACGTCGGCATTGCAAAGGTACGCTTTGCTACGAGGTATCGAGATATCGCGGAGAAGAGATGTATATTTCGTATACTATGTATAAAGGAAGACTCGGCTTATGTGAATGAATAGCGAAAAGAATGTAGAACAAGTAGGAAATCCATCAGCTGATACCCTTCGTACCCTTGCTCATTCGGACGCAGCATTCCCCCATTTATCCCATAGGTGCCCTGACATCAGCTTACTGTGTCGGCGTATTACTGCTTGATTCCAACAGGCATGTCCTTGTGCTGCTTGCCATTGGCCAAGCAGTATGGCGATTTGTGGTGGTAAGGTGACGAGGGACATTTCGAGGGTGCGTGGGCTCGTGGGTTCTTGGGTTCTTGGGTGCGCTCGGTGGAGATAGAGGACGCAACGTAGTGTAACGGGACTATGGCTAGGACTATGGGTAGCTCCAGGGAGCGCTTCGTGACTGTGACTGCGAACTGTGGCTATGACTGTGAGACGGACGTTGGTATTCGGAGTTAGATACAAGGTTGTGAAGCTGCTATTGGACAAGGGTGATTTCCTGTACAGCTCGAGATTGTGAAGCTGCTATTGGACAAGGGACGCGGATAATGAGGACGCGGGCAATGAGGACCGATGCCCTCCGTCAGAGGCCGCCTGCAGAGCCCTACATTGGAATTGCAAAAAGAATTTAAAAAAACGCCCCCCACCTAGCAGAAGCGGAAGAGAGGCCGAACTGGAGGCAGCCATAGGCGCTGCCTTCAAGCCTAAGGCTCCCTCCAGCTGGCTTCTCACCTTCCCCGGCTTTATTGATGTTATTGGGCTGGAGGATTGCTTGCGAAGGGCGGGTGATTTCCTGTACAGCTCGAGATTGTGAAGCTGCTATTGGACAAGGGTGATTCCCTGTACAGCTCGAGGTTGTGAAGCTGTTATTGGACAAGGATGATTTCCTGTACAGCTCGAGATTGTGAAGCTGCTATTGGATAAGGGTGACTTCCTGTACAGCTCGAGATTGTGAAGCTGCTATTGGACAAGGGTGATTTCCTGTACAGCTCGAGGTTGTGAAGCTGCTATTGGATAAGGGTGATTTCCTGTACAGCTCGAGATTGTGAAGCTGCTATTGGACAAGGGTAATTTCCTGTACAGCTCGAGGTTGTGAAGCTGCTATTGGATAAGGGTGATTTCCTGTACAGCTCGAGATTGTGAAGCTGCTATTGAATAAGGGTGATTTCCTGTACAGCTCGAGATTGTGAAGCTGCTATTGGACAAGGGTAATTTCCTGTACAGCTCGAGGTTGTGAAGCTGTTATTGGACAAGGGTGATTTCCTGTACACCTAGAGGTTGTGAGGCTGCTATTGGACAAGGGTGCAAATACAGAGGCCACTCTGGACATTGGGGCTGAAAATCCAGATAGAAATTCCTCTCACTCAAGTCGTTCGGGAGTTGAGAGAGGATAGAGATATGTTCAGCTATGAACTCCGTTCTAGCTATTCGTGTTAACTGAAGCGAGAAGGAGGAAGAACACAGAAGGAAGTATGCCTTCTTTAGTTCATCGTAGGCCAATTTTACTGATTCGTAGGTGCCGATTCTACTTCGGGCGTTGGGTTCGCAATTCTTTCGGGTAGTGGTCAGGGTAAAGTCATTTCCATCATCCCATGCTTGCCTTTCTGTTGCATCGGTTGGCATGGGGTAGGTTCCGTCGAGGATTTGCCATGCCCTCTGCATCCCTACTTTCGTCATCCTCAGGAATAACTCCAGTGATATAATCCATTCTGGATAGTCCGCTGGCCCAGACAGCATAACGCCTAATGCAGGAATTTTCTTTCGGACATGTCGAGGGTGATTGGTTCAGAGGTCTGTGCTGTTAGCTGTTGTTGGGCAAGGTTTTCGTCGTCTGGGGGGGCTGGTCCTGCTTTTGTTGTGGGGCGGTTCATTTATTTGGGTCTTTTCTAGAAGGCGAGGATCTTTTGTTCGTAAGTGAGTTCTGGTTCCGGGGGCGTCCTGGGTGGTCCAAATCGGTGGCGACTACGATCGCAGCGCTTGTCTCTGGGCGTTGATCCACTCTTGCAGTGCGTCCCTTTTCGAGGTTATATACTGTTCGAATCCTTTCACTTTCTCGTTCGAATTTGGTTGGTGTTTGTTCCGTTGGGATATTCCCTTTGTAGAGGTACTCGTAGACGGTAACCTCTGGGCGCGTTGTTCTCCTTGTCCCGAAAGTCGGCGTAACTGTTGACTTCTCCCACTCTGCTAGCTCCGGGTATCTTCGACGTAGGAACCGGTCGTATTCTTCAGGGGTTAGCTCTGGCCACTACCGGCAGTGTTGGATGATGATGACGGGTTGTATGAAGTCGTCCGATGGAAACTCTGTCGATGTCCTTATAATAGGCCTCCACTAGCGTCGCCAAGCCCTGAAGGACCCCGCTCCTTGCTCTCGTACATATGAAACCTGATTGGCTCCTCCCCCCGCCCCCCTTCAACCGTAGTCAAATCACTTCATCGTCTCTGGTGTTGAGAGGGCAAGACAATAAACGCTTGTAAGCCGGTCGTCTTACACGGAATTTGAAATTGCCTTTGGAGTCGAAATTGAAATGAGGAAAATGGAAGTGGAGATAAATACTGTATATCGGAATGTTGCAGGAGGAGTAGAAATAGAAATGTGTTCATAGCTGACTAGAATTGCAGTAGAAGTAGAAGTAGAAATAAAATAAATTGAGGGTTTCCACATACCATTGATTATACCCATATATTTTTGTCGTATGTGTGTGTAGGGTATTACCACTCTTAAACCCTGTGAGGCATGTATGTGTTCCCCGAGATAGATTCTAGGGAAATTGGAACAACTTCTTCTGAAATGAGGCCAGCCTCATAACATCAAAGATACCTCTTCTACATCCACTACCACTACTACTGATGATAGGTGGGATGAGGAAGATGTAGGAATTTACGGATTCCCACGTCATCTGATATAGAGAGTGGTTCACTTGGGTCACCACGGGAGAGACAAGTGAATGAATATGATAACGGAATCTGTTCACAGACTAAAAACTAAAGACAAAAGACAAAAGACTGCCCCCGGAAACTGCCTCATATATCCTTCATTCATTCACTCACTCCGTTTGCACCTTGCACCATCCAAACGACACTTCCCAACGGCATCTCACATTCCCCACGACGGCATCAACGGCATCTCCCACATCGGCATTAACGGCATCTCCCACATCGGCATCTCACATGACATATTCCCCAGGGCAGCGTGATTAGTTATTCCAACAGAAGAAGATGCAGAGTTTATAGCTACATTTAATTTAACAGTTCTGGCTCAGATCAAAGTTTCCCCTAAGCTAAGATAACAGGTAGATGCTGCATTACAGTGTCGTGGACAGGTAGTTCGGAGTGCTACAACAAACGCGGTTTAAGCATCCACTCAAATAAATCGGTCTGGGCATACGGACCTTATGGGTTTGGAGGATGATATTCCAGATACTCCGGAAGCTAGACAAACCCCACTTAGATTAGCCAACGCTGCTCGCCAGGCATCTACCACCACTCGGGTTTCTGTCTCATGTGCCTGCAAAAACCCCTGCTCAAATCGCTGACTTCAAACGCTCTATCTATTGCCACACCAAAGTATCAACTGATCATGACTATGGTAACCTCTCATTTTTGGCTGAACGGACACAAATTGGGCTGTTAGAGGACATCTGGAGTTGCTTGATGCAGTCACTAGGCCGCCAGCACCGGAATCAGTCATAGGCTTTTTTGTTGTTTTCCCCTGAAACCGCATGTAGTTATTTCTGTGTTATAGGTATAAGTTAGCTTTAGTTAGGCAATTAATTCAACTACGTTGTCTACAATGATTAAGGAATTATATAAATTGCCCGCGGGCGGCCGATGCCCGTGAACATATGTGTGTATCGATCACGAAACCTAGGCTCTTCAGATGCTTCATGGTTATATCTTTCGGCAATGGTTTTGCAAAAATATCCGCCACGTGGTTCTCAGTTAGTACCCATGTCACCTTAATATCGCTGGCTGCAGCCTTTTTAGTTACATATCGCTCTCTGATCGCCGGTTCTGTTATTTACTGTAGTGTGTTTAACAAACTTGTTTGCGTTTTCGTTGTCACCAAATATCTCAACCGGTTTTTCCATTTTTAGTCCCAGGCCTTCAAAAAGGCTCTCAACCCAAGAGATGTCTCTAGTGATTTCAGTGGCGGCCAGTTATTCGGCGTCCGTTGTTGATAGGCTGATTGATTTGTGTTTCTTTGATTTCCAAAGTAAAGTAGAACCCCCATACTGGATGGTGTCTTGTATGCATAATCTAGCCGTAGTCATGCCTTTAATGTACTTAAAAAATGTTTGGTCGCGGGCAAGTGTACGATAGATAGTTGGACATGAGGCGAACTGAGCCAACCGAGATATTACAAAAGCTAGGTCAGGTGTATAATTCATCAAATAACTTATAGCCACTACCATTGCTCGGTAGGTATGCTTTTCACGATCTTTAAAAGTTCGCCATCCCGCTCAAGTATGGAGCCAGGAGCCAAGACTTGATTGCAGTCAGACATGCCGTAAGTGGTGAGAATTTCATTCGCATAGTGAGTTTGATCGATGTAGATCAATCACCATCTCTTTTAATGTTCATCCCAATGGAAGAGGCTAGCAGGTCCTAGCTTGAACTTCATAGCTAAGTGTCACTCACTTGTTCCTGACTTACACTATTGAGAATGTCATCAACATGAGCAATAACACATCGTCCGACTGCTAACAAGTGCTGAGTAACGACATCAACTTTCACATAAAAATACCCCCTGTATATAGGCCTAAAAAAAATGCGCTGATCGCAATGGTATTTTTCTCGATTTAATCCAGGCAACGGTTTCAGGGTTATTAAGCTCCGAGGCTGAGTTCAGGGTAACTTCTGGGTAGGCCTCACTAGGGTTGTCCTGTGAGTTCAGGGTAACTGCAAGCGGCTATACCGTGTGTTATTAAAGTTTCATTCCAACTCGACAACACAAAAGTTGCCCCGTGACTGCATCACCCCGATCACATATACTTATACAAGTATTGGCCATATGCGCAACACCCTAACAGGTGTTCCTAAAGTTCCTCAAGGCCGTTCTGTATAGGCACATGTACCTCGGGAGGGTTGGCTGTCACGCTGCGAGCGCCCAATATACATATGTAACAGAGTGAGCTCGCATACGTGAATAGCTGGTTTGTGCTGGATGTCGTATGCTGTGGCATATATATGGCGTCCATCATGAATGTCATGAAATATCAAATATATATGACGTTCCTTCCACTAGCGTCGCCAAGCCCTGAAGGATCTGAAGTTGCGTCTTTCCGCTAAGCGTTACCTTCCAGGACCGGAGATGTCTCGAAGCTTAATTGAGCGAGGTTATGAGGATCGGATGGCTTGGATATGGGATATATTTGATCAAGAAGAGCATTTATTTATAAAAGAAAGACTTCACAAGTGGGTTACCACCTGTTTAATCCCTTGGAAATTGGCCATTTTGGGCATCCCCTCATAACGAAATGGGACTCTTTGTATATCCCGTGATTCGGCACGTGAGAGTAGTCCCAGCACCGCAGGGACATTGACGACGGCCTAGGCAGCACCGATATGAGGCAGCAATATGGAGCATGATTTCGGCAACTATATTAACCATGATATCGACAGTAGGATTAGTGGAGGTGGTCAGCAATATCAACCTTGATATCGGCAGCCATATCCACTATGATATCCACTGTGGTATAGGAGGTGGGAGGGTGGGGAGCAATATTGATCGTGATATCGCTGTGGGACTTGGGGGGGGGAGGGTGCGCGGCAATAATTTTTTTTTGAGCCTACGTCTATAGAGCCTAAGGCTATGAGACGACCCCGTTCCCTCACCTTTGATAGGAGTCACAGGATATGAAGGAATCGTACTGCGTTGTGTACAGTGCTACATTCCACAGTATCACCACCATACCACAAATCCAAAATGTCCAAAACCATGATACCCATTTCTACCGGCGCTCTGTACCACTGTATTATGTTGCTCGACCTCAGTAACCCAGTTACTATGCCGCCCAAAAAATATGATGAGATGTGGCCATATGTTAATTCGATTTATGCAAAGCTTCATCAAGAGCTGCTACAAACAGATAGTACAATACGCGTTTAGAAATGTCAGTGCAGGCTTCGGCGGCAAGGTCATTAAATGTTGCCATAGCAGTATCCGAGATGTCCCGAGATGCCACCCTTGCAATGTCCCTCGCGTCTAGTGTATAGTATGTATAGTAGTTACTATTGAGCGCCTTGACGAGCATACTCATCTATACCCATGGTATCGAGAAGAACTTCCGCATTAAAAAAACCAAGCATATTGTGGGATCAAATCAAAATTACTCTTTACAGCCCAGATATACCATGCAGTCATATATAGGGATGCTTGCGGAGTATGGTGTCAAGGTGTATGAGACTATGGGTGCCGGTACTGTCTGGGTTGAAGAAGGCAGTGGGCGAAACATTGTGAGAATGATTGGGTATGGGAAAGTTTGAGCAAGTACAACAGCAGCTATGAGTGGCATTTGAGTTGATGGATCAGCTTGACGGAGAAGACATTATACAAAGGGAGGAATGGGTTAATCATGTAGTTTGACGAGTATGAGTTTACTGAGGCCCAACAACATAATACAGTGGTACAGAGCATCGGTAGAAATGGGTATCATGGCTTTGGACATTTTGGGTTTGATGTATGGTACTGATACTGTGGAATGTAGTACAGTACACAATGTGGTACGATGCCTTCTCTGTTCTGAAATCTACTTGCTCATATTGAGTGTCTGATATCTGTGCTGCTCTGATACTGTAATAGGTGAGGTGATACACCCCTGCCGGCGGGCTTGAAGCGCTTCCGCAGAATGGAGTACCTATCTAGGTAATGTTTTCGAGAAGTTTGTTTATTTGTATACGAAGTGGACGCGTTGCTATTTAGAGGACTGGATTGAGAGGTTGATCTTGAGTATAACTAAAGTACGAACATAAGATCTCAACTATAAAGAAACTTCGTTTTCCATAATGACAATTCAAAGTTACTTTACCAAAATCCACCACCCCCCTACACCATTCACCTACACTCCTATATGCATGAATGGGGCCCAATTGCTCGGCTGCCGATCCTATTGAGTTAGGGAATTGTCAGCCACCACCACTGAGAGGACTGTTGATTTTTATACTTACTGCCAAGCAATCTTTATCCACTGTACTTTTCAAGCTCATGACCGTATAATGAAGACACCGCGCCACCCTACCCGGCTCTTCCCAATCCCCTTTCAACAACCGCTCATAAAATATCTTCGCTGCCCTGCCCGCAGTATCGTCCGAAATCCTCCATAAAGCTCCCACTACCCCAGCAAACCCTGCCAGTTGCAACGCGCCCATGACATGGATCCCCTCATCCCCTAATCCTGTTTTACTATTGACGATATTCACTCCTGTACTGCATGCACTGATATACGCAAGCAAGGGGGCGCGCTCGTACATACCCACCCTCACCAATTCTTCGACATATAAAGGGGAGTCTTTGGTGTAGAGACAAGACTTACTTGGGTCAGTAGGGTTGGTAACCCCATGCCCAGCAAAGTGGAATATGGCAGGCCATTCCTCTGGTGGAGGAGGGGAGTGAGTGAGGGAGGCGATTGTGAAGTGGTCCAACAGGTCCGCCTCATATGGGTCAGACTCGATCATCACATTCAACTTCAACTTCGCCACGGTACCCCCTTCCCCTGCGCTGCTATCAGCAGAAGGATCCACGGACATTACCTCGGTAATCAATCTGCCAACTGCTTCAACCTCCGCCGGCGCGCTGACCAACCGGCCAATGCCCCACTCCACGTCGTGTAAGGTAGATAGTACGGAACACAGAAGGGCACGTGATCCCCTCTCGGGCAAGGTACGGCGGAGGGCAGCCTGCCGCCGAGAGAAGATGAGGGCTTTGATAGAGGATGTGTAGCTGGATACCACACGGTTCATGGCATTGCCGCGCGGGATTCCCGGTTTTCTCCCGCTTGAGGCAGCGTGCAAAGGCAGCCGGGAGGCATTGCCCGTGGAACACCACCATACACGAGGATAGGACTCCACCGGGGTGCTTTCTGGCAGGTCAGTAGTATAGCCGAGCTTTGTGAGCACCGGAAAAGCAATGGATTGCCACAGGAACGTAAGGAAGGCAGGGTAATCTTGAATTCCAAGAGTGGCCTCGTTATCCCCGAGCTGCTGGGTGATGGCCTTCTGCGTAAGTGTGTCCAAGTGAATGGATTCAATATCTCGGCCTTTGCGGACAATGATGGCATCACATCGCCACTCTGCAACGTTGATGACAACAATGGAGCCGTTGTCTGCAGTGTCCTTCAATTGCTCGAGGTCCGGCGGCTTGAGGAAATCCCCAAACCCTTCCTTACTGCGGATCTTGTTCACAACTTCCTCTAATCTACGATTTGCGCGGAGAAGCCTACCGGATGGGTCCTTGAACCCGGGCTCCCCCGACCGGCCGGTGTGCATCATGTATGCACGTACGCCGGATGGGTCAAGCTGTGCACGTAGCTTCTCGAACTCCTCGGCAAGATCCTTATCAACCCTGCGCAGCTCAGTAAGGTCAGTACGGGTGTCAAAGCGGTTGCCCGCGATGATGTCTCTCCCTTTCTCGAGCAGCATGAGGGCATCTGCAGCCGACATTTTGGCCTCCAGGGCTGCTGCTGCTGCGAGCGAGCCAAAGCCAGAAAAGGCCTCCAGGCACTTCTGCTGGTCGGCCTGTGGCAGGGAACGCATCACGATGAGGGAGAAGAGATCAAAAGCCTCCTTGGCAATCCCATATATCTCCTCCCATCTGCTTGCGTCCTTCAGAAGGTTGCATATCTTGAGGGCTGCTTTGAGGCGAGTCGCAGGCGCCGCAGCAGGCTCTCGAAAACAGGAACGCAAAGGGCCGAGAATAGTATCCAGTTCTGGATAGTCATCGCGGATTTTGCTCATCTCCACGCCCATGCGATAGTTCAGCTCCGCAAGCTCGTAAGAAAGCGTTGGGGGGCACCACTCCATGGCCAGCACGGCCACGCAGACAGCGGCCTTCACGTATTTTATGCCTGGAAAGAGTCCAAAAATCTGGCAGCATGTGGTCAGTATCCGCGCCAGCCCTGTTTTGCTGATGTTGAGGGTTTGAGCCGCGTTCTGGTTCAGTGCGAACTTGATGTACTTCTTTGCGGTCTGCCGGTCGCCGGAATACTTGACCTGGTCAAGACAGTATCTCGTTTTGTGGATGCTGGCGAGAATATTGATACACGCAGCCTTCATCTCCATATTACTGTTGCTCTCAATGACCTTCCACGCCTTCTGCGCAGCCTCTAATGCATCGTCGAGTGCCTTTTCCTGCTCTGCCCGTGTCTGCAGGCGCCGTGACTCGTACAGTTGCTCGAGGTAGTTGGCTAGAGTGACCTGGTAGCTCGCCTTCGTAACCCGGTCGGGGGCTGCCAACGACACAATTTGCCTCTGGTGTTTGATTGCATTCTCCAGTTCGCTCAACTCCCCTGTTTTGCGGAAGCGCTGGGCAAATATGGCTGCGAGAGTGTTGACATCTCGCAAATATCCGAAAAGAGTCTCCAAAGACGGGAACCGTAAATATACTGCCGATTCCTTTTTGCGCTTCCCATCCACCTGCTGCTGCTGCGGCAGCACCTGGCTATTCAGTGACTTTCTGGTGTGCTCTGCCGCAGTTTGGAGCGCCCTCAGGTCCCCCGTGCGCTCATACTGAGCATGGTAAAACATACTCAGTGCGTTCCTGGCGTCTGTCTCCGCCATCACACCCCATCTCACGTCCTCAGGGTCCGGGCCCGTAGTTTGTGTTTCTGCCAGGTCCAGTACATCCCGGCCCCGCCTGATGGCCTCGTCAAGATAGCGCTCCTTCAATTCTGGCTCCGCCCGATACAGCATGAAGAGAATCCAGGCCATGTTACCCATGGCGGCTATGCGCGCGCCCCGGTCCGCTCGGACGACCCGCTGATTGGCGTTCAATTTCAGTTCCTCCTCTGCAATTTGCTTAACCTCCGCGCAACCTTCTTCACTGAAAACCTCACCCTCGTCAATGTGGAACTGGAGTTTTGCTACCAGGAGACGCCCGAGGTCACGTGTCCAGGCGGCAAGGTGAGGGGGTTTGCGGTCCGGTGGAACCTCAGTAGCTGTGCCGAGGTGAATCTTTCGCGCGATGGCTAGAGCTTTGCGCATCATTTTTGTTGCCTCATCAAGCTCTCCCAGCAGAGCCTGTCTAATCCTCCGGGCGTCTTCTATACTTTCTTTAGTTGGTTTCTCCTCATCCTCATCCTTATCCTCATCCTCATCCTTATCCTCATCTTCATCTTCATCACTGGCTGGATTCGTATCACCAGCTGGATTCGTATCACCAGCTGGATCTACACCACCAGCTGGATTCACATCCCCAGCTGGATTCGCATCACCGGCTGGATTCGCATCACCGGCTGGATTCGCTTCATCAGCTGGATTTGCATCACCAGCTGGACTCGTATCACCAGCCGGACTCGCCTGACCATCTCTGGCCTGCGTACTGCCCTTGGAGGATCCATGAGTACATGCCTGGAGCTTCTGCATGGCTACACTATGCAGATAGAATGCGAGCTCCGTGGGTTTCTCCCTACCTACCCGGTCTTCAACCTCGCTCATTGACATCCCCTTTCTCTGCATATACTGAGTCCTTCTCTCAGCCTCTTTCTCCGCACGCCCCACCTCTCCTACCCCAGTTTCGCCAAACCTCTGCACCCAATAGCCTCTCAACCGTCTCAGGTTTGTAAGATACTTCATTCGCTGATCTATCCAGGCATTAAACTCCTCTGCCCCTTCCTCGGGCATACTCCCACCCTCGTCCACTGCACATTGTAGCATCGTCACCGCAACCTCAAGGCACCGTTTCGCATCGTGTGCATTAGGGAGAACCTCGTACCGATATCTGAGATTCTCGGCAAGAGTGAGCAGGTCGTCCGCGGTAAGTCCCGTGGGTATGGGAAGTAGTAGTTGTGTCAGTGACTGAGCGGATAACGGACGTGTGAGGTGCATGAGGTGGAGGCCTATTGAGGGTCCGGTGCAGGGTGTAGAAGATTGAAGCTCGAGAACCCAAGTGAGGGCGTGGGAGAACACATTTCGCAGCTCACTATCCCCACTCTCGCTGCCATTACTGCCAGAACTGGCGATGAGGGAGAGGAGCCTTCCTGCAACACTGATTGCTTTCCGGAGGTGCTGGAGTGCTAACGCAGGAGTGGTATTAACAATGCAGTTTCCACAAATAGCCTCATATATTTTCCGGTGGACCACGACCGTTGCTTTCGTGATGCGGAGGTGGAACTCTCCTTTGGATGGCCAATTATCGCTGTGATCTAGCACAGCTGCCGCGCGGAGGTTTCCTAGGGCTCGGAACAGGTAGTGGCAATCGTCTGTATGCTCATGGAGTAGTACCAGCCTCCCCGCTGATGCCTCGAGGAGAAGGTTGCGCTGGTGAAGCCCTTGAACATTGCAGCTCCTACGACTATTAGCGTTCGCAAAATCGATTTTCCCGAGAACCAATTCATCGACACAAACTGATCTAATCAAAAACTCCACGGCATCGTCAATCTTGTCGTCATGGATGCTCTTGTAGTAGCTTTCCAGGTATATACCACTGAGCTGTTGTTGCTCGGCATTGCTTAACCCACCAAAGACTGTGAATGCAGTATCAAAAGACTCCCAAACAGTGGTCAAGTTGGATGAACAAATCGAGAATTCAGAGGAGGTAGGTGGTGTTGGGAATGCTAATGACGATATTTTCAGGGCAAAACTGTGCTGCTTCTCGCCTTCAGCCGGCAGGCTACCAGTATAGAGAAGGCCCCGGGCTCCAAGTTTGACAAAGTCTTCAAGGACCTGGGCCGCCGCCATTGTATTTTTAATTGTGCTCAAGGTGAAGCATACCCAGGCACTGGATTAGGCAATTGGATTGTAGGCACGGCAGTATGTACAGTATAAAAGAGACAGTGGGCTGCCGGCTGATGGAGATTTGGGGGAGCTAGGTGTGGGGTGGTGAGCCAGTCTTGAAACTGGATCTATGTCATATGGAACTCAGCAGCCATGCATGGTGCCAGCACAACATCGAGGTTTCCAGCATGCTGAGCTGAATTTTGGGGGATCTTTTTTTGGTAACCCCGCATATATCTATCTGGTGGGCATGTCCATGATCCCCACCCCCACACCCACCCTCCGCTCTACGTGGTAGCAGGATTCGAATAAACTCACTCTCAGGCAGGCCAGCAAAGCGGGGGCAGAGTATTAGGATGCATGGCCAACGGCATTTTTTCTAGGGATCAACAGAACGACCAGACCCAATTGCAAGAGAGATGTGCCCATTACAAAGTATTACATTCATCTGGATGTTGGTCAAGGTGCAGCAGCCTTAGCACAAACCCGGCACCACAGTGTCGCTTACACAGCCGAATCGGGCGATCTGGCAGTGGGACTGCGCAACATGCAGCATGGACCATCCCATCCCCCATATGGGTTAGTAAATAGTCGCACCAGTACCAGTAGCTGTGCTGATGGTGACGGTGCGGGGAAACTGACTGTGGATTGCCTGTTGATTATGTGGAAGCAGACGCAGAAAATCGAATACGTAAGTACCAGACTGCTTACTGAAAATCACACTTCACATCGCATTTATTTGGAAAACACAATCGGATTCTCGAGGGGAAATACCTCATTCAAGTTACCACACAGCCCACCTTTGGGGAAACAAATCCTGCGGGGCTGTAGAGTACTATAGTGGACCCGAAGATCAGGGTGGCAGCAAATGCTTAGGTAGCCGGCTTTGAAATGGTGTTTGATATCATCTCTCTGATGAGCGGCAGAAATTTGATTTTCAGCTCGTATTCCTCCCTGATGTACTTACCTAAGAGATTAATACCTGATAATCAGACGTAGGTGCAGATTCCAGATCGCATCCAACCATGGTCTATGTGCCAAAGAGAGGTCACTCTGATCCACATGCTTAAGCACTGTTGACTGCGGGTTGTGCATTGGATATAAAACCCTATTCCCTCAACAATGGGCAACTCCTCCTCAGGAGGATTGGGGCTTTACAGTGAGTGAACAGAGATCTTTACACGGCAACCTGGTCGGACTTTTGATAAGATTTATCCCCCGCCCTTCATCACGAGCTCGTGGATTTGCTTGTCCAGAGGATGTGAGTATAATAGTTCCTCCTATTCTGTGCAACAAATCATTTCAATTTGTACTATACCCCTGGGGGACCGTCAGGATAACAGCCGCTCATGTCGTCATCCCCCACAATGGGCCTCTCTTCCTCCCACAGCCCAATTCTCCAACCAAAATTTTTCTACCCTTGATTTCGTCCATCCTTCTCACACTCTGATCAGCGTGGGGTATATAGAAATGAATCCCCGAATTTTTGCCGTTTGTATCGGCATTGACTTTTACCCCAATGCCAACCAAACCACGACCAACTTCCTCTCCGGATGCGTCGGTGACTGTGACTCTTTCACTGCATATCTCACCGAAGTTCTGAATGTCCCCGCTGCCCAAATTACCAGGCTCACCTCCACGAAAGAAGATAAGGCATACCTGGCCGTAGAACGCAATACAGATAAACTCGCTACCTATGAAAATATCTCCAATGCACTCCTCAAGCTGTCCCGGGAGTGCGGGGAGAACGATCAAGTCCTGGTCACATATTCGGGCCATGGAAACAGGGTGTGGAGCATTGTGCCACATTGGCGCGGAAAGGAAAATCGAATGGATGAGACATTGGCACCAATGGACGCCTTTATGCCTGGGGGTCGAGAACTTAGAGATTTCGAACTGAGCTACCTGTTGGGCAAGATTGTGGATACAAAGTGCCGGCTCATGGTAGTGTTGGATAGCTGTTACTCTGGCGGCGCCTTTAGAGATCCAACTCCTATGCAACAAATGGCGTTTCTTTCTTCTGGGTTCCGTGCACGTTATACCATCTTCAAAACTATGGCACAAGACCTCACACCCCAAGAGACTAGGGACCTTGAGGTTGAGAAGAAGAAATATCCTGTGGACAGGCCCTTGGGGAGAGTCACAACTGGGGGGGTAGTGGTGCCTGGGGTGTCCCTTGAGGACCTACAGAAACACTGGGACACGGTGCAAGACCGAACCGAGAATGTGCCCACGCATCAATGGCTGGTGAAACCATTCGGCTACGACATCTGGACCGGATGCCTGGCACATGAGCTCAGCTGGGAAATTAATGGTGGTGGGAGGCTCACAAGTGCTCTTGTGGATACCTTACGGATTGCTGCAAGCAAACAGACGTCGCTGGGGATGGTATACCGAAATGTCTTCGACACAGTCTATGGGAAGCGGAAATATGTACTCAAGGATAGGCAAGGCAACATTACGTACCAGGAGCCAATGTTACAGACCCCTGTGCTGTTGGGCAATACCGATAAGGGTTTCCTCACCAATGATACCGTCACAAAGCAAGTGGTTGGCATCCCAATCAACGCCATACCATATCCCAACTCTACCCTCACATTCGAGCCTTTTGATGCAGAGAAGCAGGACGATGATTTCCCGACGCTGATCTTGCGCATAGGGTCTGCCCACGGCGCTCAAAAGGGATCCGAGTACGCTGTATATCTCTGGAATGCCAACCTCAACACCCCGCCTGCGGAGGATCAGGTCCGAGTCGTAATCACCGAAGTGGGCACCATTGCGTCGGTTGTCAGGGTCGTGGGTTCACCGGATCTGACCTCATTTGCAAAGGTTTCTAACGAGCAGCATATCCGCACAAGCAACCGCATGAAAGCATACTATGACAAATTCCCAGACTATTTTGAAACCTATCCGATGCCACCTCAGGATATCATATATCCATGGCCTTCAGGATGCCAGGCTGTCCCCGTTGCTGGCCCATCTGCTAGTGTCAAACGTGTCCGCCTAGTCTCAGTGGGAGATCCAGCGATTCCAGCTCCATGGGATGGGCCGAGAAACGCATATGTGCGGACAGAGGTTCCTTTGTTAGTTGTATCTGAGGACAATACTCCCCCAGGAGAGGATTTCAAAGTGAGATACAGCGACGGGAAATATGAAGTGCATGACGGGGTTTCAAACGGGGCCCTGCTAGCCCAGGCGGATAGTGTGGAAAAGGCTTTGCGGAATATCGTCCAGATTTCTCTATACCGCACCTGGCTAAACCTTGAAATTACCACCACTGACCCAGAAAATACTGACTTGTTCACCCTGGAGCAAACAGGAAGAGGTATTTATTTTCCACTCCACTCCACCCTCTATCGGATACTTACTAACCACCCCCCCCTGCACCCACTCAGTGCCCGTCGAAGGCGAAAGCAACGTTGAACAAATCACGGTTAAATTCACAACCGACCTCGATTATATCAATCTATACAATAAACTGCATGTCAACATGGCCCTCTTTTACTTCTCACCCACCTTTGGCGTGAGGCAGATTTACCCCCAAGATGGGCAATTTGAGTCTGTCGACATTGGGCATTTCAGGGAGGTTACCTTCAAGAGACAGATTCCGCAGGGAGCGGCATCGGGTGTAGTCAAGGCGGTTGTGTATCAATCTAGCACTGGGTTTAAGTGTTGGGAGTTGCCGGATCTGGGAGCGGAGGGAGAGGCAGGACAGCCATTAAGGCAGAGAGCGGAGTTGATATTGATAGAACCGGCCCCGGATGTGTTGAAAGAGTTGGATCCCGTGCCAGGGACGAAAGGGAATGATAGGATTGC
>Ga0307514_10002979_pt1 | contig 16766 bp, 20 predicted proteins | sample 16_EM_MG_FD_203088 | JGI IMG/M metagenome (GOLD analysis project Ga0307514, IMG submission 203088) | Populus trichocarpa ectomycorrhiza microbial communities from riparian zone in the Pacific Northwest, United States - 16_EM | ecosystem: Host-associated > Plants > Roots > Unclassified | place...
AAAGTTCTGTATGATTTTAATACAAGTCGAACTCAACAAGTATTTTCCTAGCTAGGTGAAATCCGTATTCCAATGTTAACTTAGCACTTTGTAGGCAGTATGTTTCTCGAGACTTCATTAACACTTGTGGTGGGCGCGATCCTAATCTTCAGCTACTTTCAACTATTTATAATACGTGGTTGGAGAGTAGTGTTCTTATTCGCGCGGTTCATTCAATTCCAATAATAGTCACTGCACACTATCTTGTTTAATTCTCAGTCACTGGTGTTACCCCTGCCTAAGAAGTCGTTGTACACACTTGACTTAACTGAGAACTAATATCCTGTTCTTGCATTAAGCATTCTGCAATCGTTACGTAGTTACGAATTAATTTGGAAGTCCTACGCGATCCCACATTATTTTATTGCGATATATCAGCAAATCCTCGATACGAGTCTATGCTCGGCTAGCCAAGCATCCTGAGATATCAAAGTAAGTATTCGGTAATTCCGCATACTGGCGTCTAGTGTCCATTGATATTATAGGTGATCCTATAATTCAACTGCTCATAACTCTGCGGATATAACTCCGAATGACGTAGTTATCATCTCATTGGAAAGCCTTTGATGCGTACTTCACAATAGAATCTTAGTTCATCTTAATCAGGAACATACTTCATGAGATAAATGTAAAAGCCTGACTTGCCGCTTTGGGGACGTATAGCCCACACCAAAACAGGTCAATAACTTCACGAGTTTAAATCATAAGAATATTCTAAGTTCGGATTTGGAATCAGCGCGTAATTCTGTCCTAGAATTAACTTGAACCGAATTTCTTCCAATTAACTTTTCACTACACCCGATTTTCAGCTCAGCTCAACTGATGCTCTCGTATAATGTCACTGGACCCACTTAGGTCTAAATTACCCCCTACGTGATTGATTTTTGTTGTTTATTTTTAGGGAATTATGCTTCCGCAAAAATGTTGTCGGATTCATACTTTGTAGGTTGAATGTGGTGGTATTCGGTGAGGTGGATGCAATAGTAATTTTCTTAATTTAATCCAGGCAACGCTCATTGAGTTATTAAGCTCCGAAGTTGAGTTCAGTGTAAGAGGTGACTAAACTTCAGGGTAAGGGTAGTAAGTTCAGGATAACCTATGCAAGTTCATGCTAATAGCCCCCAAATAATTTTGGTGCTAAGTATTTTCAACTTGATATAACTCAACAACCAGTAGTCGGAACCTAACTGTTACAAATCCTTGCCGGAACGTGGGTGGCGGAACAGGTATTGGAAGCGAGAGTCGTGCCGGGTACTGGCACGAGTGTCAAGATGGAGAGGGACTAAGACTCGTGTAGTACGCCAGTTTTCAGGGAGCGGCTGCAAGGGAACAGGGCGAGACCCACTGCGTCAAGGTAGGGACAAGTGACTTGGGCGAAACCAGAGTCAAGGGTTCGAAGGCAAGCAAGCGGGGTGGTTTGAGCTACAGTAGATAGAATATATTCGTGAACAACTAGATACAGAAGTGTATAGAAGTTTTTTTTTTTTTTTTTTTTTTTTTAATTCTGGTATATTATTACACTAGGTAGATAATAATAAGTGGCATGCAGCCTTGCGGCTATGGCCTAAGAACAGGGACAGGATCTAACTAAGTGTGCAGTGACAAAAGAAATTACATCTTGGGTTTGTGCTATCTATCCTGCCTGTGGTGTGACTATGTCCCCCTGGATAGTTCCTCGCAGTGCCACCTTGTTGAGTGTGAGTATCTCGATTAGCTTGGGTAGGTTCGATTCCTCATATACCAGCTCCCTAAATGTGAGTCCGTTCATTAGGTGAGCGGTGGGGTGTGGCATGGCATTGCACTCCATAATCTGGTGTTGTGGGTTTGCGTCATTGGCATGGCACCATGGGCACTTCCCGTTGCGTCGTCCTATGCGCTTGAGGTACTGGGGAAACCAGCCATGTCCCAACCGGATGCTAGATATCCAGTGGCAGAGTCTTCGGGAGAGGAGGCCCTTCGCGTCTGTATTATTTGATGCCCAGGGTGGGTAGGTGTGTGGAGGGTTTGGTCTTTTGTCGAAATCCTTCAGGGCGTACTGTTGGATATACGCTTGTATTGCTGGTTTTGCCGGTCATGTCGGCTGGGTTGTATCCTCAATGAGTGGGAGGATGTTGTTGAGTATTCCATCGATTTGGAGGTGCGAAGCGTGTCCCTGGTTCGCCGTCCAGGGTCGTGCATAGTTGCGTGTTTCTGCTTTCAGGTTGTAGGCCTTAGGTCTATTCCAGGGCAGTAATGAGTGTAAGGGGTGTGTTGGTAGTCTGTCCAGCAGATGGACTGCTCCTGAAATGGCGTACTTCTTAATCAGGGGGTAGGGAGCGTGTAGGCCAGCTTCCGCACAGATCGCACGGAGTTCTGCCTTCTGCCACCCTCCCATGACTATTTTTGTGGCCGCTTTCAGGCACATGTTGATTAGTACCACTTCTCGGTTGTTGATGTGGTTCCTTGTGTATATTTCCAGTCCAAAGGTGAGGGCTGGGATCACTGTTGCTTTGGTGAGTCAGGACGCCATTTCTAGCTTGAGTTTCATAAGAAGTGGTGCGAGCTTGTACAGTGTTGACCTAGCTTTGGCTGCGCGTTTTTCGATGTGTGGGGTGGCCCGGAGTGTTCTGTCGAAGAAGACTCCTACCCATTTTTGTTCCAGGTTGTTTGGTATGTGGTGTTCCCCGAATTGTACCCCGAGTAGGTCTGCTGTTGGGATGATTTTGCCGCAGGGGAAGTGGAAAAGCTCGGTCTTTGAGAGGTCGAAATTCATTCCCCCTTGGTTGGATTCAAGTTGTAGCTGGTTTCCTGCAGCTGTGAGGGTGATAGCATTCCGCTGCCACGATACTGAGGTTGCCAGCAGACAGTAATTGTTGACATAGGATACCATGAGGTCCACGCCTAGTCTTTGGTGGTTATGGCACAGCGGGGAGCTGTAGATGTTGTAGAGGAAAGGTGATCGGGGCGAACCTTGTGGTATGCCCACTTGGATTGGTGTGAAGGTGGGTTCTGAGGCCGCACTGTCTGTGATTCCGACTGATCTGTCCGATAAGTATGATTGTACCCAGTCAATCAGGTATGGCGGGAAGTTATTTGTAGTCATGATTTCGACCAGCCGCTGGTGAAGAACCTTGTCAAAGACGCCCTAGACATTCAGGAATAGAGCTGAGCTATATAGCTTGTTGTTTGCGGCCTTGTGTACTTTTTCCAGTATTAGGTGCACAGCGTCGAGTAGGAACTAGCCTTTCCGGCAGGCGAATTGGAGTGGTGAGAGACAGTTGGGTGCGAAAACTGTCATTCTGGCAAGCGCGACATGTTCAATCGTCGTTGATAGTGTCGGCAGGAGAGATATCATTCGGTAGGCTTTGGGTACTGAGTAGTCGGGTTTTTCTGGTTTGGGTATGACTATAGTGAGTACCTGCTTCAAGATTGTAAGCAGTGTGCGACTGCGTGGTGACCAGTCTGTCATGTTGGTGAGTATGTCGGGTCGGATCTTGTGTAGTCGGATCCAGACTGAAGGTGGGAGAGTATCGTCTCATGTTGCCAAGTTTGGTGGGATAGCTTCTAATGCTTTGAGGACTTCCTCTTGCATGACTGTGTGGAAGCCATCAAGGCTGTCTGAGAGTTGGGGTTGTGGTGGTGCACCATTGTCTGGGAAGAAAGCTTGTCGCAGCACTTGTGCCTTGTTTTCGAAACTGGTGGCTCCATTGATAGTTGCGAGTGATGCTGGTAGTTTGGGGAGTGCTTTCCTGACCATCTGCCAGAGAGAGGATGGGTTGGTGTTCTTGACTACTGTATTCCAGTGATCCTGTGTCGCTTTCCGGATCGCTCGCAGGTAGGCGTTCCTGATTCTGTGGTAGGTGTGTTTATCAGTTCTGCCGGCCTGAAAGTCGCGGAAGGTTGGGTTCTTGATTTGGCGCATTTCGGCGAGGTCATGGTTCCACCAGGGTCGGGACCATTTGGTGACCCATCTGGTAAGTGTGCCGATCTGGAGCGCCCTCAGGATCAGGTGGTATAGGTGGTTGAAGTCTTGTTCGTCTTGGACGTTGACTTCCTCTGGTGCTGGTAGGAGTTCAGCTACTCAGGCCCAATTGGTATTCTTCCAGTTGTATCCCTTGTATTCCTGGTATGTGTCTGTCTTGGGCCATGCTTGGTATGAGATCGGCGTGTGGTCCAGAGCCTTGTGTTCTAAGTGGGTGTGCCAGTTCCTGACTGTGACGTGGTCTTGATTGAAGAAGGTGAGGTCCAGCATAGCTGCTCTATTGTTGTTGATTGTGTAGGAGGTAGGTGTGTTGGGGGTGTTTGCAAGGCGAAAATTTGCTGCATTGCAGATGTCGACTAGGTTCGGGGCCCATTGGGAGGGCTGGCGGCCACTCTCCCATTTGGAGTGGTGCTTGTTCATGTCGCCTGCACCTAAGTCTGCAAGAGCAAAAATTTCGTGGAAAAGAGGGTCAAGCGAGTGTGTTGGCTGGTCTTGGGTTCTCCAGTTGCGGTTCTGGAGCCTGTTGTAGCAGTTGGCAATGTTGATTGTTGCTGGTTTGCGGTCTTTGTTGTGTAATGTTAACGATACTACTCGGAAGTCTGCGTGTGGGTCTGAAATGACTGAGGTCGATTTGAAGCCTTTCTTCCTTACGTAGGTCACTGTCCAGCAGGCCTGTTTGTGGGAGGGGAAACAGTGGAAATCGTCTAAATTGGGGGGGGTTCCGTCGAGAAGTGGGGGTTCCTGCACCAGCAGGATGTTCGCGTCTGTATCTGGTATGGCGGCTTGCATAACCTGGAAAGCTGTGTGGGACTTGCCAGTGTTGTACTGCAGGATGCAGGCTGGGGGGCATCCTGCGTGTTGTTGTTGTGGTGTCCTATTCATTGTTCCATGGTTTGAGCATTTTGTGGCGGGGTGCTCTGGCTAGCTCTTGGTGTGTTTTGTGCCTTGTAGGTGGGGCAGTTTCGGTCGAGTGAGTGGTGGTCACCTGTGGTCCCGCACAGGTTGCAGTTGAGTACTGTATGGTGGCAAGGGGTCTTCTCGTTGCAGCCTGGTGCGGCACACTCATGGTTGAAATTGTTGTAGGTACCGCCATAGTATCCACACTTGGGGATCTTGTTGCTGGCCATGCATACATCTATGGGGTGGCCGAATTTGAGGCAGTTCGTGTACACTGAGTTCGTGTGATTGGGGTGCATGCGTTCTACTTTGCAGGACCTGTTGTAGATGTGCCAGGTGGTTTTTTCAGCTGGGATGTGGTCTAGGATTGCGAAGGTTGGTTCTGCCTTAAAGGATGCCACAATTGCTATCAAAGCGCCCTTTGATTTGCTGGATTCTCTGTGTTCCCTGTTTCTGATGAACTTGACACTTGTTGGGGGGGCCGCGGTATTTGCTGCGATTTGTCTCCCTAGGTTCTCTAGGTACTCTTGCTCGTAGTGTTCCTGGGTTTTGGTGCTTCCTATTTCGAAGGTAGGCAGTGCATGAATGAGGAAGGCGATCCCTGATTGGCATTCGCTGGTGGTCCTGCATATGCCTCCTGTTAGTGCCGAGATTTGTTGGAGGAGTGCCTCAATATTGGCATTGATGCTTGATGCTGGTGCTCTTGAGGCAGTAGTAATCACAATGCTGGCTTTCTAGCTTTGGCGTGCCCCAATTGGTAGTGCTAGCCTGTTGTTGTATTTAGTGAGTTTGTCGGTGATAATACTGTGTAGCTTGGGTACCGTGGGAGTGATGTCTGCTTGGCTGCCAGTAGAAATGATCAGGTCCCTTTCCTCTCTTGGGTAGGTTTTTGCTCGTGCCAGGGGGGCTGCTGGTGCTTGCTGCGGTAGGGGGCTTGCTGCCGCTGCTGCTTGGGCGAAGGTTTTTGCTTTTCCTTTGCCCTTTCCAGACACCTCAACTCAGTCGTCTGCCTGGATACGGGGTGCACTTGATGGGGCTGGGGTTTTTCGTAGAGGTAGGTGTTGGGGTTTCGGTGGGTGCTGCACTTCTTGTGTATACTCGATCGTGGTCTGGTGGGTGTGTTCGCCAAAATGTTGGCCTGCTTCGAAACTCATTCTTCCTGGGAGTGTCATTTGTTATGCTCGGGGTACATACCCTTGTGGGTATGGTTGAGCGGCCGGTTTGGGGCGTACTGGTGCTGGCGCTGGGGTTTTCTGTGAGCGTCCTGCCTCTTGCTGCAGCTTGGTGACACCCAGCCTGATCCTATTGTATTCGTCGGCCAGGAAACTGACTGTGCTGGTGGTGGAGGCCTGTGGTTCCACTAGGCCGATGATTTGGGTCTGGCGAGAGTGTATGGCAGCTAGAATTGCCGTCATGACATCGCGGTTGGTGGGGTCTCTGTGTTTTGCGCCTGCAATCAGGTCTTCTGCCGATTGTGGGTCATCCATTGATTGGTTGATGACATGTGCCCAACCTTCGCTAATGACGCGGTTGAGTTGGTTGGAGTGGCTTGGGTGGGGAGGGCTCTGCTGTCTGGTCCTGTATTCTTCTGGGGAAGAGAAGATGCTCGAGCCATTTGGGTCGGGTAGGGGGAGGAGGGGCTGCAGGGCTGCTGTGGCTGCCGTAGCAGAGACAGTGGTGGATGAGGGGTGGGAGGGTCGGGGCTCCTTGCCAACCCTAGAAGCGGTTCGCGAAATTGGGGTGGGGGTTGGGCTGCTAGCTTGGCTGCAATCCAAGGGGTTTGTAAGAGTGCAGGAGAGGGTTTGGGGTTGCATTAGGGGGGGTGGGGGGCGGGCCTTGGGGGTGGTGTGGGGCTCAGCCTCCATTTCGGAGTCTGAGTCACCTTCGAGCCCCCAGGGTACTGTTTTGACATTAGAGTCTGCAGCCCATTGCCCGATTTGGGCCGAGCGGACTGGTGTGGGTGACCACGTTAGTGGCTTTGAGCTCTTGGGGTCTGAGGGACCCCCCGAGGTTGGTGTGTTGCCAGACATTTTCTGGCGAGAAATGGGCACTTTAGGTGTTGTCACCAAGTATTTCTGGCGCGGGGCCATGGATATCTCAACGTAGGAGTCGGATAGAATCATGCGGGGAGAAGGAGGGAGTGTGCAATAGCCTGGAAGGCACTGTAGACTATTGGGGGGAATTAATTCGAAAAGCGTTCAGCTGGGGGAAGGCGTATACTTTCTGGGTGAAAGTGTATACAAGTTTTTTTTTTTTTTTTTAACTCCGATATATTATTTATACTATGTACATAATAAGTGGCATGCAGCCTTGCGGCTATGGCCTAAGAACAGGGACAGGATCTATCTAAGTGTGCGATAACAAAGGAAAATTACATGGTGCTTTCGTGCAGTTTTATCCTGCTTGTGGTGTGACTATGTCCTCCTGCATAGTTTCTCGCAGTCCAATCTTGTTGAGTGTGAGTAGCTCGATGAGCTTGGGTAGGTTCGAGTCCTCGTATACCAACTCTCTAAATGTGAGTCCGTTCGTCAGGTGAACGGTGGGGTGTGGCATGGCGTTGTACCACATGATCAGGTATTGTCGGTTTGCATCATTGGCACGGCACCACAGGCACTTCCCATTGTGTCGTCCTATGCGTTTGAGGTACTGGGGGAACCAGCCATGTCCCAAGCGAATGCGGGATATCCAGTAGCAGAGTTTTCGATGGAGGAGGCCCTTCGTGCCTATATTGTTTGGTGCCCAGGATGAGTAGCTGTATAGAGGGTTTGGTCTTTTGTCGAAATCCTCCAGGGTGTATTGTTGAATGTACGCGCGTATTGTTGGTTTTGTCGGTTATATCGCCTGGGTCGTGTCCTCAATGAGTGGGTGGATGTTGTTGAGTATTCTATCGATTTGGAGGTGCGAGGCGTGTCCCTGGTTTGCCATCCAGGGTCGTGCGTAGTTGCGTGTTCCTGCTTTCAGGTTGTAGGCTTTGGGTCTGTTCTAGGGCAGTAATGAGTGTAAGGGGTGTGTTGGTGGTCTGTCTAGCAGACGGGCTGCTCCTAAAATGGCGCATTTCTTGATCAGGGGGTAGAAAGCATATAGGCCAGCTTCTGCACAGATTGCACGGAGTTCTGCCTTTTGCCACCCTCCTGTAACTATTTTTGCTGCCGCTTTCAGGCACATGTTGCTTGGTACCACTTCTCGGTTGTTGATGTGGTTCCTTGTGTATATTTCCAGTCCGAAGGTGAGGGCTGGGATCACTGTTGCTATGATGAGTCAGGACGCCATTGCTGGCTTGAGTTTCTTAAGAAGTGGTGTGAGCTTGTACAGGGTTGACTTGGCTTTGGCTGTGCATTTGTTGATATATAGGCTGGCTCAGAGGGTTCTGTCGAAGAAGACTCCTACCTATCTTTGTTCCAGGTTGTTTGGTGTGTGATGTTCCCCGAATTGTATCCTGGGGAGGTCTGCTGTTGGAATGATTTTGCCATAGGGGAAGTGGAAAAGCTGGGTCGTTGAAAGTTCGAAATTCATTCCCCCTTGGTTGGCTTCGAGTTGTAGCTGGTTTCCTGCAGCTGTGAGAGTGCTGGCATTCCGCTGCCATGATACTGAAATTGCCAGCAAGCAGTAATCGTCGACATAGGACACCATAAGGTCCACGCCTAGTCTTTGGTGGTTGTGGCACAGCGGGAGGCTGTGGCTGTTGAAAAGGAATGGTGATAGGGGCGAACCTTGGAGTATGCCTACCTGGATTGGTGTGAAGGAAGGTTCTGAGGCCGTACCATTTGTGATTCGGACCGACCTGTCCGATAGGTATGATTGCACCCAGTCAACTAGGTATGGCGGGAAGTTGTTGTTGGTCATGATTTCGGCCAGCCGTTGGTGTAGTACCTTGTCAAAGGCGCCCTGAACGTACAGGAAGAGAGCTGACATATGTCGCTTGTCGTTTGATGCTTTGTACACTATTTCCAATATTAGGTGTATAGTATAGAGGGGAGAATAGCCTTTCCGGCAGGCAAATTGGAGTAGTGAGAGGCATTTGGGTGTGAAAACTGTCATTCTGGTGAGTGCGACATGTTCGATTGTCTTGGATAGTGTCAGCAGAAGGGATATCATTCAGTAGGCTTTGGGTACCGAGTAATCTGGTTTTCCTGGCTTGGGTATGACCATGGTGAGTACCTACTTCAGGATTGCAGGGAGTGTGCGACTGCATAGTGACCAGTCCGTCATGTTGATAAGTATGTCGGGGTGGATCTTGTGTAGTCGGATCCAGACTGAGGGTGGGAGGGTGTTATCTCCTGGGGTCGATTTGGGTGGGATGGCTTCTAGCGCCTTGCGTACTTCCTCTTGAGTTACCAGGTGGAAACCTTCGAGGCTATCTGAGGGTTGGTGTTGTGGTGGTGGACCGTTTTCTGGGAAGAAGGCTTGTCGCAATACTTGTGCCTTGTCTTCAAAGCTTGTTGCCCCATTGATGGTTGCAAGTAATACTGGTGGTTTGGAAAGTACTTTCCTAACTGTCTGCCAGAGGGAGGATGGGTTAGTATTCTCAACCACTGTGTTCCAGTGATCTTGAGTCGCTTTCCAGATCGCTTGCAGATAGGCGTTCCTGGTTCTGTGGTAGGTGTGTTTATCAGTTCTGCCAGCCCGAAAATCGCGGAAGGTTGTGTTCTTGATTCGACGCATTTCGGCAAGGTAGGGGTTCCACCAAGGCCGAGACCACTTGGTGACCTGCCTGGTAGGTGTGCTGATCCGGAGCGCCCTCAGGATCAGGTGGCATAGGTGGTTAAAGTTTTGTTCGTCTTGGATGTTAACTTCCTCTGGTGCTGGTAGGAGTTCGGCTACTCGGGCCCAATTGGTATTCTTCCAGTTGTATCCCTTGTATTCTTGGTGCGTGCCTGTCACGGGGTGACACCCAGCCCTTCACGAGGAACTTGTATCAATAAAGAACGACCCTGATAACCCTGGATAGGAATCAGGAAGAGTTGAGAAAGTCTTGTGCATATTACTCAAGTTAGAAATCCTTCAGTACTTCTAACTAGGACAACACAGTCACTGAATAACCGAAGAGTTATTGGGTTGGAACGAGACTCTAATAACATGTTTAGAGAGGTACCCTCTGTTATACGTGTGAGTTTCGTCAGGTTCCGACCAGTAGTTGTTGAGTTACATCAAGTTGAAAATACTTAGCACCAAAATTATATGGTGGCTATTACCCTGAACTTGCATAGGTTACCCTGAACTTACAACCCTTACCCTGAAGTTTAGTCAGCCCTTCCCCTGAACTCAACTTCGGGGCTTAATAACTCAATGAGTGCTGCCCGGATTAAATTAACAAAATTAACATTGCGTCCGGCTCACCGAATACCACTAGATTCAACCCTCAAAGTATAAATCGGAGAACGTTTTTGCGGAAGCATAATTCCGTAAAAATAAATTAAAAAATCAATCACGCAGGGGGTAATTTAGACCTAAGTGGGTCCAGTGACACTATAAGGGGATATGAGTTGAGCTGAGCTGAAAATTGGGTGTAGCGAAAAGTTAATTGAAAAAGATTCCGTTCAAGTTAATTCTAGCACAGAATTATGCGCTGATTCCAAATCTGAACTCAGAATATTTTTATGATTTAAACACGTGAAGTTATTGACCTGTTTTGGTGTGGGCTATAGGTTCCCAAAGTGGCAAGTCAGGCTTTTACATTTATCTCATGAAGTATGTTCCGGATTAAGATAAACTAAGATTCTATTGTGAAGCACGCATCAAGGGCTTTCCAATGAGATGATAACTAAGTCATTCGAAGTTATATTCGCGGGGTTATGAGCAGTTGAATTATAGGATCACCTATAATATCAATGGACACTAGATGCCAGTATGTAGAATTACTGAATACTTACTTTGATCTCTCATGATACTGGGCTAGCCGAGTCTAGACTCGTATCATAGATTTGCTGATGTATCGCAATAAAATAATGTGGGATCGCATATGACTTCCAAATTAATTCGTAACTACTGAACGGTTGCAGAATGCTTAATACAAGAACAGGATATTAGTTCTCAGTTAAGTCAAGTGTGTACAACAACTTCTTAGGCAGGGGTAAGGCTGGCGACTGAGAATTAAACAACATGGTGTGAAGTGACTATTATTGGAATTGAATAAACTGCGCGAATAAGAACACTACTCTCCAACCGCGCATTATAAATAGTCGAAAGTAGCTGAAGGTTAGGATCATGCCCACCACAAGTGTTAATCAAGTCTCGAGAAACACACCGCCTATAAAGTTCTAAGTTAACGTTGGAATACGGATTTCACCTAGTTAGGAAAATACTTGTTGAGTTCTACAAAGTATTGAAATCGTACTGAACTTTAATCCTGAAAGACTTAACCTAAGTTGCGGGTTACTTCTGTTGTGGGATTAATATTCGGCCCTGCTATTTATCTGCTGAAGTTCAAGCATAAAGGGATAATAGTGGCCCTGTAACATTACTTTGTAGCTAAAGTATCTCTATACTTGTATACACATATCATCACTATGTATCTACCTCAAACTCCTGGCGGAGCAGGGCCCAGCCAGCCCGTCCGAGCCCTCGAATTTGACGACCCTACCCCAAGAGCTGTAGTACCAGCCATAACGCGACACGACATATTTTCTGGCTCCGAGTCAAACAACAAGGCCGACGACGATATGTCGGATACTGACGCGCCAGTCACAGCACATTCATACCCATGCCAAATGATCACATCCCCTGATGAATTATCCCGAGGTGCAGGTTTCCTAGAATCATTCCGTCCCCATACTCGACCTGCCAGCATACCCAGTGGCAGGAGATCAAACCCCCGAACCAACCGAAGACCACTACCCCCACCTCCGGCACCCGAAATATCTCGAGAAGCAATTGGCCAAGTCGTTGCTGAGATCATCTGCCAAGGACAAGGCGAATTCAATAAGCAATGACAAGAGCTTAATGAGTTGGCATCAAGTCTCATCGCTCAATCTAATGAGCTACGGCGGCAACAAGAAGCTCAAAATGCCACATTCCTAGCAGCCAAAACCACCTACAATGACTTGAATATATTACGAGATCAAGTTAAGGCCGAAATGGGAGCTCTACTTGCCACTAGCTCCATCCAGACCGAGAAGATTTATACCCTCACTGAACAAATCTCCACAGCACTTACCAAGCAATGAGAAGACCTTACTAAAGTAATTAAGTCAGAAACTACTATCATTGTTGATGGTGCAAAAGAAAGGTTTGACCAAGTCAATGAAGAACTTATCAAGCTTTACGACTGGACTAAGAAGTCAATTGATCAAGAAGTCCAGGACCGGATTGCTAGCAACAAGGCTGTTGGAGAAATTGCAATTGCCGCTGTTGCTGAAATCAAGTCCTTGAAGAGGAAGCAGAAGAAGTCTCCAGCTCCCTTGGGCACGGCCTCAACCAAGTGACAATGACAGCATCAACCAGATATTACTCTCGACCTCAGAGAAACCTCTGAGCCTCCACCACCGCCTCAAAACAAAAAGGAACCACGGAATATTCCTCAACCTAACAAGTTTGATAGAAGTTCTACCAAGCTCAAACCATTCCTCAACGATGTAGCTAATATATTCGAACGCATGCCGATTACCTATAGTTCAGCAAATGACAAAATCCTTTATATAGCAGCTCTCCTTACTGGAAGTGCGAAGCCATGGTACCTCGCCAATGAAACCAGGTGCAAGCCCGACCCTCAGTCAGGCTGGTGCGTATGGGCAAGATATGAAGACTTTCTGAAAGACTTCATATCAGTTCATCAGAATAGGAACGAGGTACGAGAGACCAAGAGGAATATCCAAATGGAATTCCAAAAGGCTGGCAAATTAATAAAGGACTATGTGTCTAGAGAACGTACCCTTAATATAGTTGCTAATCTACCCGGAGACCTATTGTCGGAGAACCTAGTTACAGGTCTCCAGCCTGAGGTACATGAATATATGAAGCCTACAAACAAGGACTTTTTGGACGTAGCTCCAGCTAGCTCTGAGATGTGTTTTGAAGCTATTACAAGTGCCGGGATAGAAGTGGAGAATGAGAGAATATGAGAGCAATATATGCGTAATGCTCAGAAGTTGAAAGAGCAAATGCAGGCAGCAGCTAGAGGTAAGAAGCCAGACCAGAAACCCCAAGCTGACAAGAAACTAGAGGCCCCCAAACCCTCTGGTATTCAAAAGAAAAAGAGCAAGCAGGGCGAGAAGGAGAAGTCCTCAGTCAGCTCTGAGAAGTCCGAGACCTCCGAAAAGAAAGCCAAGGAACCAGGTGAAGACAAGATAACCTATTTCATGAGACAGGCTCGAATTAAGGAAGGTCAATGTGTTAAATGTGGTAGCAAAGACCACATCAAGAAGGACTGCACAGCGGGGTAGAAGGCAACGGCTGAAGAAAAGAGCAAGGGAAAAGGGAAGGACAAGATGGACAACAAGAAGGTTGCAGTGGTACAGGCAGCAGACGACTTAATTTCTTCAGTTATATCTCCTGTTTCCTTTGGTCGTATTATTTCAGAGGACGAGTTGGATTATGAGTGTGATTAGGGATGCGTGCTGTCTTGTACGTCGGGTCAGACAGTCTCGCAGGATTGGTTTAACATCTGTGTTGTGAAAAAGGGCATCTCTGTTAGTGATTGGAAGGAGGAACATGGGAGAGAGGTTATGGATATTGATCCGGTTTCTATTTCTTCCTGTGTTCGAAATTTATCTCCTTCTTCTTCTCTTTCTTTAATAGAAAAGACAAAAACAGCAAAAAAGAGAAAAGCTGAGGAAGTGTTGGCTCCTCAACTCAGCAACCACAACAAATGACCACAACAGGTGTCGGTGTCGGATATCCCCTTGATTGAAAATGCGGGCGCACAGGCAAAGGTGTTAAAGTGTGAAGGATTGAATTTCTGGTTCCTGTTGAGTTATCTTGGTTACATGAGGGAAATAAAAGGGAACTTTCTATTAATGCTTTGGTTGATACTGGTGTGGAAGAAACGATTTTTGATACTGATTTTGTGGAACAGATGATGATGCCATAGGTGAAGAGAGAAACTCGATTGAGATTGGAGAGCACCGACGGCTCAATACTCAAGAGGTCGGGTACAGTTCAAGTAAAGAATGTGGAGATGTGTGTGCCTGATACAAGATCAGGAAAAAACCAGACTCTCAACCTAGTTACTGAAGTGGCGTGCTTGGAACCAGGTTGTCCACTCATTTTAGGTTTCGATTGGATAACAGTGCAATGCGATAAGCTAAGAGTCACCACTCCTTATGGCCTGTAGCTAAAAAGAGCACTGGAGATAGAACAGGTGATGGATTTGTCTCAATTTGGTGAAATTCTGGAACAGAGTTCTTATGTCGGTCTTATACATATGGGCAAGTGGGAATCTAGGCGATTGTCAACTGGTAAAGTCCGCAGGATAATGCAAATCATCATGGGCGAAGACCTAAAGACACTGGCTGAAAGATTGCCAGTCCAATATAGAGATTTTGTTGAAATCTTTGGAAAAGCCGCGCAAGCTTCCCTGCCTGCACATGGACCTCAAGACATGGTTATAGATCTGGAACCTGGAAACCAGCCACCTTCAGGAAAACTGTACCCTCTGTCCCCTGATGAGCTAGAACTGCTCAAAGAATACCTTGATGACATGTTGAGAACTGGTAAAATCCGGCCAAGTAAGAGCAGTGCCGGAGCCCCAATATTTTTTGCCAAACAAGCCAATGGCAAGCTGCATATGGTGGTGGACTATCGTGGTCTCAATGCCATTACTATCAAAGACCAGTACCCTCTACCTCTGATAACTACCCTAATGGAACAAGTTGGAACTTTACAAGTCGTTTCCAAACTTGACTTGAAGTTGGGATTTAATTTGCTAAGCATAGCTGAAGGAGACGAATGGAAAACAGTATTCAAAACTCGTTACGGTTTGTATGAGTATACGGCAATGCCCTTTGGGCTGACGAATGCTCCATCTGTTTTTCAAAGACATCTCAACAACATTCTATCTAAGAAAATTGACTGTGGTGTGGTCATATATATAGATGACATCTTAATATACACTCAGACTGAAGAAGAGCATGTAGAACTCGTGCGTTGGGTGCTTAAGAAGGTATCAGAAAATGGTCTCTGTGTCAATATTGACAGGTGCATTTTCCATGTCCCCGAAGTCGAATTTGTTGGGTTTCAGATAGGTACTCAAGGTGTCCAAATGAGCCAGAAGAAAGTTGAATACATTCTTAACTGGCCAGCTCCCAGAAGTGTGAAAGAGGTTCAGAAATTCATTGGGTTTGCTAACTTTTATCGCCGATTTATCCAAGGCTCCAGCAAACTCATACTCCCCATACAAACTCTCACTCACAATGGCGGCATGTGGAATTGGATACAGCAATGTCAAGAAGGCTTTGAGGAGTTAAAACACAGGTTCACGACCGCTCCTATACAATATCACTATCACCCAGAATGGCGCAAACAAATTGAGATGGATGCCTCAGATCTGGCCAAGGCCGGAATCCTGTCTCAATACGAACCAGATAAGTGCTGGCACCTATTAGCATTCTACAATAAGCGCTTTCTCCCAGCTGAACTAAATTATGATGTTCATGACAAGGAGATAGTAGTAATTGTGAACTGTTTCCAAGAATGGAGACATTTCGTAATGGGTCTACCAGAACAGATAGGGGTATATACGGATCATAAGAACTTGGAGTACTTGAACACCACTAAACTCCTCAACTGAAGGCAGGCAAGATGCACAGAGATCTTAAGCGAATTTAATTTCAAGATCATCTACCGCCCAGGCAAGAGAAATGGCAAGGCTGATGTCCTGTCACGTCGGGTTGATCCCGAACTTGAAGGGGAGGGGGAGAAGCAGGACCTGACAATCCGCATGTTGAAACCAGGTCAGCTCGACCTTGGAAGAGGTGAAGAGAGCCTAGTAACTCGCCAAATTATGTGTTACAAACCCTAACCCTGACCTCGAATTAACCTATGACCTGCCTGCACCGGTGTTATATTGGCAACCCACGCAATTGTCTTCATACTTCCGTATGCATCTCGACCTCGTCATGACTCAGCAGGACCTATACCTGCTTACGTTGTTCCTGTGGATTCTATTCTCAGACTAACGAACCCGTACCCGATCCCTGACCCGACTTGCATGACAACCGACCGCATCCCGGCTGTCGCGACTCGGAACTCGAACCTACTAGAATCTTCTAGGAAGTTCTCGACCTCACTTGCATTAAGAAAGTATTGCTTGGTTCTACAGTCTTCAGGCTACGCAATATTCTTCTGCCATGTTCTACTTGTTTCTATCTCGTTCTATCCTGTTCTTCTCGATATGTAATCTGGCACTTGGACTTGGATTTTAGATACGCTAGGAAAGCATATATGAGGACGTTGGATTCCCCTGGATTGTATTCTCTCTCTTTCTTCTCTACGCAACAACTTGTATCCCCTTTCCGCCGAAAGCGATACACCTGCTCCCAAATCGCACGCAAAAACCGAATTAATTCCCCCCAATAGTCTACGGTGTCTTCTGGGCTATTGCACATTTCCTCCCACTATCCGCACACTTCCATTTCACTGCTACGTTGAGATATCTGTAGTACCGCGCCAGCAACACCTGGTGATAACACCCAAAGCACCTACTTCTCGCCAGAAGATGTCTGGCAACACACCTGCCCCGGGGGGCTCCTCTGACCCCGAGAGCTCAAAGCCATTTACATGGTCACCCACACCAATCCGGCCAGCCCCACCAGGCGAATGGGCTGCAGATGCAAACGTCCCACAGGCATCCTGGGGACTGGAGGCTGAGTCAGACTCCGAAATGGAGAATGAGCCCCACACCACCCCCAAGGCCCGTCCCCCACCCCCGCCAATG
>Ga0307514_10002982_pt1 | contig 16760 bp, 27 predicted proteins | sample 16_EM_MG_FD_203088 | JGI IMG/M metagenome (GOLD analysis project Ga0307514, IMG submission 203088) | Populus trichocarpa ectomycorrhiza microbial communities from riparian zone in the Pacific Northwest, United States - 16_EM | ecosystem: Host-associated > Plants > Roots > Unclassified | place...
AAACAGGCTGCAGAATCAATGTATGGAAGCGCTGTATATCCTAATCAGGCAGTCACTTCCCAATTAGGGTGCTTGGCTGACAAGGTTTGCTATTCCCTAATAAGAGTGTCGACATAGATCTGATAACCTGTTATCAGATCAACGCTTGTATAAAAGCAAGTGGTGTTCTGATTCTTATATCTCGTTCCTATCGAACACGCCAATAATGCCGGTATTACTTTGATGCTTGCACTTCGTATTCTTGCACCCTGACCCCCTACTTGTGAACGCTATTGTAGCACCACTGTTACACTACACTGCTTCAACATTTACATTTACGAAGCCTACACTATACTTCAACATGAGTGCACCTCAAAGCTTGCCCTCTATCCCTACTGGCGATACAGATGATGATATGTCGTACGCTAGAGCTATTGCACAACTATATATGCAAGCTGAAGAATTTATCTCTTCCTTGGGACAGCAAGGGAACCTGCCAAGATGTATTATTGATGCCCTATCACCTAGTACTAATGAAGAATTGCTAGTACACTATGCTACTCCTACACCGAAGCCTATGCCATCATCTAGCAAGGGCAAGACACCAGCACCAAAAAGCCAAACCCCCGCCCCCTCGCTTGCTAAGCTAGCTAAACTACGAGCACAAATGCAACAACTCGAACTAGAAAAGCAAGCAGCACTCAAGGAAGTTAAGAAACTATAGTTCAAGCACGCTCGAGCTGAATCCTTCCTACAAGAAACAGCAGCCACTGTCCATAATACAGCAGTTGCAGCAGACCAACACACATCAGCACTGTCACAGAATACGCATTTAGCTCTCAAAGAAATACAGCAGATTATACTCAGAGAATAGGATAGTACTAATAGACAGTTCATCCTTATCAACGCAAACCTCACATGGCTTAAGAAGAGAGGTAAGTGTGATAAAAAGAAGAATGAACGACGAATGGATCGTCTTGAACGACGAATGGATCATCTTGAACGACGAATTGCAGCACTCGAACAACAACCTGTGGGTCCCCAGCCACAGCAAGGTCAAACCAATTCTCTTGTACAACAACTAAAAGAAATAGCAGCAGCAGCAGTAGCAAGAGCCGCACCTCCACCTCCACCTTCACCACCAGATAATCAAAATCCTCTACCTTCGCCGCCTCCACAAGACCCACTACCATCTCTACCACATACATCTCCACAGAATCCACCATCACCTCCACCGCCAGATAGTCAGATGAGAGCTGGCAAAGCTCCTTCTCCTAGCAAGTTTAGTGGAGATACAAATGCACTGGAAGGATGGATCCTACAGATAGATAAATATTTTCTAATTATGATGATTACTAGTGAGCAGCAACGGTTAGCATACCTGAGTTTATATTTGGAAGGCACGGCACTCGAATGGTGGAAGACAAACAGGGTCAAGTATACTACATGGAAGGAGCCTTAGGATGGATTATATCTATACTATGGAGACCACTATAGGGCAGATCGATCATACCAGATGATAATCGACTTACAGCAGACAGGAACAGTCCAGGACTACCTTACAGAACTTGATAGCTTGAATGGATATGCTGGCATTCTCGAAGCACAACTTATCAATGTAATACTCAATGGGCTAGCACCTAAGCTCCGTAGACACATGGCACACTACGAACAACTACGATCGAAGCCTAGTGAATGGTGTCAACAACTTATCGAGATGGACATTATATCAAAGGAATTCTTTGCTAGGGATCACCAGGCATCCCACAAACCTACATTCAAGAAGCGTGGTCGAGAAGAGGCCCCTACCACTTCTCTCAAAGGTGGTACTGCACCTTCTCGAGATACTCGAGATACTAAATGACCATACATCAGTCAGGACCAAATCAACACAAGGATCAAGGACAATCGTTGCTACAAGTGTGGCATAGCTGTACACTATGCTGCTGAGTGTAGGAACAACTGGTGCAACAGCTCTCAACCTCGAAGAATACAAGCAGCCCCACAACAGCAAGCTGCCTCAATAGCCTTGGTCAAGCACCAGCCACAAAACAACAAGCCAAAGACAGACAAGGGTCACTTCCCAATTACGGAACTAGGTTCAGAAGAGGACCAACAACAACAGGAAAACAAATAAGAAGTACGTCAACTACTGTCAGACGGACTCCTGGACATACTCTACTACTGACAGTATAGATTAAGATTGCTGGGGAGGAAGTGGAAGCTGTGATAGATAGTGCAGTGAGTGCACCTGTGGTTGGAAAAAGGTTGGCAATTAAGATGGGAATATGGAAAAGAGCTAGGAAGAGTAATGTGAAGCAAGGAGATGGGTCTACACTTTCTGGAGGAAATTATATGGTTAATAGTTCATTTCGTATTTATTCTGAGGGTTCTCTTTTAGGTAAGTTCTCTCTGGATGCAGAAGTCTTGGATATTGGGAAGCAGGATATGATATTGGGTTTATCTTGGTTAGTTGAGAATGGATTTATGGTGGATACTTAGGAAAGTTGTTTAAGGAATGTGAAGACTGGTTTGGTAATTCCCTGTTCTGTGAGATGGATACCTTCTGTTACACTTATTGATATTGACGTCAAACCAATTGTTGATGACGATGTACTGCTAATCCTTGATGTCCGCGAAGGATATAATCATTACACACAAGTCTGCTCAGCTGAACAGGCAGCCCATCTACTCGAACACAAGCCCTGGGATCATCAGATCCCTCTTATTGATCCTCATGTCAAGATACCTACTGGAGCAATCTACAAGACTATGTGGGAAGAAGATGCAGCCCTGCAGAACTATCTCAAGTTCGAAGTACCTACTGGCAAAGTCTGTAATTCCCATTCCGCTACCGGTGCACCTATTCTCTTCGTCCGCAAAAAAGATGGCACCTTACACATGTGTGTCGATTACCGAGCCCTCAATCAACTCACAATACTGAACAAATACCCGCTCCCTCTTATTAGTGAGTTGTTAGACAAGACGAAGGGAGGAAGGCTGTTTACGAGATTGGACTTGAAGAATGGATATAACTTGTTGAGAATTGCTGTGGGAGATGAGTGGAAAACTGCGTTTAGGACTAAGAAGGGACTGTTTGAGTAGACTGTGATGTCATTCGGATTGATGAATGCCCCTGCTAGTTTTCAAGAAATGATGGATACAATATTCAAGGACGTTGAGGGATGTGTCTGGTATTTGGATGATATACTTATCTTTGGAGGAGAGACAGAGGAAGAATATCAAGCACTTGTCGAAAGGGTCCTTAAGAAGTGTGTCGAGCATGGGCCGGCAGTCAATCTACCCAAATCTGAATTCTATGTCAAGCAAACTCTCCTTCTTGGTCATATCATCAATGGTCAGCAAGTACAAATGGATCCCGCCAAACTCCAAGTCATGGCTAAATGGCCTGTCCCTACTAAGAAGAAAGAAGTCCAGGCCTTCCTAGGCTTTGCCAACTACTATTGACGATTCATAGTTAACTACAGCTCTAAAGCTAGGCCTTTAATTGAGTTAACTAAGGACATACCTTTGTCTTGGGGATCTGAGCAACAAGCAGCCTTCGATGAGCTCCGATAATGATTTATGTCTGCACCTATCCTTATGCAGTTCGATAAAAGTCTTGATACCATTATCGAGACTGACACTGTAAAGCAGATGCTAGTTTTCGCGGGTTTAGTTTGCACTAAGTATTTAGGGTGTTATCACGTTATTTTTAGACATTCGGTTAGTTTTATGCCGGAAGATTGTTTTGTGCCGGAAGTATATATTGTTTGAATAATTAGGTTTGTTGTGTTTTGATGGGAATTGTGGTATTTATTCGCAGCGTTCAAGGGAGGTTTGAAGAGTATCTCGGAATCTTGGACATCTTAGGTATGGAGGACATCTTGGATATCATCTTGGATCTTTACGCATGGTTCATCCAAAGGGGACGAATTTCAACGCTCGCATGCATGTATTTTAGAATAACGCTCTTATTTTTATGCTCTTGGGATTTTTGTACTTATCGGAAGGTTCTATTAGGTGAACTCTCTACTAGATACTCTATTCAAATCAAATCAACGCTCTTCGCTCTTCGCATTTTACAGTTCTATCGCTCTTTACGCTAGGATACAGGACTTGTAGTGAATCTTCGGTATATCTAATAATCCCGCCAGCTCTAACGCCTCTCCGGTATTGACATAGCCATACTAGTCTTTTGGTATATCTAATAATCCCGCCAGCTCTAACGCCTCTCTGGTATTCACATAGCCATACTAGTCTATGGACAAAAGTAGCGGTCTCTTTATATTGGTTTCTTTGACCGAAGAGCTGTGGCCACAAGACTGTTGGGTCTATCATCGACAAACATCAGTATCGATTACGCAATGCATACACTCAGTTGGTTGGGATTTTGCAAAAAGCCCCAACAATACGCTATAGATCTACACGTAATGGTTACATGCCCTGGTTTGTTGTTTTGAATGTGTTTCATGACTTGTATATCATATTTAGTGATTTTTATCTTTGTTTTCGGCATCTTCAAGAGGATAAACTCTAGGATCATTTGACGTATTGAAGGGGCATGGGATCCCTTGAAATATGGTAGAAATCAAGCACCAAGGAATCAAGCATGAGGTAATCAAGCAGGTACGGAATGCTCAATATATCGAACATGCAAAAGGAATGGATTAAACACTAGATCGCTTGGGTATCTGTGTGAACATCGATATCGAAATACGAATACGCATAGTAAAAGCACACTCCATTCTATATATTCACATCTTCTGCAATATATATCTACGAAAAACTAAAAACAAGAAAAAATGCTAGAACACGCTAAGTCATCATCAACGGGGAAAGAGAGAGAGATGAGCATGGAGGATACAAATAGACCTATGACATCGGCCTTAACACTATTCCCGCTACCTCATCAAATGGGGGCACCATTCTTTGAGGGGAAGGACGTTAGTGATTTCATACTTCAGTGGGAGGACCTTACCATGGACTGGTTGGATGGACTGCGTATAAAAAAGGTCCCTCTTTATTGCGAGAAAATCATAGGAAAATATGTCAAAACACTCGGAACATACATTCGTGCCAATAATTGGGAAGGATTTGTTGCGGAATTAAAATCGGAATTCAAGGACGACGATTCTGAGCAAGAACGTAATATAGAAGCTTTCTTGCAAAACATGGTGCAGCAGATGAGACAATAAGACACTTCAGTATCGGAGTATCGATCATTCATATTTGAGTACGTAGAAAGATCATCGCTATTGGTACAAAAATGGGTCATTAGCTCTCATATATGGGTTTTTATGTTCCTACAGGTATTCTCGGATAGGATTGGGGACAAATTATGCAAAAGATGCAAAAGATGCAATATCAATATCGATGAGCCCGCAACGCCAAGCAATGTATGGAATATCCTGAAAACTGAGGCCTTGAAAATATGCACTAGGGAGGATTCGCAGATAAATAAATTGTGGAAGAGCAAAATGAGAGATGAAAAAGCTCTGCCGTTACCTGAACAAAAGCAAAAACTGGAGGCAAAGGTGAAAAGTAACAAGCCCGAATCAATGGACGAGGTTACAAAGATAATGAAGGAGCTGCAAATTCGACAACTCGAAGCTCAGAAAAGAATGGATGAAGAGCTAGCTTTGATGAGGGAAGCATACAAAATGCAGAAGCCAAGCCCTTATTATTCGCCACGGCAGCACGGAAATCGAGAGTATCCACCTCCACCTCAAAATCAAACTCAATGGAATAGGGTACAGGGATGTTTTTGGGACAGGGGAAATTACTGGAAAGAGGATTGCGAGGACCTTAGGAAAGCTGTAGAATGAAGGGATGTTCATATACATGATAGGTGCATTTATCTAGGGCAGCAAGAAGTAGGGGATATGGTTCTAGTCCCTATACCACAAGAAATAGAAGGAAAGATGAAGTGGCAAAAAGACTGGGTTCATGAAAGACTCCTAGCAAAGGAAAGCGAGATGCTGAAGATACACAGTATTACGGGGGAAAATACGACAGGCATGGTACATGATATCCTGGAACAGATGAATGAGGAGGAGATTGTGTACAAGCCATTTTGGGATGTGGAAATAGAAGAAAAGCATACAAGGGATATGGAGGATGAGGGGGATCATCCGGATACAAAGCGCCCAGCATTCTCATCTCCTATGAAAATCCTAAAGCATGATAAAACTTTACAGCATCCTGCTGGCGAAAAACAAGGAGAAAAACATGAAAAACACCCTCAACCAGAAAAGATGTGGAATACGTTGTGGGACTCAGTAGATATTGGTGAACTTAGTAGACGAACATTGGATGCACCAGTACCTGGGGTCAGAGTTAGAGAGCTGTTATCTATATCGCTTGATATGATATAACAGTGGTTTGGAGTGAAGAAAGAGCTGCTAAAGAAAGAACCGGATACCAAAGCTTATACCATTAAGTGGAAAGAGACTATGAGAAAGCTGTATGCTTGTGCATCTCCTAAATGCAAGGGTCGAATTGAGAATATCGAGTTCGAGATACTGATAGACTCTGGTGCGGAATTGTGTTTTATGTCGCAAGAGGTATTTGAGTAGTTGGGCGTACCTATTGATTTATCGATTGACTGGTCAGTAGGATCAGCAAATTCGCAGAAAATGAAAGCTTACGGTATATATATCATGATGTTCCAGTAGCAGTAGGAGGAATCACCGCGCAATGCAAGTTTTTTGTTTGGGAGAATTTATCGCAGGATATGATATTAGGAAGGCCATGGGAATGATTAGTAAGAGCAAAACATGATAAGAGGGACGATGGGAGCTGTTACACAACTATATACGATGAGCATGGGAATACCGCGACCTTTTGCTCAGTATCGATGCACCACGAAAGAAATAGGGCCGAGGCTAAATTCGTTATGGCAAATCCCCAAGAGTTCCGTAGCAAAAATCCCTACACGAGTGATGGACGAAAAGTGGTATGTGGGAGCAGTGCTGTGGAGGAGGTCTATGTAAAGAATGAGAGGGATGTATTCACATTGAGGTCGGAAGCTGAGCAAGGCCTATGGGCGATTGAAAAGGAGGGCACACATGCATACACATGTGATTCAAAGCTGGAGGATACAAAGCTGGAAGTTGCAGAACTGGAAGATAGAAGGCTGGAAGATGAAGCATTGAACGATGCAGAGCTAGACGATGCCGATTTGAACCATATATATATGCATATGTCAAAGCTAGCTGATGATGCAGATGACACAAAGGATGAAGAGCTGGCGGATAGAGAGTATGAAGACGAGGTCGATTCTGAAGATGAGGATGATAATAATAAGGTTGAAGAGGTCATGAATGCAGATCTAACATCTGCGAGAATATCGGATATGGAAAATGAGGATTTATTAATTAATGAAAATGAGGAGGATAGGAATAATAATATGCCAGATGATCTAATGAGGGTAAAGAGAAATCTATCAACGCTGCGGAGACTGGATGGAATAACCAATAGAGCATTTGGGGCTCTTAGGCGATATGTGATTAAGTTTTTGGTTAACGAGGTGCTGTTATTTCGAAGGTCTAAGCCAAATATGTTGAATAATGGTCTATGGCAAACGGAGTGAGGTTAGATGTGGTATATATACCTCCGAATGAAGGTTTTTCGAAAATTGTGGCTATGCACGAATACTGGAGTGAATGGGTGGAGTTTTTGTGGAATACTGGTCTTTTGTTCACAAAGGGTCTGCGAAATTCTTGAAGGGGGGAGGGATGTGAAGCAGGTGCCAGTTTTTGCAGGTGTAGTTTGTGCTAAGTATTTAGGGTGTTATCACGTTATTTTTAGATGTTTGGTTAGTTTCATGCCAGAAGGTTGTTTTGTGCCGGAAGTATATATTGTTTGGATAATTAGGTTTGTTGTGTTTTGATGGGAATCGTGGTATTTATTCGCAGTGTTCAAGGGAGGTTTGAAGAGCATCTCGGAATCTTGGACATCTTAGGTATGGAGGACATCTTGGATGTCATCTTGGATCTTTACGCATGGTTCATCCAAAGAGGATGAACTTCAACGCTCGCATGCACGTATTTTGGAATAACGCTCTTATGTTTACACTCTTGAGATTTTTGTACCTATCGAGAGGTTCTATTGTGTGAACTCTTGTTGCATGGGGTAATCTGACCATGTGGGAAGGAGTTGTTTGTTGTTGTTGTTTGTTATGTATATGGGGGAAAACAAGCATGGGATATATAGGGGCCATGAGGATAGGCAAACGGCATATAGAGTCTTTCCTTAAGTTGAATGTTTTCTTTTTCCTCTCCCTCTCTCTCCTCTCTCTCAAGCCTGTATATCGATACTACAGCTCAATATATCTTCTACTTTCACTTGCGAACAAGTGTATCATGGCAGGACAATCAGTGAATTGTCGCAAATATATCTTCTTTCACTTGTGAACAAGTGTATTACAGTGGGACAATCAGTAAATTGTCTCAACTCTCTACTAGATACTCTACTCAAATCAAATCAACACTCTTCGCTCTTCACATTTTATGGTTCTATCGTTCTTTACACTAGAATATATGACTTGTAATGAATCTTCGGTATATCTAATAATCCCACCACCTCTAACGCCTCTCCGGTATTCACATAGCCATACTAGTCTACAGACAAAAGTAGCAGTCTCTTTATAACGCTAGCAACCAGGCAATCTCAGGCATCCTCAGTGAATACCATATTACCAATGGCATCAAACATCTATATCCTGTTGAGTACCATGTGAAGACTCTCACTGCTACCCAACGAAACTAGCCAATCTATGATAAGGAGCTATTTGCAATTGTAGATAGTTTCCGGAAGTGAAGGGACTGGCTAGTTGGCGTATATGTGAACGTCTATACAGACCATTAGAGTTTGCAATAGTACTTCAACACAAAACAGAAACTCAACTCTCATCAAGCATCGTGGTACCTCTGCATGTTCGAATTTTTTTACACTATTCACTACAAACCTGGATCGAAGATGGGCAAGGCTGATGGCCTGTCTAGATGTTCAGGGGAGGAGAAATCTAGCATGGAAGCCTGATTTTTTGATGGAGGACAGCTTTTAGTGGATGGGGAGGACGAAAAACCGGATGCAGAAGAGATGGAACTACCTGGGATTGATGTGTCGACTTGGGAAACGAAAGAGGGACTGTGGATTGTACCTCTGGAGTTTCGAACTGATGTGCTATGGCAGCATCATGATAGTGAAGTAGCAGGGCATTGGGGTAGACATCAGGCTCAAAAGCTGGTCTCTCAGAATTTTATTTGGGATGGATGGCAAGAAGATGTGGCAAAGTATGTGGCAGGATGTATTAGATATTAGAAGAGAAAGGCAGATAGGCACAGCAGGCAAACGAAGTTGGTACCTATGCCAACTGGGGAATGACCTTTCGAAGAGATAGCTATGGATTTTATTGGAGAACTACCTGAGTCTGAAGGATTTAACACTATTCTTGTTGTTACCGATCGATTCACCAAAGTACAATACTATATACCAGCAAAGACAACATGGACAGCCTCAGATGTAGCCGCCATATATATCAACAAGATCTGGAGACTCTATGGCCTACCTAAGCATATCATCTCTGATTGTGGGCCTGAATTTCCTTCGAAGTTCCTCAAGGAAATCAACAAGAGCCTTGGAATTAATCTCCGCCCATCAACTGCCTATCATCCCCAGACTGATGGACTTGCAGAATGAGCAGTCCGGACCCTCAAGCAATACCTCTGAATATACTGCCATGATAGACAACATTGATGGTGAACTTGGCTACCTCTTGCCGAGTTTGCTTACAATACTGCCGCTACATCCACCCACAAGTACTCTCCCTACCGCGGCCTGTATGGCTTTGACCCTCACACTATACACCTCTCTGACAACCACGAATTCTCCTCTGCTGCCGCCGAGGAATGGCTTGACTCCATGACAATAGTACACAACCAAGTTCACGATACTCTTAAGCAAATCAACAACAAACGAAGTACTATACATCTCGAAAAGGCATGACGGTTTGCAGTAAATGATTGGGTATTAGTGGACCGCTGCAACCTTCAAATACGAGCAGGCAACAACCGATCTCTGACTAATAAGTGGATAGGACCCTACAAGGTCTTGGAAGCTATTGGTTCATACGCTTATCGATTGGAAGTACCAGAAGGAACCCACTGGCATAACGTTGTCTATACTACGCTTTTGAAGCCATTCCATAGGAGAGATAAAGACCAAGATATGGATGAGAATGACCCTGATGTTTACGAAGTCGAGTCCATTGTCAACTCTCGAAAGATTAGAGGAGTAGTCAAATACCGCGTGCGTTGGGTAGGATATACAGAGTTTGAAGATACTTGGGAAATGTGGGATAAGTTAGACAATTGTCCTGAGAAGCTACGAGAGTTCTGAGAATGCCACCCCAATAAGCCTAGAGATGAGAGACAAGTTTTAGAGATTGAGAGACAGCATCAAGTGAATGCTTTTGAAGTACATGGTACCTTTTACCTCCTCCTTATTATCACCTTTTCCCACTGGGTTTTTTGGTGATAGAAAAGGTTTTTAATGGCCATGGCATACATATGTAGGCACACCAGTCTTGTGGAACTCCAGGTTCTGGGGAGGAGGGTATCTAGATCATGAAGCATTAGTACCCGTGGCCACCAAGTTACTCGAGCTATTGCTAATACGATCTGCTTCTAGAGATTCCTTGAAGCTTATGTTCAGACATGGACGCCTGCCTCGAAATGGGGAGTAGTATTACAGCTCTAGTAAGAAGACCTTCCTAGTGCAGCTAGGAACCTCAATACCAACCAAAGTCGCTAACTCGGAGGCCTGATCAACCTCTACGTAGAAAGCAGTTAGTGCGTCGATGTAGCATGACATTAAGGATTAGGCTAGATGAAGTGTGTGACCTCAGATAACCTCTCATGTATGTTTATATATTGTTGTTTGGTATTATGTTTGGGAAACTATGCATTGGATTATTGTTATTGGATGGATTGGGTGTTATCTCATGTATGTCAGCTTGAGTGTAATGTGTTGGGAAACAGGCTGCAGAATCTATGTACTTAAGCGCCGTGTATCCTAATCGGGCAGTCACTTCCCGATTAGGGTGCTTGGCTGACGAGGTTTGCTATTCCCTAATAGGAGTGTCAACACAGATCTGATAACCTGTTATCAGATCAACGGTTCTATAAAAGCAAGCTGAGTTAGTTAGTTAAAATAATAAGCCCCAAGCGGTGTTCTGATTCTTATATCTCGTTCCTATCGAACACGCCAATAATGCCGGTATTACTTTGACGTTTGCACTTCGTATTCTTGCACCCTGACCCCCTACTTGTGAACGCTATTGTAGCACCGCCGTTACAGCATTTGGTTTCAAACGAATCATTCATGATAGTGCCTTATGGTATAAACCTGACAATACCTCTCAAGGTGGCGGTTGTTTTGCACTAGCACATGTGGATGATTGTTTGGTGGTTGGAACAGACAGTGAAGTAAGAAAAGTCAAAAGCTTTCTAGCGACAAAGTTCAAGATTAAAGATATGGGCGATGTTTCCATATTCACAGGTCTATTAATTCAACGGGACAGGGCAAAGAGAACGATTCAGGTATCGCAAGCTCACTATGCAAAACAAATTATCGATATGTACGGCATGCAAACCTGCAATCCAGTATTGACGCCAATGGAGATAAAGGAGATTGTACACAATACTGGTATATGCACTCAGGAAGACAAGACCCTGTTTCAGCGGATGGTGGGTTCTCTTTTGTATTTGGCGAATGGCACACGACCAGATATTGCCTATGCGGTGACTCGATTAGCACAGTTTGCAAGCAACCCTAGCGAACAACACATGACAGCTATCAAAAGAGTGCTTCGATATATAAAGGGCACTATGGAAGCAACACTTCTCCTAGCTACCTCAGACTCCAATCTGATAGGATATTTTGATTCGTCATGGCTAGATAACCCCAGTGACCGTCGTTCTACCTACGGATTGGCAATTCTGTGGAACGGTTCACCATTGTTGTGGAAATCTAAAAGACATACAATGGTCACAATGTCGACATGTGAATAAGAATATTTGGCTTGAACTGAATTAATTCGGGAGTTATCATGGATACGAAACATTTTGGTCGGACTTCATCTACCTCCTACTCTGCCTATAACTGTCTTCGGCGACAATGAAAATGCAAATAGCATTGCAACCACTGGTGTACAACATAGAACAAGGCATATCGAAGCTAGGCATTACTACATCACTGAAAAAGTACAAGATGGGATGATAGTGGTAAAATATATGCCTACGAAAGACATGATACCAGATATGTTCACAAAGCCAATGCCTCGAGACACGATCTATCGACACGCGAAAGCTTTGGGATTGTACTACCCTACACCTCAACACATATGCTCAATCTGCAACAATGATTATCCATCTCACAATCTTTTACACAAACATTTACGAGATGTACACGGATATAACAAAGGCATGGCTGGATAAAGAAGTTTAGGCGTATAAAACGCTCGAGTCTTGAAGTCTGAAGTTTAGGCGTATAAAACGCTCGAGTCTTGAAGTCTGAAGTTTAGGCGTATAAAACGCTCGAGTCTTGAAGTCTGAAGTTTAGGCGTATAAAACGCTCGAGTCTTGAGTCTACAGTTTAGGCGTATAAAACGTTCGAGTCTTGAGTCTATTTATGCACGAGATCATTTGAGCATTAAAGGATGTGGGGGAGGTGATGTTGATTTTGTTTTATTTTACATAATATGATAGTAAATTGCTGTGTTTTTAATTTTTTATGATAGTCGGATGATGTGTCGAGGGGGAGGTGACAGGACATGGTCAGGTGACCTGTCCTTAGTACGGGTCGACTACATCACCAACGACATCATCAACTCTATATGTCATATCAATGACTCTGACCTACGGAACCTTACACCAATGACTCTTACACCAATGACTCACGGTTGGGATAGAAGGATATATAAGGCTCGGGGGAATGAATAGATAGAGACACAGATCAATACACACATACATATCTTGTCAGATATATATCTTGTCACTACCACACTACTCCGCACATACTAGAGAAATAAGTCACACTTACGTCACCCTCCCACAAACTGTGCAAAATTCTCCTCTTCATACCAAAACCACCATCAATCAGTCAAACCAAAAGCCAGGCACCTACATCACTCAAAGTTCTCCTGTCAGAACTACACACGCAAAGGTCAGCTCTAGGCGTGCTGAACCATGTGCTCAACAGGCAAATAACAAAGAGAATACCAATGCAAGCAGACCAAGTCAGCACCACAGATTGACGAGCATGCTAATTACACCCGGGCCTACCCAACAGGGACAAGCAGTCCAACAACGTGTACGTTCACTATTCCGCCCTACCCATTCCCCCCCACAAAAGCCCATTCGGAAAACTAAAAACGACCTCCTAACCTTTTGGTTGAAAAACTTTTCATGAAACCTCTATGCTTGAAGATGCTGCTAGCAAAAGCTTCACAACCAGCATGCACAGGTCACCGAGATTCTCACTGAAGACGCTAGAAACCAACGTGTCGCCGAATATATGAAAGACAAAGTACTAGTCAACGATGAAGAGCAAACATTCGAACTCGATCGACATGGATCGGTGAGCTCCAGCCATTGGAAGAATCTGACACCGGTATACAATATTAAAGTGCAATTGTGGTGCAATTATAGTGTGATTGTAGTGCGTAAATAGAACTATTATAGAGTATGTGGATAGTATGTTAAAAGTATAATTTAAATTGCATTGAAGTATCATTCTAGTCTTATATTAGTATCATTTAGGTACAGTCGAACCTCTATATTAGCATACTCTATATATGCATAGCCTCCCTATGAGCATTGAGCATGCCGGCCCGAATTTGGGACTATGGCTAGACAAAACCTCTATAAACGCATAACCTCTCTAATAGCATCGGATCTTCCGGTCCCGACGCTAGGCTCATATAGAGGTTCGACTGTATTTGATTAAGCGCGCTTAGTATCATTTTAGTATGAAAGTGCGCCATACAATGCCGTCGCTATCAAATGGAAGTTTAATAGTACTTTAATTGAACAACAAACATCCGGGTATAATTAAAGTGTGTTATTGGGTCACCATAGAGCTGCAGGGAGGTCATGGTGAGGGGATTGGCATACATAGTGACCGACAAGGGGCCGCAGTGGCAGTGGCTAAAGGAGGTGGGAAAGACGGAGGACCCCAGCTGCGTGTGCGGTGGATGGATCCCGCAGAATGCAGCACACTTACAGCGATGCCCATGGGTAGGACACGGGCTAGGAAGGTCACTAGAACAGGCATGCAAGTATGCGAAGTGGTGCGAGGCGGTTGCAAGGTTAACGTTCCTGCTGTAGATAGCTATATCTTGTAGAAACGTTAACATTGAGGAGGACAGGGACCGGCCTGGGCGTGAAGAGAGGCCCCCTTGGGGAACCGGGGAGCTGCGGTCCATCTCCATAGCCTAGATCGGCTGAATGCGATTGATTACTCCTTAAAAAGCCGAAGCCTCATGACTGGCCGCGGCAGACCACCGTTGGGATGTTACTGTGGCTCCTGGGCTTGGCGCACTACCGTCTCTGTGTCCCCCGAATGGGAACAGGTGATGGCAGCTCGTCACTTATAATCCAAGTCACACCGACAACCACTTTGACAGGACGAGCGTTTAGTCGGACCTCGAGCTCAACAATCAGAACAGCTATGAACAGGCGGGCGACACCACGAGATAGCCCTCGCTGCCCACGACATGAATATCGATATATCGACTCGGATCTTGGGGAAACATCTATCGTGACCCTTTCCCCCATCCCTTCCGCTCCCTTCTTTCAACATTTTCTCACGAAACTATGTACCCTCCCCGGGCATTGGTCCACGAGAGCCACGTCAGTACCGGTGTCCAGTCAGGGAGAAGACAATTCCCACACCACCACCTACCACCACCCAGTGCGAATAAGGAAATTTGTAACTGCCACACCATGCCTCGACCAACGCGATGCCTGCGAAGGAAAAAGGGCGAGTCGAAGTCAAAGGCCCCGGCGGCGAAGGCACACCGGCAGCCCCGGGGCCCTATCCGGGACATGAGCAGGCCGGGTACGCTCGGGACATTCGGGGGGCTTTGGAGAAGAATGAGGGGTCGGAACTCGGGTTGGAGATGGACCAGGCTTTGTGGGATTCCGACTCCGAGCCAGCACTACAACAAGAAAAGTGGCAGACAACCATGGATTTTCTGGGACAACAGGCGAAGAGTGTGAGGTGTGTAAGGGAGGCCTTTCGGTTGGTGGCGCGCAGCTGCCAAGGAAGAGGACGGAGACCACGATGCTTGGTGCTACTACGCTGTGGGCCTGAGGATCCTCTTCAGCTTGGTATACGACATCGATCTGGAGGGGGTTCCCTGCAGTGGCTCAAGGCAGCGGCGGCTAGGAAAGATCGTAGGCTCAGTGTGACTCATCCCACCCAGGCCAGCAGTCAACAGTGCGGCAACCCAGACTGCACCACCACCGCCACCGTCGAGACCAGCGGTCAATAGCGTCACGACACAGACTGCATGACCTACCACCGACGCGCTCCCAACCCACTCCCGGCGCCTCCGGACGTACCTGCGCGGAGGCGGCCACCCAGGCGGCACCCCCAGGGCAGGAGGAGGTGGGAGCGGGGGCGGGGCGGGGAGCGGAAGGACAGAGCTCGACAGTCGCCGGCGCCGCTAGGAAAGTCGGGGGCGGAGACCCCGGCACCCCCACATGCACCACCAGGGCAAAAGCAGGGGCTGTGGCAGGGCGGGAAGGGGAAGGAGAAGGCTCGACAGCTCTGACATTAGCAGGAAAACCCCTGATCTCATCGAAAGCACGGCCACCAGCGTCGTCCGCTATTGAGCCGCCTTGGTTATGCATGCGGCACCACTCACGTATAATTCAGGATCGGCGGGGACAGGTTACATCCTCCCTGGTCACTACATTAGGATCCGAGGGAAGCCGCAAAGTTGCGGGTGGGTAGGAGGCTGTTTTGCACGTGCACCGCAGCGTTCGTTAACGCAGGAGAGGGGGGCTGATTGTATTTGCGTATACGCGCTCTGGCCCACTGGCGAAGTGATTTTGCTCTTTGTTTTTACTATGTGCGACTTTTGTTGACACGGGAAGAGCTTTTTCAGGGATCTGCACCAGTTATTGTGCCTTTGTGTCTCTCCTTTTCGGGGGTACCTGGTCTTGTACATAGATATGGGGCAGGGAACGGCCTGGTGATTGGATAATCCCTGGTGAGCCCCCGCCAGGGGATGCGGTCCTTCGTCATAAGCAAGATGGCTTGCATACGAGTGAAGTAACCTGGCAGTGTCCATAGTTAATACAGTCGAACCTGTCTTACTGCATAATTTCCGTCAGGGCACTTTTGATGCAGTAAGACAGGTTTATGCGGTACGGCAGAAAATGAGAAAAAGAGCTGATATTGAACTAAATACATGACACACAGTAACACACTGACCAACTACATGACACCCCGACCAAATATATGATACCTCTACCGTTTTCCACCCACACACCTTAATCTGACCTAAGCCACTTCTTGAGGTGTGATTGCTGCTTGCGTTTCATGTTGAGGTCTGCCATTTGGTTGGTTAGAGTAGTAATAGGCTCAATCAAGGCTGGTGTTTCTGGTAGTGCTGTAGTACTGGGAGCGGCCTGAATGACATACAATTGAAGGACTTCACGTGAAACAGTACTTTGGTTGATGGGTCAGTCAAAGGAGCGCTGGAA
>Ga0307514_10002983_pt1 | contig 16757 bp, 18 predicted proteins | sample 16_EM_MG_FD_203088 | JGI IMG/M metagenome (GOLD analysis project Ga0307514, IMG submission 203088) | Populus trichocarpa ectomycorrhiza microbial communities from riparian zone in the Pacific Northwest, United States - 16_EM | ecosystem: Host-associated > Plants > Roots > Unclassified | place...
CATTTCTAAACGGATCCTGATGATCTTGGGCTCAAAATCTTAAGAAAATTCACAGGAACAATCCTACCAAATTAGAGATACAAAAACCCACAGGTTACCCGCTGCAGGGCCCTAACAATAATCTAAGACGAACAGCAGTAAAATGTAATGTTGGCAATTGAGAACTTGTAATACTTGCATATATTGACCCCAACGCCTGACAATGGAATTGAAAAAAAAAGAACAGATTGATCACAAATCTGCTGCGTACGAGCCAAGACCCTGGGCTGGGAGATATCTGCCATGTTGATGAAAATATCATTGGCGGGATGGCAATACAAAGGCACACAATACGGACAGGCATACAGTATGTTTCTTAGACGTCGTAACCTTCTCAACAGTGAGAGCATAGTCCAGCAAACTGTGGCTAGGGAAGTGCTTGTGCACATACTCCTTCACAAGCTCAACACGAAGATCAGGATTGTTCACTCTTGATCTTATGACCAATACCAGAAACTACAGAGAGACATTCAGCTGTCTACCCACGTCTCCCAAGAGAGAGAAAATCCACTTACTGAGCTTGTTCGCTTCCCTTGAATTATTGACGAGTTCACGGGGCGTCAGACCAGTCTCACGAGCCATCGAGAACATCGATGCAGCCTCATCGAGTGCACCACCAAATCGGATGGTCAAGAGACCTGAAGCCAAAGATGAGATCAAGTCATTGCCGGCACGCGTGGCGACGATGGTGTTCATGGCACCCGACACGGCTGGACCGTGATCGGCAGTGAACATGAGAACCATCTCAATAAATTTCGTTGCCCAAGGTGGTACTCATCCGAAATGGTTGAGATGAAAGCAGCTGGCTCACGTATTAAACCAAGCTCTTGCGCTCCATAGGAATCACAGGTGGTTCAACGTCAGCCTTTGGTCTGATTGTGTCATTCTTTACCAACCACTGGCATCATAACCATCTCTTCCGCTCATCAACGATGCATCGAGTATCTTGAGCAGGTCGGGGTCATGAGGTTTGAACGGGAGGTGGCGGCAGCAGGTGCAAAGGAGAAAAGTGAAGGCGGCCCGGGTGGAAGAGGTCAGGCGTTGTCGGAGGAGGAAAGGTTTTGGATTATCTTGTCGGCGTCGTCGCTCGCTTCAATTTCTATGGCTAGTATCTTTCAGGGACAACACCATCTGGCACCTCACCCAAGGCACCAAAGAAAGCACACATTACCAAGATCTCGAAACGATCCGCCAAAGCCCTCATCCATCCTTCTCGGGAGAGGATCCATTTTCCTTGCCGACCTCATCCGCATGTCCCTCTTAGAGACGCTTGAGGTCGTCGAGGGCAAGCTCGGCAGGCGAAGGAGGAGCTGCGCAGGCTGGAAGGCGGGTGAAGGGCGACGAGTGGGGGAGACGAGGAGCTGAAGGATCCAAAGATTGCGGAGTAGATACGGTCAAGGGAGAGGGGAGCGGTGTGATTGGGGATCGGCTTCATGCACTGCCGATTCGACCCCGGAACAACACCTGGGGCGTTCCTCAAGTCTGTCATTGACAGCGTCCGAATTGCGCAGGCGGAGGTGCTGCAAGACGAGAGGCTGCTGACGAGTTTATTGCGTATGCCAGGAAGGCACTCGAAGACGTGCATCATTCGGACGAGGCAGATTTGCTTGAGCGGTGGAGGGGTCTGCAAGTGGCACGAACTTGTCGAGAGGGTCAAAGTAGGTGGTCGCTTGAGACGATGCGGATTTGAACGCCGTCAAGGAGGCACACAAGCAGATTTGAAGATGGGTTGAGTGAGCGCGTTGGTGAATCTTCCGATTCCAAGGACTGACTATTGAGAACTTTGTAGAACGGAGGCCAGGACGAATTCACCCTTGACTATCACCATCCAGACAGTTGAGGATCCTTCGCATGCACATACAGCTTCAGGCTTTTGAAGATGCACATGAACGATGTGTCATACTGGTGCATCAATGTCGGTTATGATCCTTGCGAGAGCACCGGGTAAGCTGTCAAGCAGGTTGTGAATGTGTGGTGAAGAGGAGGATCAAGGAGACGATGCAGACGTGAGGACGATGACATTGTTGTTCATCAGCAATTTCGATGTTCTGTCGATGCGGGAGGCAAAGGGTGACCACAATAGGACCATAAGTTTGAGTATACAAACCAATATTAATACCGTTTCCGTACCCTCTGAATCCTTTTTGAGGCGTTTCCATCTTGAACGTTTGAACTCGGCAGTATCTAGGTCGTTGCAGGCACTGTCTTCGATGATGAACACTTTCCCTCAATATAAAAAAGGAACACAAGAGCTGGTAACAGCAAGCGAGAGACGAAGGTGTAGAATAATTCGGTGTCGAGAGCTCCTTCAACGACATCACAGTGTGTTATGCCATTGAGAGCCATTGCGGGCAGTACCGAGAGAATTTTGAGGGACAGTTGTCGGAGAAATACAACAGAGCACCAAAGAACAGATAGACCATCGACCACGACAGAAAAATGCTTTTTCGAGTAGCTTTCCTACCGCGTATAGCCCAGGCCCTTCGATATATCGTTCGACGGCTGACTGCACTCTCATCAACGAAGACAAGTTGGTCGGCTTCGTAAGTCCCGATGCGCGCCGCAAATTAGCTCCGTTTTTGTGCACTGCGTTCAATTGCGATTCGAGAGAGCTGGAGGTACTCGATGCAGTCAAAAACATAACATAGATCAGACAAATACATACCTTCATTGAATTACTATTGTCCTCCATATCGTTAAGAGACATACGGACAAACCACATTCTACCTTCAGCTCCTCACGTAATTCATCGAGGTAGAGATCCGGTGTGTTTCCAAAGATGCATGGAGCCACTACTCATCAAAGTTGATATGGTCAACCATGGCGAAAAAAGGTGATACATACCTCAATATCATAATCGCACAGTGTTTTGTGCAACTGTGGAGTTTCTGGGGAAAATCGACACCCCCAGTACGCCGAAAGAAGGCGAGGATTTTGCGGACACCGAGGTCAGTGTACATTGCAATTTCGTCCTCAGTCCCAAGCCGAATGACGATCCAAGTGGGTGTCTTCTGGAATGGTTTTGGAAAATGTGGCAGCACAAGCGTGTAACGCCAGAAGGCAACCTACTAAGTAATAATAGTCATCGATCTTCAATGTAATCGACTTCTTCGAATCCCTTTGTGGATTCTCCAAGAAAGATCTATGTTGCAGGATGACACTTGCTGTTGGAGGAGATGATTACATCCGTCAAATAGAACAAGCGGAATGCTGTTAAGCACTCCAGTCCGTAGTTCTATAAAGATCACATTTGGCTTTCCGTTTTTGATGGATGGACTGTGTTCATCTTCAGAGATCCTGATAGCGTCAACCTGCGGAAAATCACTAACAGTTGGCTATGCCATGGCCATGTCTGAATGATATGCAACATCAACAACAGATACACTCTAATCAGAGCACAAGACATGCTTGTTGAGATAGTGTATGTCTTTGAAACACGCTTTGGTGTTCACAAGGAGTTGAAGAAGAGTCGACTTTCCAGGAAGCCACTGTTCTTCTAGAAAGACGGTAATTGTCAAAAGTCCTCCATAAACAGAAATCACAACCAATCTACCTTCCTGCATAAAAAAAGGCAGACGCGGCCATAGAAATGCAATTTTGAATTAAACACTTAGGGTGCCACCGCCAATTATTAAGAAGTGGCGGTCGGTTGGGGTATTCGAGCGGAAGAAAGCAATAGAAGTCAAATAATTCTCCGGCATATGTATGGCGTAACCGTCATGTCCTGTATGAACTTTTCTGGAACGGGGGGGTCAAGCTAACTAAAGAAAAAGAGTTAGGGGTGACTTACGAAGGACTACAACTCAATTCCCGGGAGGCAAATTAGTAGCGGTCATGGCAAGTTCTTTCAAGAGATGAAGACGGGTCGAAGTTTGCGTTTTCATCAGTTCTTGTGCGTAAGGGCGGTGTGAGTGACCCAGCCATCCGCCAGTCTTCCGAAGCGACTTGTTCGAACGCAAGCCTTTCGCCACGGGCTTCTCTCTTTTGCCTGTATCTTTATTGAATGAGGAGTGATTCCAACGAGTCAGAAACCAGGTCCCACAGATTCAGCCTTGACAGCATTTTGCGCTACAACAGACATGAGGGCTTGGAACAAATTCAGCGAAAAGAACATGAACTCGCATTACAGTAAAATCAGACGATGCTCATCATTTGGCGAAGTCGGAGGCAAGGGGCGTATATAATCAATGGAGTCGAGAATTAAAGATGCAGGTTCATCCATGAGTGGTTTGAATGCGTAAAACGTTGGGGCAGCGGAGGTAAGCATAGTGATTTCCAGCGTGGTAAGTAATTGGTGCTCCGGCTTCCATCATAATCTCGCTTTGTATCATTACATGCTCAACGTAGATCTATTATGTTTTCTCTACGGCATTCACAAAGGGTGTTTCTATCAACAAGGCTTCAGAATAGATCTATATCTTTGAACACATTACCCCTTGAACCACCTTCCCTAGAAGAAGAGACAACCCAATTTGTTGCTCGTACGAGCGACATGGAGGACTTTTTTGCTCAGCCACGCTTCAGAGGTATTAAGCGACCATACACGGCAGCGTCAGTGGTTTCGAAGCAGGGGTCTCTCCCAGTAACTCCTTTGCCTGGCTCATTCCTAGCCAACAAGTTGTTTGCGCTTCTTACAAAAGCGGCGAAGGAAGGGAAGCCGGTCCACACGATGGGTGCTATTGATCCAGTGCAGATGACGCAGATGGCCCGCAACCAAGAAGTGGTATATATCTCTGGTTGGGCAGCGTCAAGTGTGCTGACGACGGGGAATAATGAAGTTGGTCCGGACCTTGGGTGAGCTCCCCGTGTTAAACCGGATGCTACAAATTGAATGTATGCACTACAGTGATTATCCTTATACCACGGTTCCAAACCAAGTACACCGCATTTTCCGTGCCCAACAACTGCATGATAAAAAGCATTATGACGAAAGAATGGTAGCTACACCCGAACAGAGGGCGAAGATGCCGTTCATGGATTATTTACGGCCTATCATTGCTGACGCGGATACAGGGTGAGCTCCTGCGTTTCATCCAAGTGGGGTACCTTATGGAGTGGGGTTCAGTCATGGTGGCCTTTCTGCCGTTATGAAACTTGTTAAATTATTTGCTGAGTCCGTATGTGAGATTCAGTTGGTAAGATCATTCGGCATATAATTCTGATGTTCAGGGAGCCTCTGCTATTCATCTAGAAGACCAGCTTCATGGGGGCAAAAAGGTGAGTGTGGGGATAGTTACGCTGTCGGTGTCCGTATCATTTATTGTCTTAGTGTGGTCATTTAGGCGGAAAAGTCATCGTACCCACGTCGGCGCATATTTCTCGACTTATTGCAGCCCGTTTCCAACTGGACCTTATGAAGTCAACCATGCTCCTTATCGCTCGGACAGACTCGGAATCAGGAAAACTCCTTTCTTCAAACGTTGATATCTCAGATCATGAGTTTATTGTTGGAACGACGACCAAGGGAACAGATTCACTCGCTCAGGCTCTTGCCGAAGCTGAAATTAAGGGTGCAACTGGAGCTGAAATCGACCGCTTGGAGATGAAATGGACCGAGGCACACGAAATGTGCACGTTCAATCAAGGTATGACAATGTGCTTCCACTTTCTATTCTTCGATTGTACCCATTCACGTAGCCGTCGAGAAATCAATTCAAAGATCCAGCATACAAGATAAAGAAGGGGCTCTGAAGACTTATCTTTCTGCTGTGGATGGAAAGTCGAACACTGTTGCCAGAGCAGTTTCACGTGATATTCTTGGAGAGGACGTCTTTTGGGATTGGGATTGTAAGTCATGCAATAATGTTTGCGACAATATGGGTTTTGAAGAAGTATCTAGCACCTCGTACTAGAGAAGGTTACTATCACTACACCGGTGGAGTCGAAGTAAGTTGATCTCTAACGTCCGCTATCTCACAAGTGACACTCTGTTTTAGGCGGCTATCAAGCGAACAAAAGCGTTTGCTCCTTACGCAGATCTTCTCTGGTTAGAAACAAAGTCACCTAACCTTCAGCAAGCAAAATACTTTTCTGGTCAAATCAGGGAAGAACATCCCGGCAAGTAAGTCAAGTCCATGCACATTTGTTTCCATCGTCAACCTTTTTTTTTGCAGGTGGTTTGTTTACAATTTGAGCCCAAGTTTCAATTGGTCACAGCATGGATTTTCCGGTCCGTAATCATTTCAATTGCTCCCAGGTGTTGAGATGATTGGCCAATATTAAGATGCCGATCTCAAAAACTTTATCTGGGATATGGCTAAGGAGGGGTGGGCATATTTTTTTTTAAGTCCCGAGGAACGTTTGATGAATTTTGACCTAGCTTTGTCCTTCAACTCATCTCTTTAGCTGGCCTTCATAGCACTGCCATATCGACGGGTATGATAACCGGCTTTGTCCAAAGATTTCACACTGACGTTGAATGTGACAGCGGAATTGTCATCTCGCTTTAAGAAAGATGGCATGCTTGCTTACGTCGAACTCATTCAACGTAAGGAACAAGAAATAGGGTGTGATGTCTTGACTCATCAAAAGTGGTACGTTCCTCCCTTGTGTGTGGTGATCAGGGCCTAAAAAGTCGTATGTTTATAAAGGAGTGGGGCAAATTATATTGATAGGATCTTATCTACCGTCTCATCTGGCTCATCGAGCACTTCTGCTGTTGGAAAGGACTCGACAGAGCACACGTTTTAGACGCTCTCACTTCGAGCAATCAGATTGTGTAGAGTTTATATTCCATTACCGTGTAGACTTTGTTCCCCACGAATAGGGGCTTGACGTAATAACGGACCGACAGCCATTAGTTCTCTAAGATATGATTACTCAAATGCGTTCCTCTGGAACGAGCCTTATTAATGCTCTTCACGTCAACTCTACTGATTATCAACTACGCGAGATCTGAAACACTAGACGAGTAAAGGCCATTGCAAGGTTGCAAGCTTCCATCCCTAACTACTGCGGACGAACATGGACTCGGATGTGCTGACTGAAGCCCTTGACCGACACCCTTTAGTTTCCTTGGTGTCGGCATGTTTTTGGGTCGTTCGTAGGTTTCAACAAAAATTATACGTCTGTGGTTTTATTCAGAGATTTCGTGCAGTTTGGTTGCTCTCGTGGTTCAAGGCGCTTGTTGCATTCGCTACCATCACCATTCCTCGATTCATCTATTCAGTTTTGTCTTATTCTATGACCCTTACAGTACGCCGCAACCCCCCTTTTGCAATTGTTGTACGAGTCAAACTCAACTTTTCCTGCAGCTCGGATTTTGGAATTTCGCGATCTTCTTTGTGTGCTTCGCCATGGCGTTAAATTATTGGATACGCTTCAAGTACCTTAATGATTACATGCAATTAAATGAGCCACCTCTTCAGAAACCAGGAGGAAGTGAGCTTCATCCCGATGTTAATACTGGTGAGTATCTCCCATCATTAAAGAGAGGACTTGAAGTCAGAACTTTGTAGATCCCCCTCCTGCTTTCCACAATTATCTGGATGACTTCTTACAGGCTGTCAGAGTTTTTGGTTTTGTACGTCCAGCTGTTGTTAGTCGGAAGTATGGCTGACGCTTCTGAAATTTATAGTTGGAGAAGCCAGTGTTTCACGAACTTGCTAGACATCTTCAGACAAGGAGACTCATCGCTGGCGATAGTCTGTCATTGGACCAGGACAAAAGTTTCTATTGTGTCGTAGAAGGAACAGTTCAGGTCTTTGCCCAAACGGACCATTCTCCTGGTGACCAACAAGGCCTTTGGGACGATGAAGACATGAATGGTTATCAATTGCTAAACGAGGTCGGAAGTGGAGGAACCTTGTCGAGTCTCTTCACGATTCTGAGTCTGTTTACGGAGAATGTTCAAATGAGTTGGCAAGATGAATATCCGCATGGCATACATGCCTTTGATGAGGAAATGCCTACACTCCACCGTCGAACTCGAAGGGCAGATTCTGATGTCTCGCAACTTGATCTTTTGAATACAAAATCCAACAGAAGACATACGCCTCGTCGATCGTCTTCTTCTTCGACCACTTCCACTGTAAGGTCCCCTGGTGACTCGCCGACGGCCTCACCTGGGTCGCCTCCTATTATGGTGGGCTGTCCACCGACACCCAGATCACGATTTTCCCGACAGATCCACCAGGGGGTTGTTGCACGAGCTACTGTCGACAGTACCCTCGCTGTCATACCTGCGGAGGCTTTCCGCAGACTCACGAAAAAATTTCCCAAAGCCAGCAGTCATATTGTGCAAGGTATATTGAATTCACTTTACCACATAGATAGTTATTCATCTCTGCTAGTTATTCTCACCAGATTCTCGCGAGTTACTTTCAATGCCGCTCATGAGTATCTTGGCTTGACAAGTGAAGTACTTCGGACTGAAAAAGCAATTAACGACATCGCTTGCCATCCTCTACCAGTTTCGTTTTATGAAGGTGGGGGGCTCCAACATCTCCGGCAACGTTTTGATGGAGCCGCGTCGACAACGTCTGGATCAAGCAGTGATTATTTCAGTTTTACCCGGTCGTCCTCCCGTTCCCCAATGACACCACTATCCAAGGCGAAAGAGTCTTCACTGAATATCTCTGTCCCTTCCAGGCCCTCCATATATCAAACTCGAAGTCAAGCTGTCTTTGTTAACTCTCCGAGACAAACGGTCCAAGCGGGAGATCTCTTGGTCGCGAAAGACAATATGAATGATGGATTTCATTCTCTTAGCCGTACATTGAGTATTCACGGGACGCCTCGAGTGGCGCAGAGCTCTTCGAACAAGGAAGACAGGAAAAAAAGTTTAGGGCGATGGTCCGTGGATGATTTTGACCTCCGTGAAGAGGTCATGTCATGCATCGCCAAGTCAATTGGTCTTCTTCAGCCTCCCTTGAGTGGGAGTGACTCAGTTGAAGCGTCGCCTGCGATTCCTTCGACAGATTTCCGCAGCTCGTCCGTGACTAGTTTTTCTTCACCTTTTAGTTCTCTTTCCTTGTTGGATGTTGGAGACGATCTATCGAGTATGACAGGCAGCTCGTCAGCTGCTTCTAGCGGAAACTATATGAGTGGGTTAAATAACGAGGTAGAGATTCTGTTTTATCCGGCTGGAACTATTTTGGCCAAAGCAGGCGAAATGAACACAGGTGCGAGACCTCCGGAATCCTTGTCACGACTGTCGCTGACCAGTACTAGGTCTGTTCTATGTCATTGAAGGCTTTCTGGATATTTTTCTCCCCACGAAGCAACCCAGCAAAAATGATCTAAATGCATTGAAGACAACAAACCCTGTATTAGATACGGGACCCTCGTATCCTCCAGATTTCAAACAGTCGAAAGTACAACAGAAGCACCTTTTCACTGTGAAGCCTGGAGGTATCGCTGGATATCTTGGTCTGTCCTTTTTGGTTATTTTATTCAAATATCTAACATCTTGGATAGCCTCACTTTGCAATACCGTTTCATACGTTGACATTAGAGCAAAGACAGATACTTATGTGGGACTTCTGCCATTACCCGCACTCGAGAGAATTTTGGAAAAGCGGCCCATCGTTCTTCTTACTCTGGCCAAGCGCTTGATTTCGCTTCTTTCTCCCCTTGGTAAGATTCATTATATTTTGCACATTATACAAATCTGACGTGCCTTTCAGTGCTACACATTGACGCTTCTCTCGATTGGATGCAAGTAAACGCTGGTCAAGTCCTGTGGCGACCCCAAGATGTTAGCGACAGTTTCTATATTGTGATCAATGGCCGGCTAAGGGCATTGACTGAGTCGCAAGATGGATCTGTCACGATTGTAGGGGAATATGGTCAGGGCGATTCGGTGGGCGAATTGGATGTTATTACGAGCTCGCCAAGACGAAATACGGTTCATGCCATTCGAGACACAGAGCTTATAAGAATGCCTCAGACATTATTCAATGCAATTTCTGCGAGGTGAGCAACCCTTGGTGATGGTTCCTTTGATAACTCAACTCAGGTGTTGTGATAGGAATCCCCAAACCACTGCTCAACTTCTACGGATGATTGCTTCTCGAGTCAGGGATGAAGTGGGCAACTCTTCATCAACTATCCAAAGTCCCAAATTTGGAGCAGAACTTGGTCATAACAACACGAATTTAAAAACTGTTGCTATTCTTCCAGTGTCGCGCAGTGTTCCTGTAGAGGTGTTCGCAAGGAAATTACAGTCAGCACTGGAAGAAATTGGTGCTTCAACTTCGTATCTTAATCAAGCAGTTATTTCGAATCATCTTGGACGTCATGCGTTTACGAGGATGGGCAAACTAAAAGTGGGTCTGACACAAGTTTGATTAAATAGCGTTCGGCTACTCATGGCCCTCAAGTCTGCAGGCTGGCTCGCCAACTTGGAACAAAGGTACCATACTGTGCTTTACGTTGCGGACGCGCCCGTCAACAGCTCATGGACACAGACATGCATCCGGCAGGCCGACTGCGTTATGGTCGTTGGAATTGGAGACGATCCTTCGATAGGTGAATACGAGCGCCTGCTTCTGTCTATGAAGACTACGGCCCGCAAGGAATTGGTACTGCTTCATCCTGATAGGTCAGTCGTGCACGGGAGTACTCGTGAATGGTTAAAGGTAAGAAACCTTTGCGTCGTTCATGACGAATTTTCTCAATTCCCATTCCTAACAGCATCGCCCATGGGCTCACCAACACATACATGTCGAGTTGCCGGTAAGTTCGTATACCGTCAAGATAACTATCCAAACTCAACTCTATTTACGAAAGGGTCTTGTTGTTCCTGTTGCCAAGCCTGTTGTCCCTAAGGACCCTGACGCGGTGATAGCTTTAAAGAATCTCAAGGACAAAGTGCAGAACGAGATTCAGAAGTATCGCCGTGGAGCAGCTGATATTCGTCCTCGACGCCATCCACAAGCCAATGACTTTTTTAGGCTTGCAAGGCGGATTTGTGGACGGTCAATAGGCCTTGTTCTTGGTGGCGGTGGCGCGCGTGGGATAGCCCACCTTGTAAGTAAACTCACCGATGTTGATGCCACGAAAGGTTGACGATATACGGATAGGGGCTCATACGAGCATTGGAAGAATACGGTATTCCTATTGATCATATTGCTGGGACGAGCATGGGGGCATTTATTGGTGGTCTCTATGCTCGTGAGGGTGATATCATTTCCAGTACAGGAAGGGCCAAGAGATATAGTGGACGCATGGGCAACATCTGGCGAATACTTTCGGATGTCACATATCCTATCGTTGCTTACACTACGGTAAGTCATTTATACAGTTATATTTCTGCGCTGAATTAGTTTCAAGGGCCACGAATTCAACCGGTCTTTGTACAAAGCCTTCTATGACCTTCACATCGAGGATATGTGGTTGCCGTTCTTCTGCAATACGACCAATATAATTACATCGCGGATGGAGATCCATCAAACAGGTTACGCCTGGAGGTACATTCGTAAGTTGTCATGTGAAATTTGTGTATTCCGTCTCGATAAGGGCGTTTCCAGGAGCATCTATGACGTTGGTAGGCCTCCTTCCCCCTCTATGTGACAACGGTCACTTGCTTGTGGATGGTGGCTACAGTAGGTGCAATTCAAAGCCTGGTTCTCCATTCTGACAGCGTTGTTAGTCGATAATTTGCCCGTTGCAGCCATGTCTGCCATGGGGGCTAGCACTATTTTTGCTTGTGATGTTGGTTCTGTAAGAAAGATCAATTGCCCATCACATTTAAACTCGATTTATTTTTTCACTAGATCGACGATAACTCGCCCAGGAGCTTTGGTGACACAGTTTCGGGGTGGTGGCTGCTGATCAATAGATGGAATCCTTTTTCAAATGCCCGACTTGTTCCAGACATCACGGAAATTCAGAGTCGACTGGCATAGTATGTTTTCCTGCTATTGCTTAAACCTTTCCTAAACTTGATTTGGTACGTAGTGTTTCTAGTGTGAACACTTTGGAGAAAGCAAAGGCCATGAAACATTGTCTTTATATTCAAATGCCTGTTCAAGAAGTAAGTTTCTTGGTGGTAAATTCGGAGTGCATTTGTCTGATTGTCTCCTAGTTCGGAACTCTCCAGTTTGGCAAATTCGAAGTAATACAGAAGAAAGGATACCATGCGGCCATTGACATCTTGGACAAATTTGAGGAAGAAGGACGGCTACCTCTCGCGGCAATCGGTAATAAAGACTGCCTGGCGACGGGGAGGAAGAAGGGCAGGAGTGCACGGCGTAACTCTATCTAAAATACCTTCATTCATTCATTCAATTAGACTCTGTCTGGCAATACAGATGTGTTTATCGTGTAGTTTGTATGGTTATTCAGGAACATAATTTTGTAGCTTGCTTATCATGCCTTGCCTCGTGATTCGAGACTTGTGGAGGTCGCAGGGGTCCGTGATCGCTCCTCCAGTGTGCTTTACGCCATGGCACCAGAGGTTCGAGGACCCTCCGAAGATTCATCTTTGAACGTGAATATACTCAAAGAGATTGCCAGAAAAGATCTAGTTGATGCCTTGAACTCGGTTCGTATCAATCATGGATGAATTGGAAATATTCACAATGACATTCGTCTTCACTAGGTCAATGGTGCTAAAACGCTGGTTCTTGACGCGTCGTTGGCAGGGCCACTGGGACTTGTTACTGAGGTCTCGTTGTTGAAGGTTCGTCTGTGTCTTCGAATTTGGCAAGGGTTGATTCTCTGACAATCGGACTAAGCATCAAGGAGTAGACAAAATGTTTTGGCTTGAGCCGGGTCCTCTTGCGTCTTCAACAACCAACATCGTGTATTTATGTCGGCCACGGATAAAGTACGTTAAGATTATTGCTGGTTAGTGTTTTCATGACATTTGCAATGTAATCTTAATTGACACATAGTATTCCAAAGATCATATCAAAAGACATGCAAAGGAGTCCCGGAGACACATCTACACGCTGCTGCTAGTTCCCAGAATATCCACACTGGTGTCAAGAATTTTGGAGGAAGAGGGTGTTCTTGGAGATGTGACCATTTCGTCATACAACCTGCAGTTTATCCCTATAGCTGAGGACGTCATTTCTCTCGAACACGAGAACACTTTCGTGGAACTATGGGTTGTAAGTAAGGGGAACTTGAAGTTTTGTGTCTGGTCGCGTTTCTTATATAACCCGCGTCAATAGGATGGAGACGAAACCATTGTGTTTGACTCGACACAGGCCTTGCTTACGATCCAAAAGCTATTCGGACCATTTCCGCAAATTGTTGGTAAAGGAGATTATGCTCAGGCAAGTAGAATTGAACTCTTAAGTCAATGGTGATGCTCTCTTACACAAAGCACACAGAAAGTAGCAACACTCCTCACGCGCCAGTCCAAGACGATTAACGACTCGAATCGAGAAACTTTGATACCCAACTCTTCGAAAATAGATTCACTCATCATTTTGGATCGTCGGGTGGACATGATTACGCCTTTATTGACCCAACTGACTTATGAGGGTCTTATTGACGAGCTCATTGGCATCAAGAATTGTACGTCTTTCCTTTTACATATGTAATTGTTGAAACCCATTGTCAAGACAGCACACGTTGAATTGCCGTTGTCTTTATTGCAACCTCCAACGACTGCGAATACCAGTAATGCCTCAGCATCTACCTCAACGTCGCCAAGTACCATACCTGTCGTTTCTGTTAAGAAGGAGAGCAAGAAGAAGTACCACTTGTCAACCACGACGGATCCCCTATTTTCAGAACTTCGGGATCTTAATTTCTCCTCAATTGGGAAGAAGTTGAATACTGTAGCCCGTCATTTGGATGAAGATTACAAGGTCTGCTAATTTTTGAATTGTTCTCAAGCGTTGCCCCGCCTGATGAAGCTGAAGACTAACCTTTCGACGAAAACAGTTGCCCAACTGCGCGATTTCGTGGGCAAACTGGGTGGATTGCAAACAGAACATCAATCTCTTCGACTGCGTAAGCTCTACTTATTTTGACGAAAGGAACACAAATTCTGAGCCTCTCTGTCCTAGACACTGGCATTTCGGAACTGATCATGCCGCTTACGAGAACTGAGATATTCAACAAGTCGCTTGAAATACAACAAAGTTGGTGATGTATCTGATTATTTCAAGATCCACTTTTAATGAGGCCGTTTAGATTTACTTGCGTCTTATGAAGTTTCGTCACAGTTGACCGCAATCGAAGAGCTCATCGCGCAAGGCGCTGATATGCAGGTAGTCTTGCGACTGCTTTGTCTCGCCAGCCTGACGGCTGGCGGGATTAAAGCCAAGAATTTAGAAAGCCTTAAGCGCGAAATTTTACAAGTATGTCTCCCTTGGGCGTTTCACTATGTTGCTGAGACCAATTTATATATATAGGCGTATGGTTATGAATATCTTCCACTTTTGCTATCTCTATCTTCTCCATCATTGGCAATATTGCTTCCTAATCCTTTGCCATCTTCTTATCCCGCAATGGGTACCTCATCAAAATATCCGTTCACAATCCTGAGAAAATCACTTCGCTTGCTGATTGACGATAACCCAGAAACATTAGGCGAAGTCGAAAATGACATCAGTTTCGTATATTCTGGCTACGCACCTATCACCATTCGTCTTGTTCAATGTGTTGCCCAGAAAGGGGGTGTCATAAGCAATCCTGCAGAAAAAGAGAAGTCTGGGGGCGATACGGGGAAAGCCGATAACCAGAAGTCTTCCGCGACCAAAGTCCAAGCACATCCCATTGTGGGCTGGAAAGGATTTGAGGATGTAGTCGCAGCATTACCTGGGCAAACCGTCGAAACAATGCAGAAAGTTCCCAACAAGGTCGCAGTTTCTGTGCCATCTGTTGCGCTTGGTGAGATAATCAATTAGACTAGACGACTGTTATAGTTGATTAATTTACTCTCAGGATCCACAAAGGAAAGTGCGACGACGGTCGTTTTCTTCTTGGGCGGTTGTACCTATACAGAACTTGCAGCGCTGCGCTGGGTCGGGCGCCAGAACAAAGGTGAGCTTGTTTAATTGAAAAAGACGACTGGTGATTAAGCGGAACGAACCAGGACGAAAATTTCTCATTGCTACGACGGACATTATCAGCGGTGCAAATATAATTGAGGGACTTGCGGGGCAGCCAACGGGACCGAAGGCCACTTCGTTGGGCGTTTGACGTGCCCATTTATTCAGCCACGAGTTTTACATACACTTGGTTTGGATACAACTACTATGGGCTTTGTCAAGATCGCATTTGAAAATCAGATGAACCCGTTGCTAAGCTGGACAACATTGTATTCAGAGAGACAAGTTGCACCCTGTACGCGACGCGTTTGTTTTGATTCACTTGCATCATTTGTTTTGTTGAACATGGCCTAGCCCCCTGCCACCCTCGGGTTGTTCAACCTCACGGAAAGGAAATTGATTGTCTGTAAGATGCAAATCTCTCTCAGAAGCACTAGGACGGTTTCATGGAGATTTTTCTCACTGTCGCGGAACGTCCTGAAAATTTAAAATTATCACGAATGGCCTTTGGCATCTTAGGAATGGTTTGATGAAGACAACTATCATTATACAAGTTGTTATCCACACCGTGAAGAAGTGGTAAGATGACATTGAGATCAAGACAAAAAAGGACGGAGAGATTTGGTCAGGGCGGAAACATGTGGAAAGTGTCCGGGGACCCACGCTCACAATCGAAGACCTGTCAATTGGAAAGGGTAAGATATAAGTTCCGTGTATGAACCAAAATGTGTCCCAGACCTCGTTTCCTTTCTTCCACCCCCCATCCCAAAAACTTTTTCCACATTCCCTTCCAACGCTTTTTGTGAGATTTACTTTTTTTTCGTGATCTTTACTCCTGTGCTGATTTAACACGGTCTTTTTGTAGCGCGTAAGCCACCTGCAGAACGCGAAAAGATACGCGTAGTGTCCGCCGTCGTCGTTGTCATCGCATCAGATTCGACCTCGCTCTATTTTGCATTCACTATGGTTACTCGTGCATCTGGAAAAGCCGCCGTTGAAAAGCCCGTTAAGAAGGGTGAGTCGTTTGTCACGATGATAGACATCAAATGTCTAACCTTGCGTGCGCATCATCATCAGCCAAATCGTCGGGGGGTAAAAAGAAGTTGACTGCTTTTAACAAGTTCATGGTGCGTTTACGTTCCTACTGTTGTATATCACCGCTCAAAATTTGTTTACACTCTTATCACGTAGCAAACGGAGATGGCTCGTCTCAAAGAAACTGAACCTGATCTTCAGCACAAAGAGAGGTATGTAACAATGTTTGTGCATAATGGCAATGTCGTTAAAGGACACGATGGATAGGTTCAGACTGGCAACAGAAAATTGGAAGACAGCGAAAGAAAATCCAAAGGCTGCCTAGTGGCGATTGTCACGGACATACCTTCCTTGATAGTGAAATTACCTTAGCGCCGTTCTTCTTTGTATCCTTGACATTTTTGGCATTAGTGCAGCATTTTATCTTGATTGTGATATTATCCGTTACGATTATAGTCTTTCTGCTGTCGTTTTGTCTCCTGAGAGGGAGCCTGCTATCGTCCTTTTTTTATCCAGATTCTTTTTTTATTACTTAGCTATATTTACAAGTACAACTTATAGTTGAAATCGATTGTCTTTGTGAGATACATACAACACGAGTTGTCGGTGTGTTTGTGACGGCCCGTGTGTGATCCATTAATGTTTCGGCGCGCACGGAGGAGATGGTAAGAGCCGTCCTCTCTGGGCCACCTTCAAGGGATGCGCATCAGATATCTTATCATAGCCTTT
>Ga0307514_10002984_pt1 | contig 16755 bp, 16 predicted proteins | sample 16_EM_MG_FD_203088 | JGI IMG/M metagenome (GOLD analysis project Ga0307514, IMG submission 203088) | Populus trichocarpa ectomycorrhiza microbial communities from riparian zone in the Pacific Northwest, United States - 16_EM | ecosystem: Host-associated > Plants > Roots > Unclassified | place...
ATAGACTCCAAAAAAAAAAAAAGTTGGCTTCAGCGCTCAACTTAGTCTAGTTGCACTCTTATATCTTGCTATACCCTGTCGCATATTTCATTATATCAAGTATTTTTTACCTGTGGCTAAATTAATTAATCGTACAAGGCACTTCACTTTCACTATAGCCCTTTTTTCACTATAGTGAGGGCGAAATAGCTGTGTGCAGAAACAATCCGTGGCGGAGCTTTCGTATAGCAAGATTTTCCGTATGTTAGGGTTCCTTATAGCAAGGTTTACCTGTAGTACAAAACATGGCCTCTTGGAGTTCAACAAGGCTTGAGAGTCTTGCAGCCTCAAGCTTCTCCTCGACAGCTCCAATCCTCTTTTCCACATTCCTAATCTCCTTCTTCACCTTGTTAATCTTCTTTCCGAGGCTGGCTTCAATTGTATTGACACTGTGATTCCGACCACGGTGGTTGTCCCAGACTGTAAGTGCACCTACGGTGAGGACTACAAGGGTAAAGCTGTTGGCATCGGTTTGAGCCTAAGTTCCGAAACTTTTATACTTTTAGCTAAGATTCTTCCTTAAAGAAAGGCATACCTTACGTCGACAAGCAGATTGAAAAGCCATCCTCAGACTTTGGTTCATGATCTTATGAAGGTCTCTTTCCGTTCTCCTGAACTGTGGTATGACGTTGTCCCTTTGAAAGACCCTGCTGACCAATGAATCAATACGTAATTATCATGTATCTGAACCAAATGAACCTACCGCTTATGTATATTGCTGCTGATAGCTATTGTTTGGTCCTAGTCTAGTTGGCCGTCCGTTGGTGTTTGGTGTATCATACTAGATTAAGCGAGAAAGGTTGCAAGTATACAGGTACCTTGGCGTACATGTGACGAGCAATCATGTGACGGATCCCCCTCAATAGCCACAACCCATCATATGATATATCATGGGTATACATGTGGTGATTCCACCTGAATACATATCTATGGCAACAAGTATGCTCTACAACATGGTTGCCCTCATATACCACCAAAATCACTTCAATACCAATATCCCTTTTTGGAATATCAACCCCCAATTATACCCCCTACCTTCCCCTCCCCCCCAAGGCCGAATATCGGCTGTATGGGCTCATGGCTAAAGAAGCCTCCATCTCTGTTCTCGTGCCCAGACCGATTTATTTGAGTGGGTGCTTAAATCGCTCCATCTCTTATTTTCGAGAGCTGCTTGGCAGCGTAATAATTTATTTGTGCAACAGGCCTGGGCACGAGAACATCTCCATCTGGCATCTACTGTATATTCATATCGAAGCAGTGTTGAAGGAGGTACCCGCCAGACTATACAACTCCAAGAGCTCTCATTCAACCAACTAAATCCACCTCATCGATCCCCCCCACTATGTTGGAATACTCTCGATCCCGTGATGTGGCAATTGCAAGGTAGCCGAGAAGGGTCAACAGTGACATTTAGCGCAAGAGTTCCCAAAAGGGCCATCGGTGACATGAGAGGTGAAAGATATAAGCAGCCAGAGTCTGCGAAAATGTAAATAGATTTCTTCGTCGGTATCATAGCAGAGCAGTCTTCTCCATCAATAGATCTCTATACACAAGCGTCAGAATTGAAGTTTATCTCTGTTTCGCACATACGCACAGTGACTATTCGAGACTCCTACCACAATACCGTCCCTCATAGCCTTGTTTCCAACACACTATCCTTGACTTCCCACATCGATCCCCCCTTTAGTGCACCTCTAACAATTATGGAAAAGTCTTCCATAGCTCTAGGAGCTCGGATATCCCAATATCCCGGACATTCCCATATCCCGATATCACTACATCCTTACATCCACATCTCCGACATCTTGATATCCCGGCATCAGGGTATCCCACACTCCTAGGGCACATGGAGACAGCACAGTGACACCAACCCAGTATCCAACCAAGCATCCAGTCCAATGTCCAGCGCGGTAGCGCTTCCAACATGACAAGCAGCCTATGCTGATCTTGACCATACTTGGGCTAAGTACATAGCTGCACTTCTGAAGTTGCCAGTATACCCCTGCGACTGAAGCCACCATTGAACCCCCACCGAGAGTGGTATCAGAGCTATTAGAGCTATCAGAGACCTCTCCATGCTTATTGAGAATGCCCTAGAGTAGAGGTCAATTGGGGGAGTGGAGGGTGATAGAGAGGAAATGGGTGAGGAGGATTTAGTTGGTTCAATGATCATGAAGGCTCTCAGAGTGCATATCTTTACGTAGGTTGTTGCTGCTAGTTGAGATGCTACTTTTTTACGATTCTGCATACTTCCCACGAAACACTGCTCCAATATAGATATAAATAGAGATGCCAGATGGAGGCCTCTAAGTAGCCATGAGCGGCCTGGGGGGAGGCGCGCGGAAGGTTGCAGGGGTATAATTGGGGAGGTGATTTTCCAAGAGGAGGTATTGGGTATTAGAGTGATTTTAGAGAGGTATGAGGGCAATCATGTTGTAGAGCATACTTCTTTCTATAGATATGCATTTAGGTGGAATCACTATGCACCATGACTCGCTTTTCCTATATATGTACATATCTGCCCAAGTAAGTAGGTACAGTCCCAACAACAACAACTCCTGTGTACATAGCCTGATCAGGCTAAGCCCGATACTGATAATACCCCCAAAGGCCATCCAACCAGACTAGGGCTTACCGAAACGTGAGTAATTGTTGTTGGAGAGTATTACCGCTAAGACAAAACGTGATCATGGTGCCAGGTTTGCCTAGACACCGATGGTATACTGTACACCAACACCGGGCTCATAACCTGTTGGAGAGTATTACCGCTAGGACAAAACGTGATCACTGGGTGCCAGATTTGCCTAGACACCGATGGTATACTGTACACCAACAATTGTTATGTAATTATAGGGACAAGAACACCGAAATAATTATGTGACAGATACAAAGAGTCTTGGCACGAGATCACGTCTGGAAGCACTCTAGTGCGAGATTGTATGTAAAAAAACAGGCTACTCACTCGAAGCAGGCAACCAAGATTTAAGCACCCACTCAAATAAATCGGTCTGGGCACGAGAACAACCAAACCGAGATCTGGGCACGAGATCAGAGGGCCAGACTAAAAATTGTATTACAGATGAAGGTCTGATGCCGATATGCCGAGGCTATGCATTGGGTTAAATAGCGCTCCTAATTGGGAAGTCACTTCTCGATTAGGCAGTCGGAGAGGACACAGCTTATAAGACAGCTGTGTCGACTGTGTTCGAGATTAGATCTGATACGAGCCCGAGTACTAGTTATCTAATCAAAGTCTCTATATATCCAACGTTCATTGGAGAAAGCAGTCTCGCTCCAGCCGTCGCCTAGACTCACCGAATATACAGTATCTTATCGATACCTCTACGCTTGGTTTAAGCAGTATTAGTATCGGCCCCTAACAGCCATTGAGAAAGGAACATCGTTGGAAAACAGTAAATAAAGAAAGGTGATCTTTGCAATATGCAGTTTTGTCATATACCATAATTTTAGGTAGATGGCGGTTGGGTATTCATGGTAGATATAACAATAGTTATAGAATCGTGCATCTAGCCAGCATTCACCTAATAGGAGGTAACATTATATTAATTTGTGATTGTTGTTAGGCAAAATCTTAGGTTCTGATAATCCAGCAGTGATTCTACGCTTCTCTGCATCTTCTACCATTTTTAGCTCTATATCTTTTAGCTGTTGCGAGACTATATCCATAGTTAACTGACAGCTTACCCTGAGAGAATATCTTATGCTCCGATATTGCTTATCAACATCATTCAAGTTCCTATAAGCCATGATCTCGTTCCCAGACTCTTAGGTTATCTGCGCTAAAGCTATCTTCGGCTAAGATATAAGCCACTCCATCCTGATTTACCTTCTCGTAACTGATTTACCAATTACTTCATATGTGTCACCCATGAACTAATAGCTTATCTAGGCTTCATGCAAACCTTACTAAAAGCTTCTTCAACCTTGCTAATATGAACCAGATGCAGTGGCATATTTGCCCACCAAAAGATCCCAGGTCTCTTTTTCAGTCTTAGCTTCGCGATCAAGAGTTTCTATTCACTTTTACACTAGATATAAATAATGGCTAGAGCCTTCTGTTGACTGTGTAGTCTGGTTCATAGCTGGTCTTCAAGTTCTGCTGGGGGGGCGATCATCTTATAAAGTCTCCCAAATCTCTTTCATTATCAGGATCATACGGATATCTCTTTTCCAGTCTTCATAGTTCATGGTATTAAGCTTAGTGATATTCACTTCCTTTTCTGTAGATTCCACATGATGAGCTCGGGTTCACACTGCAGAGAGAAGAAAAAAACTGATAAAAGGAAAACCTGTGGAGTGTAGTGTAAAACAAAAGAAACGAAAAACAATTTCATAGTAGCGGACAGCAAGGATCCCAGGCTTCATAACCCACAAGGTCCAGGTAACGAAGCCTCTCCTTCCCTTTAGAGTTGGCCCGTTGTAGGCTAGGTTCGTGATCTGTGAGAAGCTTGTATTCTCTAAGTGCTCTAGCCTACGTATCTACGCACTGATACCGCCAAGGACTCTAGCTAACATATACGTATGCGCAGTCATGTGGAGACTTCAGTCTGGCTGGCACTCGCAGTCAGGTGTATGCCCAGCTTGGGGTTCGGGGCGTGACTTACCGAGCCTCCTCTACCTTCTTCTCGCCCTTCAGGCAGTTAGGCCCTTCGTAATTCCTCCTCCTACATTCCTCGACTCGTTTGACATTAGGCCTGGGCACGAGACGAGACATCTCGAGACACTTCGGCAAAAGGCTCGAGACATCTCGAGATGGTTCGGCAAAAGTCTCGAGACTTTTTATGAAAACTTTTCATTGGTTGTGTCGTGCAGATATCTGTGTGAGACAGTGTTGAGACAGCGTGATAGCTGTTGAGACAGTGTGACAACCTTCATAAATTATTTCCGTTAGTACATGATTACCGTAGCCCAAAAGTCTCGAGAGTTGCGAGACTGTCTCGAGCCCACAAGCATAGAGTCCCGAGATATCTCAAGAGCACTGTCCCTATTCACGAGACGTCTCGAGACCAAGGCCCTGTCTCGTGCCCAGGCCTACTTCAGTCTGGCTAGCACTCGCAGTCAGGTGTATGCCCAACTTGGGGTTCGGGGCATGACTTACCGAGCCTCCTCTACCTTCTTCTTGCCCTTCAGGCAGCGAGGCCCTTCGTAATTCCTCTTCCTACATTCCTCGACTCGTTTGACATATTCACGGAATTGATCTTTCTTGCCATCGATAGCCTTCATAGTACGAAACATGGCCTCTTGGAGTTCAATAAGGATTGAGAGTCTAGTAACCCCAAGCTTCTCGTCGACATCTTCAATCGTCTTTTCCACATTCCTAATCTTCTCCCCCAAATTTGTGTCCAGCTCCCCAATCTCCTTCTTCACCTTCCTAATCTGCTTTCCGAGGGTAGTTTCAATTGTATTGACGCTGTGATTCCGACCACGGTGGTTGTCCCAGAGTGTAAGTGCACCTACGGTGTAGGCCTGGGCACGAGACGAGACATCTCGAGACTTTTTATGAAGATTTTTCACTGGTTGTGTCCTGCAGATATCTGTGTGAGACAGCGTTGAAACAGCGTGATAGCCGTTGAGACAGGGCGATAGCCGTTGAGACAGGGCGATAGCCGTTAAGACAGTGTGACATCCTTCATAAATTATTTCCGTTAGTATATGGTTAGTCCAAAAGTCTCGAGCCCACAAGCATAGAGTCTCGAGATATCTCGAGAGCACTGTCCATATCCACGAGACGTCTCGTGCCCAGGCCTACTACGGTGAGAACTACAAGTATACCGCTGCCGGCGTCGGTTTGAGCCCAAGTTCCGAAACCTTTATACCTTTAGCTAACATTAAAGGCGTACCTTACGTCGACAAGCAGATTGAAAAGCCATCCTCAGGCTTTGATTCGTGATCTTATGAAGGTCTCTTTCCGTTCTTCTGAACTGTGGTATGACGTTGTCCCTTTGAAAGACCCTGCCGACCAATGAATCAATACGTGATTATCATGTATCTGAACCAAATGAACCTACCGCTTATATTGCTGCTGATAGCTATCGTTTGGTCCTAGTCTAGTTGGCACCGTCCGTTGGTGTTTTGTGTACTAGATTAACAAGTACGGTATACAGGTACTGTACTGTAGGGAATAAAAGAAGAGAAGGGACAGAGAGTAGAGAGTGTCGATAGCTGGAATAAAGAGAACAACCCGACTCTATACCCTGGGTTTTGCGATTCTATAACCGATGCCTAACAACGATGCACGATGATGATTGGGGTTACAGAGTCTCCACGCCTTAAAAGCCCTCCCGCTAGCTTGCCAAGCCCCTCCGCCAAGCCCGCAGCAGTCAGCTGTCGACAGCTCACCCCCATTTTCTATACGAACCGCGGAGAGTAAATAGAAAATGTGAGTGATCAGGCTATTCCCTTCATGCAACTCAATGTAATGATGTGCGGATGTACATATATATCTTGACTCAAGATCTTGTGGTTCTCTGATCTTGTAGTTGGTCATTCTCTCGAGCTTTCCTCCGCTAATCGCTGAGTTTATCTCAAAACCTGCGCTGCCGCCAAGACAATTAATAATTGTGTGCGCACAGACGAGAACACCCCTCGCCTCCAAGCGATTCACCCCCATATTGCAATAATCAACAAAAAGGAGTCGCCTCCCATCCCATCACAACGAAGGAGTCCCATCCCATCGCGACATAAGAAGTGAAAGAACCAAGTGAAAAAAAAAGACAGTCCCATCCTATCCCGACATAACAAATGAAACAAAGGGTCCCACCCCCATCCGTCATAACAAATGAAAACGAGGCCCATCCCATCCGCCATAACAAATGAAACTAAGGTTCTCATCCTATCTCGACAAACGTCGCACCCTATCCTAACCCCCCCCCTAATAACAAGTGGAAGAGGTCCCCTCGCCTCACGACCTAATATAGATCACCCCTTGCCCTATCTCAACCCCTTTCAGCCCTTCTCTCAAGGAAACCCATTCACCACCCATCACCGGGCTGTCCTCCTTCTCCCGTGGAACAAACACCTTCAGTGATTCAAATGCATAGCGCCCAAAGTTCGATGTCTTTATGCATTGAAGGCTTCTCACGTGGGGATTTCTTACCCTTCCAGTACCTTTGAAGGATTGGGTTTACACACGGAATAACATGCTCTCGTTACTTATAAGCATATGTGCAAGACAAGAATATGCTTATGCGAATGGGTGAGGCGTTGCAAGGCTGGAACCTTTTTGCTGATGTTGGCTTCACTGGGTCAGATCTATGTAGTATCTACTATACATATATATATTGCTTTCTAGTTGTCTTAAACTAAGAAAAGGCGTTAATTATTAGCTGGCGTCGCCATTATCCTTTCTAGCGTACATTCTAACTCCTCTTCGTCGAAACCCTCTTCGTGTCCGGATGAGTCCGATTCTTCACCTGAGAATTTGCAATATGTCATCAGAATATCCTCAGCCTTGTCCTTCAATGTCTGAACGATATCGAGCCCCACCAGTCGTAGCCTTTCTACCAACATACTGTATTCCTCTGGGGACAGCTGCGTATTCTCAATCATTGGCAATGGGAATTGCCAATTGGAGTAAGTTCGTCCATGACAGCCTTCAATAAAACACGTTATACTATAACCAGTCGTATCGGACCGATAGGCAGGATTCTCTGAGGATCGTTGCTGAATGTATCTACCAAGTGTTAATACAATGAGACTGACATGAAGGCAGTGACCCAAACCTACTTTAGAAAAGCGCCACAGATGCTGCAGCATACCCCCAAGATACCAGCCGAAGGGAGATATTGGGGGTGACAGCAATAGAAAACTGCTAATTTGGTTTCCGCATGTATATATATTGGAACTGTCCCGGGTTTAGCAAAAGCTTTGTTGAGATAGTCCTCACTGTCAGGGCGAAGTAGCCCGGTGTTAAGCTTATTGGTCCTAAAGTCTACCGTATGAAGGTGGCGTGGACACTTAAAGCTTTTGTTTCTAAATTTGGGAAACAGGGTGGTACGGAAAGAATATTGATGGAAAGCGATCTGCCATTAAGTTTCCGCCGCAGTAAAAGAAGGCATTTGGTGATAAGTGATACCAATGCGAAAGTAGCCAGCAAGTTTCTTCGTGTATCGTACCACGAAGCAAGAAACTGTATCGTCACTCTCATCGTGATTCTCATTGGCATTGCCCTCATCGTCCTCAGCATCACCCATGTCTATGGAAGCATTAGTTTACAAGCAATAATATTAAGAAATCGAGATCTTATGGATCACTGACTAGAGGAAACTTGGGCTCCTTCTGTGACCACATTTTGCCATATTTATTTAGAGTAGCTTCAGGCCAGGCTATCGTTGTCAGGGCCGCTGCGCTGATGCATTTGGTTACATGGTCATTTCCTCCAAAATTTGCTAGGACCCTTGCTATATAGTTCCAGAAAACGTCTTTCTGTTTTTTCTCCTAGGTTGTCTGAGGTAGTTGCTCTGCTTCGTACTTGTTCCCAAGCTTTGCTGAATTGCACTCTTCGTTGAGTGATAGTAGTTGCAATCTTGTGTATACAATCTTGTACAATTTCGGGTAATAGTTCTTCCCCAAAGGAAGATAAGAACCTATACTGCTGCTTCATTTGACCCCGAAGGCTCCTCCATTCATCTCCGCATGCTCCATTTACAAATGTGATAACTTTGTCCAAATGCCTTGCATTAATGCGATGTCTCCTGGGGAGACCTGATTTGTGTTTTGGGATAACCTAATGGTTATCGTACTGGACATTTGGGGTTGTCTGTATTGATCTCTATTGCAGATGCCGTTACATATGGCCATCCTGATTTTCTAGCACCGAGTAGAGAGATTGCTGCTAAGAAGTTTCTTGTGTATTGAATTCCTTTGAGGTGCGGGCCTTAGGGGGAGCTGTGGAAGAAGTCACAGAATCAAAATACTTCTTTCTTTTCCTCCTTATCTTGTAACGAGTCTCTATAGTCCGAATGATTTTAGCTGTTTCATATATGGTGCTTTGAAGGGACTTGATGTCTGAAGCAGCCATGAGTTGAGACGTGAAATAGAGAGTAGTGGTCGTATACGTCGGGTAGAAGGAGCAAGTATAGTCTGGTCGAGTAAGTATAGAAATCGCAGGGGAGGTAGTCTGAAGATCTGAGATCACATACTTTGCATTAGCACGTGCACTAGCATTAGACTTTGATCCATCATCACTGCCCAACATATCGTGAGTCTCTACTTATCATAAGCTGCCGAGGTGTAGCATCGCCCCAGCTGCAGGAACAACTCTTCCCTCGAGGGTATGCGACGCATCGACCCTACGGAAAATCACCGGCGGGTACCACGGCAGCAGCCACCTGAAGCTCACCCGCACGGTGGCGGAGGGTGACAACCTAGACGCCAGCCAGCTTCAGACTCACCCGAGCCGAGCCGAGCTGTAATAGCTCAGCTACGGCAACAAGAAGAAGGGGTAATTTGTTACTGAGGGGCTTGTGCCGACCAGACTAGTGTAATTTGTTAGAGGCCTCAGCAGAAAAAGACAGGAGAATAGGGAATAAATTTGTGTAAAACGTGGGGTAAATTACACTCATTAGCCTCAGGGGATCATGTCCTAATACCTTTCGGTTTTCCAGCATAATTCAAAATGACTACCCTCATTAGACATACATACCGAGGCTGAGATATAGAATTGGGCCTATCTATTCATTCTTTATAAGCATCAAACCTTGACCAATCCTCCTAGACAAATATCAGCAATCTCCCCAAAACAGGCTTGCGGAAACAAAAGTAATATTTAAACACAATGCCTCAGAGTAACTATGAACAAAGACCCCCAGGATGTTGGATGTTGCCAACATAGCCCCCATATAGACAATCCAACCCCAGAAACCCCAAAACGGGGCATGTATCCAGAAATTAGGCCTTCGATGGGGTACAGTCGAGGTAGAAAGTCTTCATCTCCGGCAGGTTTATATAAGGATGAGATTTTGAGAGTCAAACGTACCTAGAATTGTGGTTGATGGGTGTTTGCAGTAAAGTAAGGTGGAAAATGTTCTCATGCCGAGTGATTTATATCTTGGCAGTGTCGGTCTTGGCACATGACAGCAGTAAATATACCGGTACTTAAACAGTCTCACACTTTGATAGGGAAGCAGTCCCACGAGCCGGGTGGTGCGTGGAACAGTGCGAGCTTATCTAGGTATGTACAGTTTGTTTTCTAGTGTGGTTAGTGAGCCGTACAGCCGCATCACATGATACTCCACAGAGTGGATAGGTAGTACCTACTTTCTAGGCAGACTAGCCAAATACCGTATCTACTGGCGAACAAGCTCCATGTCGCTGTTTACCGGTAAGACATAGGCAGAGCTAACGCAGAAAGGTTTATCTGGGCGCAAAATACCGTAGGTGGATCCTGAGAAATAACGATACTTACAAATCTGCCTATATCTTAAAAGGTGACATGAACCGTTGTTCGCCAGTCGATGCGGTATTCAAAATTATTTACATGCAACAAGACACCTAGAATATTACCCAAGTATATTCAGTACGTACGTAGCTGCAAAAAGTACTCGTACAACCAAAATCTATTGGTCAGACCCCACCAGCGACACAACTTTCTGCTGCCATTGGCCGCAAAGTCCATTCCTCTCCAAGCTATCATAACGCCAATTAAACTACATACGGTATCCTGCGATATAAATTCCATACGCACACTCAAGGTATGCCATTCTCTTTCGTATGTACCTATAATCGTTTATCCTAACATTGAAACCCCTAGCATTCCAGATAATGGAGCCAGTTGGCTTCACAATCGGGGTTGTCGGCCTTGCCGGACAGTTAACTAAGACTGCTATGGACTGCTACAAAATTTTTGATAATATGAACGATGTTGGCTCCACCTACGATGCAATTCTGCATGAGCTACGCACGCAGGGACTTCGCCTCAGGAGATGGGAGCAAGCCTGGGGATTTGGGAGTGACTCCAATCAGGAGCAGCGGCTTCAGCCTGGAGACTACAGGTACCGGTATGCAACTGCGACTTTGGCAAGAATAGTGGCGGCATTTTCCAGTGCTGAGAAGCTGCAAGAGAGATATGGGATTGTGGTAAAGAAAGAGTCGCTTGCTGTGGAAGCTGGAGGGGGGAAACGGAGGCCGCGGTTTCGGGATCGATTGCTAGTCCTGTCAAAATCACTGGGTCCAAGTACAAGTAGGACCCAAACATCAACTCCTGATCCGACGAGCGACGACCTGCACGTTTTAGAGAATCCTCAAGTACTGGCGGACACACGTATTCTCCCTGGGCTTGATAACGAGATCAAGTCCATGACCCAGGCAATCAATCGAGTCCAGCAATCCTTATCTATTTTTCTCAAACTCCGCTGGGTTATTTCGGACAACGCAAAGCTAGAGGAGCTATTGAGAAACTTGACAAGCCTTAACAATGGGCTTTTTCAAGTGCTTCCGGCACCAGAAAGCCCCCTGGCACATTCAGCCAATCCCCACCGATTTCAAGACTCAAAACTGAAACTCTTATTCGATATTCCTTTTTCCCTGAATGTTCGGGAAAATTATGACTTTGTCGGAAGAGAATATCTCCTCGAGAACTTGAAGCAGGAGATAGAAAAAGGCAAAGATAGGCTGAATATCATTGTACTCTACGGTACTGGTGGTATGGGAAAAACACAACTTGCACTAAAGTATATCTATCAGCAATATGAGAACTACTCCTCAGTCTTTGTTGTCAATACTGCTAGTGTCCAGACGACCATATTCGGATTCACTCAGATAATGCAGCGGCTTGTTCAGCACCACGGACAGTTCTCAGACGACTATGCACAGATCGGCCGGTTGTTGGGCATGGCAGGAAAACTAGATTCAGCGGGGTACTTTACGGTTATATCTGAGTCCGAGGGGCAGCATGTTGTGAGCGCAGTTAAGCAGTGGTTTTCAGCACCCGGAAATACAAACTGGCTACTTGTATTTGATAACCTCGATGACCCCGACCTAGTTGATATTGAGGAGTATATTCCATTGTGCAACCACGGTACAGTGATAATTACAAGCAGGCGGCGTGAGTGTATACAGCAAGGCCGAAGAGGGTTGGAAGTGCAGCAAATGCACCATATGGAGTCAATACAGTTGCTACTTAGCACGTATTCAATTCCTAAGTTTGAGGATCTGGTACCCCTTGGTAGGTAAAACCAATTGCCGTTCATCCCTATTACATCCCTCAATAAGCACTTAAACTGATAATAAACACCTAGAACAAACTGCTGCCAGTACTATAGTACAAAAGTTGGGATATCTCCCACTTGCCTTGAGTCAGGCTGGAGCATATATTCATATATCTCAGTATTCATTGAGCCGATATCTAAAGAAATACCAAACCGAGGCGGATTATCTACTAGGCCAAAGATGGACAGCGAGACAGCATGATAGATCAGTGTTTGCGACATGGGAGATATCATTCAAGGCAATTCAGGAAAAAAGTCCAAAGGCAGCAGAGCTGTTGTTGGTTTGTGGGTTTTTTGACCATGCAGAGATCCAGGAAGAGCTTCTGTGGCGTGGCCTAAAGTTGGAAAAACATGGTATGAACACACATTGGAATATTTGTGAAGACCTTACTAATGGTCCCGGGGTAGATCATACGTTAGAAGAATCAATTAGGACATTGTTTTCGTATTCCCTACTGAAGCGAGGCAGGAGTGATGACAGTTTCAGTATCCATCCTTTAGTCCATTCTTGGGCTAGGCTTCGGCTAAAGTCTGAACCACAGAAGGAAACTGAAAAAGCAATGGAGGCCTTCGAAATAATTACATCAGTGTTGAACAGGCTGGACCAACGAAGCACGGCAGACTGGGCATTTGAGCAGCAAGTTATGCCACATATCAACGCAGTGGCAAAACATATCCTGTCACAATGTCTAGCAGGAAGTATCACCGAAATACCGGAAGGAGCTTGTACGCTAGGCAATGTATTCAGCAGGCATGGGCAATACAAGCAGGCAATGGAGTTGTATGAGCGGGCATTGGCTGGAAGGGAAAAGGCATTGGGGGTACACCACCCAGATACTCTCACTACAGTCAATAATATGGCATCCGTATTCTACAAACAAGGACAGTATGAGAAAGCGCTGGAGTTGTATGAGCGGGCATTGGCTGGGAATGCGAAGGCATTGGGGGTAGACCACCCAGATACTCTCAGTACGGTCAATAATACGGCACTCGTATTCAGCAACCAAGGACAGCATGAGAAAGCGCTGGAGTTGTATGAGCGAGCATTGGGTGGGTATGAGAAGGCATTGGGGGTAGACCATCCGGATACTCTCCATATGATCAATAATATGGCATTCGTACTCGACAACCAAGGACAGTATGAGAAAGGTCTGGAGTTGTATGAGCGAGCATTGGTTGGGTATGAGAAAGCGTTGGGAGTAGACCACCCAGATACTCTCCGTACGGTCAATCGTATGGCATCCGTATTCCACAACCAAGGAGAGGATGGGAAAGCACTGGAGTTCTATGAGCGAGCACTGGCTGGGAGGGAGAAGGTATTGGGGGTAGACCACCCACACACCCAAAATACACTTCGTGGCCTCGCCAATCTCTATCAAAGCAAGGGGCAAACCGAACAGGCTCAGAGCCTCCAGGCACGCTTGTATGCACCGAAGAGCCCTCGCAACTAAATCAACAAACCGCCTCGTTTGTGGAGTCATGAAATTGCTGTGTCTGCGGGATAACAGAGTTCAGGTAGACAACCTACCTATTCCATTGGCGGAGGGCTTTTGCTTTTTTGTGATTCCACGAATTTCCTCTATACCCACACAGTGTAGGATATGACGAGCCGGCAAGGATTTGAGGGGTAGGTGGGTCCCGTGATAGGTATAACAATAAGTCAACTGAAATTCGTCATAGTCTAGGTAGACTGAATACAAGTAACGATTTGCCAAAAAAAAAAAAAAAAAAGTCATGAAATCCAAGCTCGGTACAAAGAGGATAGATAACAGGCTATTTCCCCCCCCTTAAAAAAAAGCTCGCCGCGATGAAGATTGCGAGGGGATAACAGGATAAGTGTTGGCTGTACGGAGTATCTTTAGAGAAATGGACATGCTGTAATTAATTCCCTAAGCAGTAACCCTCTCTCATGGTGTGCCCCCATTGAACTTAATACCGTATCCTCTCGATGTGATATAAGAATATACTTGATAGAAGAATATACCCCCCCCCCCTCTCCTCGCCCCCATACAAGATTAGAATATGGATATACAACAAGAGTACCTGGTTGGGTATTTTATAAGCAGCCTAGCCTAAACAGAAAGACTTATCGATATAAAATGCCCCGCACGACCAGCTACACCGCGGCAACACAACGCCGCAACACAACACCACTTCTCAGCTCCCGAGCTGAGACCTCTACCTCACGTTAAACCCTGTTACTTGATATACGCCTTTAGTAGTTACCCTGATATTTGACATATGTATGTTTGTTTGTATTGGTCTATTCTATACACTACTGTACTGATTATGATTACTCCATACTTGGCAGCTTCCAGCCGAAGAGGCTAAACTATATTTGGAAAGGTTGCTTCCAGATGGGGAAGTCGATTCATGGAATATAAAATGCATGGAGGTAAGTATCAACTACACATACGGACCAATACATACAATGCACACAATACATACATACTTGGAGTAGTCTGTGAGTCAGTCTGTGGCTCCCACATATATTTATAACAGTATATCTCCCAATTCACACAAATCCCACATCTCAGAACAAATCTCCAATCCAACGGTACCTTACCTTCCCCTGCCATCCGACAAGCAAAAGTACACTGAACCCCCTCCCCAAATAGCGGGAAACTATACCACGAACCATCACCCTCCTATGTAGTACGCCGCAGCTGCCCACGTGAACCACGTGCACGGCTACGACCAGAAAACTGCCCTCGAAGCTGTCTGCCTCGAATCGATCGCTCTAGTGTAGGGTTATTTACTGATATGGTCCTGGTGGGGGCCCCACTGGGTGGGTTCGTTTGTGCTGGCGTCGTCGCTGAAGTCAAGGGGGTCGCTCGTGCAGATTTGGATGTACGAGCGGGTGTTTTCGGGGTCCTTCGCTGTGTGGCGTTCTGCTCGGTGGCTTTCTCCTGTGCTGCTTTCTCCTGTGCGGCTTTCTCCTGTGCTGCTTTCTCCTGCGCGGCTTTCTCCTGTGCGGCTTTCTCCTGTGCGGCTTTCTCCTGTGCAGCTTTCTCTTGTGCGGCTTTCTCTTGTGCAGCTTTCTGCTGTGTGGCCTTTTGCTGTGCTGTTAACACCAGCCGCTGTTGCCTCATTTCTGACTTCCGCTGCTGGGCGGCGCCTTGAAGAGACTCGTAAAGGCGGCGATCAGGGTCTACATGCGCAGCACTAAGCGCTGGATCTTCCTCCTCGTATTCTAGAGCTTTGGGATTACTAGACCTTAGATCCTTGATGAAGGCGTCATATGTCCTACCATCCATTGGCTTTTCTTCTTTGCATGTCCTATAGTCGTAGTATTTGGCGACGAGCTGGGCAAGATTTGCACCGTGGCTGGCGTGGTACTTTAACATTGTGTAATAGCACTTTCTGCACAGTCGTATATTGCAGGCTGCACAGGTCACATGCGTTGGAAGAGGCTCGCCATGCTCGTCAAAGGCTAGGTCGATATCGTTCGGGAGTCCGTCATCTCTCTCAGAGATTATCCACCCATCGTAGAAGCTACATAGCCCTTCGCATTCGCCTTTATTCGTTGGTAATGCATACTTATGCTCGAACCATTGCTGATGAAGGTGCAGGGACCTTTTGCCCTCTTTGTCCAGACACCTGAACATTCCGTCCCTGCCTTCTTGACTTAAAGCGCCGTAAGATTGTTGTTTCCTCTTTCCCGACTGGAAATCGAACGTATCTTCAACGTCTTGAGTTCTTCCTCTGTTTGCCAACAGTGCTTTTCGCTTGTTGTCGAAAGAAGTGTCGACACCAAGCATACGGGTCCAACGCTTCAAAGTAGGGTTATACCAGTACGTACAGATATGACTCTGCTCCATGTACACCTTCCCTGAGATGGGTATCTTCTCTTCCACCTCTTGATGTGTTTCAGCATCTGTCCGGAGTCCGTGAAAAGGTGCTCCACCGCGACGCAGATACGCATCATAACGTAGCTCTTGCTGACGCCCCCTTGCAATAGCTCGTCTTCTCATTCTAGTACGTTGCCTCTTTCGTGCTGCCTCATCCAGAGCCCAGATATACGTCTGAACTCCTGGCTGAAAGTCATGTAATCTTGCTACCTTGAACCTTTTATTTTCCGGCACGTTATAATCCGCATCATACTTCTCTAGGAGTTGGCGTTTAAATCTTTCCTTCCGAGGGGTAGCCAAAGTGAGTAGTGTGTCCAGTCCTTGTTCCCCCCCAGCGGCTGTAACCTCTCTCATAGTCGCCGCAGAATTATCAAGCACCACGTAGTCCTGTGCACTGAGGAATCCGGTTTTGATCAAAGATGCGATTGATCTTCCGTTTGGCGTAAACTCATTGATAAACTGATCGGGATCCTGGATAGGAGGATCCTTCAATTTCTCGCCTTTAGCGTAGGCTTTCACGGCTTCCTGATAGTTGGGAGATCCCAGTACGGAAGCATAGTGACCCGTCTCGACATCCCCAAGCCACACGTATTCAAGGTCTGGGTCAGTAAGCTCCTTATTCTTCGGTGTCAGGAATC
>Ga0307514_10002985_pt1 | contig 16753 bp, 3 predicted proteins | sample 16_EM_MG_FD_203088 | JGI IMG/M metagenome (GOLD analysis project Ga0307514, IMG submission 203088) | Populus trichocarpa ectomycorrhiza microbial communities from riparian zone in the Pacific Northwest, United States - 16_EM | ecosystem: Host-associated > Plants > Roots > Unclassified | place...
ACGGCACAAAATGCAGCGTGCTGACGCGGTGCTGGCGGATCAGCGCGACCAGGCGCGCCGGGTCGCGGTGCTCGCCGGGTGCGGCCACGGCCAGGCGGGCGCCGGCCATCAGCGGCCAGAAGAACTCCCAGACCGAGACGTCAAAGCCGAACGGGGTTTTCTGCAGCACGGTGTCGCGTGGCGACAGTGCATAGGCCTGCTGCATCCAGGCCAGCCGGTTGTAGAGCGCGCGGTGATGGTTGGCCGCGCCCTTGGGCCGCCCGGTGGAGCCGGAGGTGTAGATCACATAGGCGAGGTGCTCGCCATGCAGCGGCAACTGCGGGTCATCGTCCACCTCGCCCACCTCGCCAGCCACGTCCAGTGTGCGCAGGTTCCAGTTCGGCAGACCGGTAGCAAACGGCGCCACGTCGCGATCGCTCAACAGCAGCGAGATGCCACTGTCCTCGGCCATGTAGGCCAGGCGTTCGTCGGGGTGTTCCGGGTCCAGCGGCACGTAGGCGCCACCCGCCTTCATCACCGCCAGCAGCGCGACGACCATGTCGATGGATCTTTCCATCCACACGCCCACGCGCGCATCCGGCCGCACGCCGGCCGCGATCAGGCGGTGCGCCAGCTGGTTGGCGCCGCGGTTCAGCGCGGCGTAGCTCAGCACCGTGTCGCCGAACACCACGGCCGGCGCATCGGGCTGGGCCCGCACGCGGCGCTCGATCAGGCGGTGCACCGGCTCGGCGCCCGGCAACGCCGGTTCGGCCACGCCCCAGCGTTGCAGCGCCTCGCGCTCGGCCTGGGTGGCCAGCGCGAGTTCGCCCAGGCGCTGGCTGCCACCCTCGGTCAAGGCATCGGCCAGGCCTTGCAACGCGGCCACGGTCAAGCTGCAAATGCGCTCGGCGCCGACGCTGCGCACCACCTGCGCAACGAGCTCGAAGCCGCCGGCCTGGTCCACCAGGTCGTCCACCGAGAGCGTGAACGGGTAGTTGGTGCGCTCCTCGCCACCCAGCATCTCCACGCCTTGCCAGGCCGACACACCTTCGGCCGCGGCGGGGCTGCCGTAGCGGTAGTTCAGCAGCGCGGTGAACATCGGCGTGCCGCCCGGCAGGCCGCTGCAGCGCTGCGCCAGCGCCAGGCTGGCGTGCTCATGGCGCAGCAGCTCGGCCAGCGCCTCGTGCGTTTGCCGCAGGGCCTGTTGAGCATCCTGCCCTGCCAGGCGCAGGCGCAGCGGCAAGGTGTTGATGAACAGGCCCATCGCGCGGCCGACCTCGGCGTCGCCCTGCAGCCGGCCGAACAGCACGGTGCCGAAGACGACGTCCTGCCGCCCGGTGCAGCGGGCCAGCACCATGGCCCAGGCCAGGTGGAACAGCGCCGCGGCACTCACACCATGGCGCTGCGCCTCGCGCCGCAACTGGGCCGCGAGCGTGGCCGGCAGCGGCAGGCGCAACTCGTCAATGCCGGTGCCGTCACCGCGCACGTCCAGCAGGTTGAACGGCGCGGTCGGCTCGTCCAGGTCGCCCAGCGTGCGGCGGAAATAAGCCTCTTGCGCGGCGCGGTCCTGCGCACGCACGGCCTGCGCCACGTAGCGGCGGAACGGCACCGGCGCCGGCAGTGCGGCCTCGCGGCCTTGCTGCACCTCGGCAATCTCGGCGATCAGCAGCGCCAGCGTGGTGTGGTCCAGCACCAGGTGGTGGCTGGGCAGCTGCAGCAGCCAGCGCCGGCCGGCGGCATCCTGCGCAGCCAATGCGCGCAGCATCGGCGCGCGGCGCACGTCAATGCGGTGGCGCGCCGGGTCCACCGCGGCGTTCAGCCGCTCGGCCGCGTCGCCCTCGGCTTGCGCCAGCCATTCGAGCGCCAGCGTGGCCTCGCGCTGCACCACCTGCACCGGCGCGGCCAGGCCTTCCCACAGCACGGCGGTGCGCAGGATGTCGTGGCGTGCAATCACGCGGTTCAGGCTGTCGATGAACGCCAGCAGCCTGGCCTCGCTGTCAAAGGCCAGCAGGCAGGGCGTGACATAGGCGTCGCCCGTCTCCTGCATCAGGTGATGGAACAGGATGCCTTCCTGCAGCGGGGCCAGCGGGTAGACGTCCTGCACATTGCGCGCGCCGCCGGGCACGGCAGCCTCGATCAGCCTCAGCTGCGCGTCGTCCAGTGCCACCAGCGGCAGCATCGCCGGGGTCAGCGCGCTGCAACCGGCCGGCACGGCGGACTCGGCATCTGGCGACACCTGCACCTCGCCCACCGGCTGCAATGCAGCTGCCAGCTCGGCCAGGCGTGGCCGCTGGAACAGCGTGCGCACGTCCGTCTGCCAGCCCTGGCGCCGCAGCTGCCCCAGCAGTTGCACCGCCAGCAGCGAGTGGCCGCCGAGCGCGAAGAAGTGGTCCTGCCGGCCCACCTGCGGCTGGCCCAGCAGGGACTGCCACAGCACGGCCAGCAGGCATTCGCGTTCGCCTTGCGGCGGCTCGAAGGCCTGCGCCTCGGCCAGCGAAAGTTGCGGCAGCGCGTGGCGGTCGATCTTGCCGTTGGCGTTCAGCGGCAGGGCCGGGAGCACTGCGATGGCCGCGGGCAGCATGTAGTCCGGCAACGCACCCGTCAGGGCATCCCGCAGGGCCTCGCCCTGCAGCGCCGCGCCTTCGTCTGCCGACACATAGGCCAGCAGCCGCGCACCGGTGGCCGCGGGCTGCGCCACGACGACCGCCTCGCGCACGCCAGGCTGCGCCAGCAGCTGCGCCTCGATCTCGGCCAGCTCGACGCGGAAGCCGCGGATCTTCAGCTGGTGGTCGCTGCGGCCCATGTATTCGAGCGCGCCGGCGTCGGTCCAGCGCACCAGGTCACCGGTGCGGTAGAGCCGGCCGCCATGGGTGGCAAAAGGATCGGCCACGAAGCGCTCGGCGCTCAGGCCGGCGCGGCCCGCATAGCCGCGCGCCAGCAGCTCGCCGCCAATGCACAGCTCGCCAATGGCGCCGGGCGGCACGAGGTTCAGCTCGGCGTCCACCACGTACAGCTGCCGGCCCGGCAAGGCCTGGCCGATGGGCAAGCGTGCCGGCACAGGCAGGGCCTGCTGCACATAGGGCGCGCAGTCCAGCACGGTGGCAGTGACGGCGGCTTCGGTCGGGCCGTAGGTGTTGCGCAGCGCCACGCCTGAGAGCCCGGCCTCGCGCCACGCGGCCAGGCCTTCGGGCGGCATGGCTTCGCCGCCGGCGTGCACCAGGCGCAGCCGGCCATGGTCCTTCAGGCCCAGGCGCGCGAAGTCCTGCAGCAGCAGGAACCAGTAGGCCGTCGTCAGGTCGGCCACGGTGATACCGTGCTGGTGCAGCGCGCGGTGGAAGCCATGGGCATCCCACACGTCCGGTCCGCGCAGCACCACCGCGGCGCCCACGCACAGCGCCGGGTAGAGCTGCTCCACGAATCCGTCGAAATTCAGCGTGGCGAACTGCAGCACGCGGTCCTCGGGCCGCAAGCCGAAGAAGGCTTCTGCCACCTGCACGTGGTCTGCCAACGGGCCGTGCGCCATCGCCACGCCCTTGGGCTTGCCGGTGGAGCCGGAGGTGTACATCAGGTAGGCCAGCTGACCCGCGTGCACCTGCACCTGCGGGTCTTCGCCGGTCTCATCGTCCAGGCGCAGCGATTCGATCTCGACCACGCGGCAGCCGGCCTCGGCCGGCAGGCGCTCGCGCACCGCGGCGTGGCACAGCAGCAGCGCCATGCCGCTGTCGTCCACCATGTGCGCCAGGCGCTCTGGCGGATAGGCCGGGTCCAGCGGCACATAGGCGCCGCCGGCCTTCAGGATGGCCAGCACGGCCACCACCATGTCGACCGAACGCGCCAGCGCCACGCCCACGGCGACCTCGGCGCGCACGCCTTGGCCGATCAGCCAGTGGGCGAGGCGATTGGCGCGCTGGTTCAGCTCGGCGTGGCTCAGCTTCTCTTCGCCGAACAGCAGTGCCGTGGCCTGCGGGCGCAGCGCCGCCTGGCGCGCCATGCGCTGGTGGACTGGCTCGAAGCTGGCCAGGCAGGTCGCGCCGGCGCCGTGTTGCAGCCAGCTGGCACGGGCCGCAGCGTCCAGCGCCTGGACCTCGCCCAGCACCTGCTCAGGCGCTTCGGCCAGCGCCAGCACCAGGTGCCGCAGTTGCGCGGCCAGGGCCGCCGCGGCGGCCGCGCTGAAGTGGGCCAGCGAATGGTCAAGCCCGATGGTCAGCGTTGCGCTCTGGTGCACCGAGAGCGTCATCGGGTAGTGCGTGTCGTCCTGCATCGCCACGTCGCCGAACTGCAGCCCGCCAGGCGCGGCTTCGGCCAGCACCTGGTCCACGGGGTAGTTCTCGAACACCAGCAGCGTGTCGAACAGCGGCTGGCCGGCGCGGCCGGCCCAGCGCTGGATCTCGTACAGCGGCGCATGCTCATGCTCGCGCGAGGCCAGGTTCTGCGCCTGCAGCGCACGCAGCCAGTCGCCCACCCGCTGTGCGGCCGGCAGCGGCACGGCGACCGGCAAGGTGTTGATGAACAGGCCCAGCATCTGCTCGGCGCCGGGCAGCTCTGCCGGCCGGCCGGCGACCGTGGCACCGAAGACCGCCACCGATTGCCCCGTGTGCCGCGCCAGCAGCAAGGCCCAGGCGGCCTGCACCAGCGTGTTGAGGGTGATGCGCTCGGCCCGCGTGGCCGCCAGCAGGGCTTGCGTGGCCTCGGGGCCGAAGTCCAGCAGCTGCGTGCCCTGCCCTGCTTCGGGCTGGGCGGGGCGCGGCAATGCGTCGGCCAGCAGCGTGGGCTCGGCCACGGTGGCCAGGCGGTCCTGCCAGTAGCGCTGGTCAGCCGCCGCGTGCCGTGCCTGCAGCCAGGCCAGGTAGTCACGGTAGCGAGCCACGGTGGGCGCCAGCGCCTGGCCTTCGTACAGGCGCAGCACCTCGCCCATCAGGCGTGAGCTGCTCCAGCCGTCCAGCAGCAGGTGATGCAGGGTCCAGACCAGGTGGTGGCGCCGGGCGCCCAACTGCACCAGCGTCAGCCGCATCAGCGGCGGGCAAGCGAGGTCGAAGCCGGCGGCCAGGTCGGCACCGGCCCAGGCATCGAGTGCAGCCAACGGGTCCGCCAGCTCACGGGCATCGTGTTGCGCCAGCGGCAGCGTGGCCTCGGCGGCCACCCATTGCAGCGGACGTTCACCGACCAGGAAACCGCTGCGCAGCACTTCGTGGCGAGCCAGCACGGTTTGCCAGGCGGCGTGGAAACGGGCAACGTCCAGGCCAGTCACATCGACACGCAGCTGGGTCACATAGGCGGCGCCCTGCTGCTCGTAAAGGCTGTGGAACAGCAGGCCTTGCTGCATGGGCGAAAGCGGCAGCAAGTCCTGCAGCCGGGCTGCGGACACGGGCAAGGCGTCCAGCTCGGGCTGGGTCAGGTGGACCAGCGGGAAGTCCGACGGCGAGACGCCGCGTGCACCGCTGCAGCAGTGCGCCACCAGCGCTTCCAGCGCCTGTTCGAAGCCCTGCATCCAGGCCTGCACAGCGGCTTCGTCATGGCGCTCGCGGCTGTAGGCCACCTCCAGCCGCAGCCGGCCTTCGAAGACCTGGCCATGCACGCTGAACTCGTGCGGACGCGGGGTTTCGGGGTCGACCGACTCGCCGGCAGATTCAGCGGCCGGCGTCCACGGCGCTTCGGCGTCGAAGCTGCCGTCGAACTGGCCGAGGTAGTTGAACAGCACCGGCGACACGGGCGCAGCGGCCAGCGCCGCGCGCTGCGCGGGCGTTCCGAAATGCCGCAGCAGGCCGTGGCCCAGGCCCTTGTGCGGCGCCTGGCGCAGCGCTTCCTTCACGCGCAGCAGGGCAGCGCCGGGCTCGCCCAGCGGCGCCAGCCGCACCGGATGCACGGTGGTGAACCAGCCCACCGTGCGCGACAGGTCCAGCCCCGGCACCAGGTCTTCCCGGCCGTGGCCTTCGAGGTCGACCTGCAGCTCGCTGCGGCCGCTGGCTTCGCACAGCGCGCGGCCCAGCGCGGTCAGCAGCAGGTCGTTGACCTGCGTGCGATAGGCGGCGGGCGCCTGCTTCAGCAAGGCCTGGGTGGTGGCGGGAGACAGCGTGAACGACAGGCTGGCCTGGTCGGCCATGCGGTTTCGGCCCTGCGGCCGGGCGCAAGGCCAGGGCTCGGCAACTTCCGCCTGCGCCAGCCAATGCGGCAGCTCGTCCGCATGGTCCGCGACGCGCGCCTGCAGTGCCTGCACCCATTCGTCGTAGCGGCTGGTGGCCGGCGCCAGCACCACCGGCTGGCTGGCGGCGTGTTGGCGCAATGCTATTTCCAGGTCCTGCAGCAGGATGCGCCACGAAACGCCGTCCACCGCCAGGTGATGGATGGCCAGCAGCAGGCGCCAGCTGGCATCCGGCAACTGCACCGCCAGCGCGCGCAGCAGCGGGCCGTGTTGCACGCTGATGCTGCGCTGGGCCTCGTCGCAATGGCGCTGCAGCTCGGCCGCGTCGGCCGCCTGGCGCAGCCAGAGCAGCTCGGCGGCGTCGGTCTCGTCGGCGGCTGCGTAGCGTTGTTGCCAGACGCCTTCGGCCGAACGCTGGAAGCGCAGCCGCAGGCTGGGGTGCTGGCGCAACAGCGCGGCCAGCGCGGGGCGCAGTTGCTCGGGCTGCAGCGCGCTGCGGCTCTGCAGCAGCACCGCCTGGTTCCAGTGCAGCGAAGGCGCGGCCTGGGCGAAGAAGTCGGCCTGGATGGGCAGCAGCGGCAGCCAGCCTTCCGGCAAAGCCGCGACCACGGCAGGCCCGGCTGCGTGCACCGGCTCGGCCACCTGGGCCAGTTGGGCGATGGTCTGGCGCTCGAAGAGCTGGCGCGGCGTGAGCCGCCAGCCGCGTTCACGGGCGCGGGCGACGATCTGCAGGCTGAGGATGGAGTCGCCACCCAGCTCGAAGAAATTGTCGTGCCGGCCCACGCGCGGCACGCCCAGCACGTCGGCCCACAGCGTGGCCAGGGTGGCTTCGGCCGGGCCTTGCGGGGCGGCGTGTTCGGCAGCGGCTTCGAAGGCCGGCGCCGGCAGCGCGGCCCGGTCCACCTTGCCGTTCAGGTTCAGCGGCAGCGTGGGCAGCACCACCGTCAGGCTGGGCAGCATGTGCTCGGGCAGCAGCTCGGCCAGGCGGCCGCGCAGCGTGGCACCGTCCACCGGCTGGCCGGGCAGCAGCGACACGTAAGCCACCAGCCGCAGGCCCGCGCCGCCCGGCAGCGCCACGGCCACCGCCTCGCGCACTTCCGGCTGCGCCAGCAGCTGGGCCTCGACCTCGCCGAGCTCGATGCGGAAGCCGCGGATCTTGACCTGGTGGTCGATACGGCCGAGGTAGTCCAATTGACCATCGTCCCGCCAACACACAAGGTCGCCGGTGCGGTAGAGGCGAGCGCCGTTTTCGCTGAACGGGTCGGCCACAAAGCGTTCGGCACTCAGGCCAGCGCGGCCCAGGTACCCGCGGGCCAGACCGCTGCCGCCGAGATACAGCTCGCCGGCCACGCCGGGCGGCAACGGCCGCAGCGCGGCGTCCAGCACATGGGCCGTGCGGTCGCCCACCAGGCGGCCGATGGGCATGTAGGCGGCGTCGAAGTTCTCGCCGCGCTCGGCCTTGGCAATGGTCGGCGTGATGACGGTTTCGGTCGGGCCGTAGCCGTTGATCACGCGTTCGGGTTTCAGCACTGCGTGCACCAGCGCCAGGCTGGTGCGCGGCATGGCTTCGCCGCCCACGGTGTACGAACGGATCGGCAGCCGGCTGGCGGCCTCGCCCATCAGCTCGGCCATCTGGTGCAGGTAGCTGGGCGTGAAGCAGGCAATGGTGATGCCGTGGCGCTGGATCTCCTCGCAGGTGCGCTCGACGGACCAGAGTTCCTCGTCCCGCGGCATCAGCGCCGATCCGAAGGCCAGCGGCACCCAGATGCGCTCGTGCGCACCGTCGAAGCTGATGGACGCGAACTGCAGCTCGCGGTCCTCGGGCCGCATGCCGTAGGCCAGGCCGATGGTCTGCACATGCATGGCCAGCGGCCCGTGCGCCACCGCCACGCCCTTGGGCTGGCCGGTGGAGCCGGAGGTGTAGATGACATAGGCCAGGTGCTCGCCGTGCAGCGGCACCTTGGGCGCATGCGTGGGTTGGTCGGCCAGGTCCAGCGTGTCCAGCAGCAGCGTTGCCGGTGCGGGCAGCCCGCGCTGGGTGCGGGTGTGCGCCAGCAACAGCGCCACGCCGCTGTCGGCCAGCATATAGGCCAGGCGCTCGGCCGGGTAGTTGGCGTCCAGCGGCACATAGGCGCCGCCGGCCTTCAGCACCGCCAGCAGCGCGACGACCATGTCCAGCGAGCGTGGCAGCGCCAGGCCCACGCGCACTTCGGGCGCCACGCCAGCGGCGATCAGCCGGTGCGCGAGCCGGTTGGCGTGGGTGTCGAGTTCCGCGTAGCTGAGCTGCTGCTCGCCCATGATCAGCGCGACCGCATCGGGCCGCAGTGCGGCCTGTTCTGCCACCAGCTGGTGCACCAGCCGGCCGTCGCAGCCACTGGCGTCGCCGCGGCCCCAGGCTTGCAGCTGCGCTTGCTCGGCGGGGCTGAGCAATGCCAGCGTGTGCAGCGGCTGGTCGGGTTGCGTGGCCAGGGCCTGCACCAGTTGCTGCACGGCGCGCTGCATGTCGTCGCAGATGCGCTGTGCGGACACGCGCCGGTCGATCTGCGCAATCAGCTCGAAGCCCTCGCCCTGGTCGTTCACCGACAGCCCAAACGGGTAGTTCGACGACTCGTGGAAGGCCAGGGTTTCGATGCCTTGCCAGGTTCGGGCTTCCTGCGCCGCGTCCGCCTGTGCGGGTGTGACGTGGCGGTAGTTCAGCAGCGTGGCGCACAGCGGCGTGCCAGCAGGCACGCCGCTGCAGCGCTGGGCCAGCGACAGGCTGGCGTGTTCGTGATGCAGCAGCTCGGTGAGGGCCGCATGCGTTTGCCGCAATGCAGCGGCCACACCCAGGCCGCGCAGCTTCACGCGCAGCGGCAGCGTGTTAATGAACAGGCCCAGCGCGCGCTCCGCGCCCTCTCCGCCCTGCATGCGGCCGAACAGCACGGTGCCGAAGACCACGTCTTCGCGCGCCGTCGTCTTGCCCAGCACCAGCGCCCAGGCCAGGTGGAATAGCGTGGCCGCGCCAATGCCGGCCTGCCGGCACTGCAGGCGCAGCGCCTGAGCCAGCGCGGGCGACAGCATCTGGCGCGCCTCGGCCAGCGAAGCGCCATCGCCCTGCACGTCCAGCAGGTCGAACGGCGCGGTGGGCTCGGTCACCTCCGCCAGCATGGCCTTGAAGAAACGCGTCTGCTCGGCCGGATCCGCGGCCTCGCGGGCCTGGGCCACGAAGCGGCGGAATGGCACCGGGGCCGGCAGCTGCGACGCGCGGCCCTGCAGGATCTGCGCGATCTCTTCGACCAGCAGTTCCTCGGACGCGTGGTCCAGCGCCAGGTGATGGCTGGGCAGCTGCAGCAGCCAGCGCTGGTTGGGCGCATCCTGCGCAGCCAGCAGCCGCATCATCGGCGCGCGTCGCACGTCGATGCGGAAGTCCCGCGCCTGCACCAGCGCGGTCAGTTGCGCGGCCACGTCGTCCCCAGCGTTGGACGCGCCTTCCAGCGGCCATTCGATGGCCAGCTCGGCCTGGCGTGCCACGACCTGCACCGGCTCGGGCAGCCCGTCCCACAGCACGGCGGTGCGCAGGATGTCGTGCCGCGCCACGACCTGGTTCAGCGCCTCGACGAAGGCCTGCAGGCGCTCGCGGCTGTCGAAGCCCAGCAGGAAGGCATTGACGTAGACGTCGCCCTCGGCCTGCATCATGTGGTGGAACAGGATGCCTTCCTGCAGCGGTGCGAGCGGGTAGACGTCCTGGATGTTGGCGGCGCCGCCAGGCACCTGGGATTCGATCAGTCGCAGATGCTGGGCCTGCAACGCGACCAGCGGCAGCATCGCTGGCGTGATCGACTCGCAGCCCGGCGGAATGCCGACCACTTGCGTGACGGGCGCGGAGGGCTCGTCCACCGGCACCGGCTCGACAAGCCTGGCGAAGTCCGCCAGGCGCGGGTGCTGGAACAGCTCGCGCACCTGCACCTTCCAGCCCTGGCGGCGCATGCGCTCCAGCAGCTGGATGGCCAGCAGCGAGTGGCCGCCCAGCGCGAAGAAGTTGTCGGCACGGCCAACCTGCGGCAGGCCCAGCACCTCGGCCCACAACAGGGCCAGCGCCTGTTCCACCTCGCCCTGCGGCGGCTCGAAGGCTTGCTGCGCAGTGGCCAGCTCGGGCTCGGGCAAGGCCTTGCGGTCGACCTTGCCGTTGGCGTTCAGCGGCAGCGCCGGCAGCAGCACCAGCGCGGCCGGCACCATGTACTCGGGCAGTTGCGTGGCCAGCCGCTCGCGCAGCAGCGCAGCCTCAGGCGCCGCGCCCGGCTGCGGTACCACGTAGCCCACCAGCCTGTCGCCACCGGCCGCGCTGCGCACCAGCACCACGGCGGCCTGCACCTCGGGCTGGGCCAGCAACTGGGCCTCGATCTCGCCGAGCTCGATGCGGAAGCCGCGGATCTTGACCTGTTGGTCGATGCGGCCGAGGTAGTCGAGCTGACCGTCGGCGCGCTGGCGCACCAAGTCGCCGGTGCGGTAGAGGCGCGCGCCCAGCGGGCCGAAGGGGTCGGCGATGAAGCGCTCGGCACTCAGGCCTGGGCGGCCCAGGTAGCCGCGCGCCAGGCCGGCGCCGCTGACGTGCAGTTCACCCGGCACGCCGATGGGCAGCGGATTCAGCGCCGCGTCCAGCACCTGCAGGCCGAGGTCCGGAATGGCGCGGCCGACGGGGCTTCGGCCCGCGCCCAGGTCGGCACGGGTGATGGGCCGATAGGTCACATGCACCGTCGTCTCGGTGATGCCGTACATGTTGACCAGCTGCGGCGTTTCATCGCCATGGCGGTCCAGCCACGGGCGCAGGCTTTCAGGCTCCAGCGCCTCGCCGCCGAAGATCACCTGGCGCAGCGCGAGCGGCCTTGCCCCCTCTTCTTCGGGCAGGCGCGGCAGGTGCACCAGTTGCTGGAAGGCCGAAGGCGTCTGGTTCAGCACCGTGACCTGCTCGCTGCGCAGCAAGGCCATGAAGTCCGCCGGCGAGCGGCTGACCCAGTACGGCACCACCACCAGCCGGCCGCCGGTGCACAGCGCACCGAAGATCTCCCAGACCGAGAAGTCGAAGGCGTAGGAATGGAACAGCGTCCACACATCTTGCGGGCCAAAGCCGAACCACGGCGCGGTGGCGCTGAGCAGGCGCGCCACGTGCCGATGGCTGAGCTGCGCGCCCTTGGGCCTGCCGGTGGAGCCGGAGGTGTAGATCACGTAGGCCAGCTGGTCCACATGCGCAGCGCGGGCCGGGTTGTGGGCGTAGGCGTCAACCGGCAACGTCGCGTCCAGGCACAGCACCGGCAGCGTGGCCGGCACCGGCACCTTGTCGCGCAGCGCGCTGGTGCTGAGCAGCAGCGCCAGGCCGCTGTCCTCAACCATGTAGGCCAGGCGCTCGGCGGGGTAGTCCGGGTCCAGCGGCACGTAGGCGCCGCCGGCTTTGAGGATGGCCAGCAGGCCGACGACCAGCTCGATCGAACGCTCCACCGCCAGGCCGACCTTGCACTCCGGCCCCACGCCCAGCGCGATCAACTGGTGCGCAATGCGGTTGGCACGCTGGTTCAGCTCGGCGTAGCTGACGTGCGCGTCGCCCAGCGTCAGCGCGATGGCCGTGGGCTGGCGCTGCGCCTGGGCTTCGATCAATGCGTGCAGCGGCGCCACCGGCGCGTCCTGCAGCAGCGGCTGTCGCCATTGGCGCAGCTGTGCCTGCTCGGCAGCGCCCAGCAGCGCCACCCGGCCCAGCGGCTGCGCGGGGGCATCCACCAGCGCCTGCAGCAGCGCCAGGTAGTGGCCAGCCATTCGCGCGATGCTGGCCGGCTCGAACAGCTCACGGGCATAGACGAACTTCAGGCGCGGCTGGCCTGCTTCGTCCTCCGCCACGTCCAGCATCAGTTCGAACAGCGCCGCAGGTGCGGCTGGCGCCAGGCTCTGCACCTGCAGGCCGGCAATGGCTTGCGCGCTGGCGGTGGCGGACTGGCGCTGATGGTTCAGCAGCACCTGGAACAGCGGGCTGCTGCCCAGGCTGCGCTCAGGCTGCAAGGCTTCGACCAGTTGCTCGAACGGCAGGTCCTGATGGTCCTGCGCGCCCAATGAGGCTTCGATGGCCTGCGCCAGCAAGGCCTGCAGCGGCAAGCCGTCGTGCATCTGGCCACGCAGCACCTGGGTGTTGACGAAAAAGCCGACCACACCTTCGGTCTCGCTGCGGTGGCGGTTGGCAATGGGCACGCCCACGCGCATGTCGGCCTCGCCGGTGTGGCGGTAGAGCAAGGCCTGCAGCCCCGCAAGCAAGGCCATGAACAGCGTGCCGCCCTGCTGCTGGGCCTGGCGGCGCAAGCCTTGCACCAGCGCCTGCGGCAGGTCCAGGCCATGCTGGGCCGCGGTGTAGCGGCCGTCCGCGCGGCGCAGGTGGTCGGTTGGCAGTTGCAACACCGGATGCTCGTCGCCCAGCTGCGCGCGCCAGTAAGCCAGCTGCCGTTCCTTCTCGCCAGCCGCCAGCCACTGGCGCTGCCAGAGGGCGTAGTCGGCATAGGTCACGGGCAAGGGCTTCAGCGCAGCGGCCTGGCCGGCGCAGGCCGCCTGGTACAGCTCGGCAAACTCGGCCACCAGGATCTGCAGCGAGCGGCCGTCCGAGACGATGTGATGCATCACCACGGCCAGCAGATGGTCCTGCGCGCCCAGGCGGACCAGCGCCACGCGCAGCAGCGGGCCCTGCGCCAGGTCGAAGGGCGTGTGGACCAGCGTGTGCAGGCGGGCCTGCACGGCGGCGCTGTCCGGTGTGTCGCCGTCATGCGCCCACAGCGGAATGTCCAGCGCCTGCGAGGGCTGAACAAGCTGCTGCGGCAAGCCGTCTTCGCCCGGCCGGAAGACGGTGCGCAGCGCCGCATGCCGGGCCACCAGCGCCTGGAACGCAGCGCGCAAGGCGGCTTCATCGAGCGCCCCTTGCAGGCGCAGCGTCTCGGCCATGTGATACGCCGAGCCTTGCGGTTCCAGTTGCCACAGGAACCACTGGCGCTCCTGCGCGTGCGACAGCGCGCAAGCCGCCGCACCATCCGTTCCCGCCTGGCGACGCGGCACCGGGAACTGCGCCATGTGCAGCCCCTCCGCCTGCATCTTCGCGTAGGCGGCACGCCGCTGGGCGTCCGTCAGGGCGGCAAAACGTTCGGCGATGCGCTGGGCGGCAGCGAGATTCGGCGTGGAAGCGGGCATGGTCGGCTGTGTCTTGGAAGGAACGACCGGGGCACGCGACGAACGCGAGACCGGACATGGTCAAAGACGAAAGCCGGGGGTTGGTGTTTAGGGTGAGCGGCATGGAAAGCGCGGCGCCGGTGTCCGCAAACGCGCGGCCGGCCTGCTTCCATCCGCCCGCTAACAACAGAAGCCATGGTTGCCATTGAGGCAGAAAAATGCGAAGAATGTTTTCTGTTATCCAACCGATTGGCTCAAGCCACGAAACCACCGGGTAAGCGTCTCCATTCATGGCAATTACCTGCCACATTGTCATAATGATTTCTCTTATGCCTGCAAAAGCACCTCCTCTCTACCCCTCCCAGTCGCGCCTTCTGGGCGCGTTGGGGCAACGCCTGCGCCAGGCTCGCCTACGGCGACGGTTCACGGTCACGCAGGTGGCCGAGCGGGCATCGGTTTCGCGCCCCACCCTCAACAAGGTCGAGCAGGGGGACGCCTCGGTCACCATGGGCACCTACCTGCGCGTACTGGCGGTGCTCGGGCTGGAAAAAGACCTGGACCTGCTTGCGGCAGACGATCCGGTGGGCCGCCGGCTTCAGGATGCCGAACTGGGCGTGCCGAGGCGTGCGCCAAAGCGGAAGAAGGGGCCGGAACCGGTGAATGAGGTCAGTCCCGCTTCGTCGGCTTCGTCTGCTTCGTCCAAGCCGGCCGCACCAGCCATGCCGGCGGAAGGCGGTGCTGCTTCATGAGCGCGCGCGGCAAGAAGGCGCTGGCCGCGGGCGCGGCACCGGTCATCCACACGCTCCCCGATGGGCTGGAGGTCTGGCTCGACGACCCTACATTCGGACCACTGACCCACCTGGGACGACTGCACCGCGCGGGGCAGGAGTCCGTGCGCTTCGAATATTCGCCGCTGTGGCTGAAGCGCGCAGAGGCCTTTGCGCTGGACCCGGAGCTCTCGCTGGCCAGCGGCAACTTCCACCCGAAGGACGCCAATTTCGGCATCTTCATGGACAGTTGCCCCGACCGCTGGGGGCAGACGCTGATGAAGCGTCGCGAGGTGGTCGAGGCGAAGCAACACCAACGCGCCCGCCGCGAGCTGCGGCCCTGGGACTTCTTCCTGGGCGTCCAGGATGTGACGCGAATGGGGGCACTGCGCTTTTCCGCGCTGCAAAGCGACAAGCAACTCAAGCAGGGGCCGCCGCCCGTGTTCGTGGACGGCAGCACCCTGGCCAACGAGGCGCTTGCTGCGCCGGCATTGACCCACATGGGCGAGTTGCAGGCGGTGGCCCTGGCGCTCACGCGCAAGAAGGTGGACGACCTCGGCCTGCTGCAGCAGTGGCTCAAGGTGCTCGTGGCGCCCGGCGCCTCGCTTGGCGGCGCCCGCCCCAAGGCCAACCTGCAGGACGGCCAGGGGCGCCTGTGGATTGCCAAGTTCCCCGGCGCCGACGACGACCACGACTGGGCCTTGCGCGAGATGCTCGTGCATCAGCTCGCCGCAGAGTTCGGACTCAACGTGGCCCAGGCCCGGCTTGAGCGCATCGGGCACGGTCACCACACCTTCGTCACGCAGCGCTTCGACCGCCAAGACGGCCACCGGCGCTTCTTCACCTCGGCCATGGCCGTGCTCGGCCGCAGCGACAGCGAAGACGCGTCCTACCTGGACCTGGCCGAGTTCATTGCCTCCAAGCAAGGCGTGGAGGGCAAGATTGAACAAGACCTGCGGGAGCTTTTCCGGCGGGTTATCTTCAATGTCGCCGTGGCCAACCGCGACGACCATCTGCGCAACCACGGCTTCATCCGCGAGGCCACAGGCTGGCGCCTGGCCCCCGCCTACGACCTGAACCCGTCCACCAAGAAGGATGTGCACGTCCTGGCCCTGGACGACGCCAGCACCGAGCCGGACCTGGCCACCGTTCTGTCCACCGCCAGCCTCTACCGCGTCCGCGCCCAGCAAGCCCAGGAAGACCTGGCCCGCCTCAAGACCGTGCTCGGTACCTGGCAAAACAAAGCCAGGCAGCTCGGGCTGTCCGCCGAAGACCGGGCGGAGTTGGAGGGCTGTTTTCAGGTTTGACTGTGCTGGACCATGGCGTCGCCCAGGAGGATCAGAACTCAACCCATTGATCGAACGCAGGCCCTCGTTCACCTGCGCGCCCAGCGCCAAAAGCCGCGCAGCAACGGCCCGCGCGCCAGGTCGAAAGGCGTGTACGCGCTCCGAATGCCGCACACACCGCGGCCTCGTCCAGCGCACCTTGCAGCCGCAGCGTCTCGGCCATGTGATAGGCCGTGCCCAACGGTTCCAGCTGCCACAGGAAACACTGCCGCTCCTGCGCATGCGACAGCGCACAAGCCGCAGCCCCATCCGTCCCCGCCTGGCGCCGCGGCACCGGGAACTGCGCCATGTGCAGCCCCTCGGCCTGCATCTTCGCGTACGCGGCACGCCGCTGGGCGTCCGTCAGGGCAGCAAAGCGTTCGGCAATGCGCTGGGCGGCAGCGAGGTTCGGCGAGGAAGCGGGCATGGTCGGCAAGGTCCTGATGAAAACGACCCGGGCACGCGGCATTCACCGCGAAACGGGACATTCATCAAGACGGCCGGAGGGCGGTTGCGTTTAACCCCAACAGTGGTCCGGTCAGGCCGAGCCACCATCTCTGCTCGCGCTCAGCCAACGTCTCTGTTCCGGCTGAGCCACCACCTCCGTTCTGGCTTGTCGAAGCCCAGGCCCATCGCTTCAAGCCAGGCTGTCCAGGAACGGACCCATCGCCGAGAGCGCCTGCTCGGTGTTGCAGCCTTGGGCGTTGGCTTCGGCGTGCTGGGCTTGAAGCTGGGCCGCCAGGTATTGCAGCACCGGCAGGCGGAGCACGTCATTTAGAACCACGCCAGCGTGGCCGGCTTCCTGCAGGCACACGACGAGTTACACGCCAGCAGCGAGGGGCCGCGCGCAGCGAGAAGAAGTGGTCGCGCCCGCCCTGCTGAAGTCCCGCGCCTCGCAGCTGCCCGATCCCGAAGCTTCCCTGCGCTCGGCTATCGCCGCCTGCCAAATCAGGAAGACAAAAGCATCCGCACAAGTGCTGGTGCTGCATGTACTCCCATCGCACCCACCACCGCTATGAGGACATACCGGAGGTCCCGAGCGATGAGTGCCCAGAGGCGCAACTTATCGCTCTTAAAGGCGACATAGGGCTGATGTGGGTCCTTTCCCGGCGGCGGGATGAGCCACATGGCGGTCGGGCGTTAAGGAAGGCAGACCGATTGGCGCATGGATCGGAGTGTGGCACACTCAAAGTGAGTACGCAAACTGGAACACTAAGAATGAGTGCGAAAATTTCTTCAAAATACACCCAGCTCGGTGTGTTCATCGCAGAGCATCGTGCGCGTGCGGGGATGAAGCAGGCCGAGTTTGCCGACCTCGTGGGGAACTCGCAGCAAACGATCAGTCGTTGGGAAGGAGGCGTTGCAAGGCCACG
>Ga0307514_10002986_pt1 | contig 16749 bp, 12 predicted proteins | sample 16_EM_MG_FD_203088 | JGI IMG/M metagenome (GOLD analysis project Ga0307514, IMG submission 203088) | Populus trichocarpa ectomycorrhiza microbial communities from riparian zone in the Pacific Northwest, United States - 16_EM | ecosystem: Host-associated > Plants > Roots > Unclassified | place...
AACTTGTTTTGCCATACTATAAACTTATTAGAATGGTATAAAAATACTTAAGAATACATACTTACTTAGTTCCATCAGCTAGTCCAACCATATTTGGATCTTCACTTTCATGTCGGAATACCCACTTAACAGTCCCCGTGCTGCCTTTTTCAACACTGCACTCATCACTCCGAATATAATTCCGCCATTGCTCTTCAGTCCAATCTCTTCTCTTAACAGTCCATTTAAACCCAGCAGCCGCATGTGCTGCTGTTTGCTTAGGCCTCTTTTTAGCAATCCACTTCCGATATCCTTTGCCTTTTAAAAGATATCGACTTATAGTTCGAGAGTGGACCTCCACTACCTCTTCTACTACCTTTCGGTGTGGATCGGCCTTTTTTATTGAGCGGTTTTCTTTAATAATCTTGATAATCTTGACTCCTGTAGCTTCCTTAATTTTCGGTGGCCGACCACCTCGTGGAGCATTCCCCGGATTTTCACCATTTTCAGCATACCTCTATTGATATTAGCCCAAGTTCTTTATTTCCTTCTTATAGACCTGCCACTTCAAAAATGTTCGAATTGTCGACTCATTCTACCCCAGCTGACGCCCAATCTCTTTTTTTGATACCCCTTCATCATGCCATCCAACAATTCGCCCCTTATCAAATACACTTAATTCTCCCCTTCCCCTCTGACTAGTAGTACCACTTTCAATTGTGCTTGCTTGTGCCGACATTGTAGTGTGAAGAAGTTACGTAGCTAACTGAACAGTCTCGAGCTCAAGTAATACCCGCTCAATGAGCCAGCGTGGCTGCTGGTCATTTGACGCCGCGAATATCATGGTTGTATTCTAGCTTGACTTTCCTTGGAATTACGCTTGGTACATACTGTAGATAGATTAGCGCAGGTGGCCACGGCAATACCCCACATCTGCCCATGGGCGCAGTTGCGCATGTACAGTACAGTGAGTTAGACTGGCGCAGTGGGCGCATGGATGGGGTACCGGTAGGTAGTTGGCCCAACCTCATGTAGTTAGACAGGCACAGTAGGCACACACACAGAGCGTGTTGTAAACCCAAACCTTCAAACGGGGCCGTCTCAGACATATACCTAGACTCAAAAAAAAAAAAGTGGTTGCTCCATATAGAGTACAGCAACTGCGTGCACAACAATTATAGGAACCTGTCGGTGTCATTATCTTGGACCTGGAACAAAATACTCAGTTGCGAGATATCATTGGTCAAACTGGGTGTCTTACGACATTATTATCAATCTTACAGGTGATACATACATAGTCCTATCACCACCCATGGCAGTTTTTAACCAAACAGCCACTCTGTCAAAAAGAAAAGCTAGCAAGGCAGAAGCTCTGCACTTGGAATTCTTTCCAGCATATCAGTCCCTCTGATATATCGAGAAATCGGACAAGATGATCAATATGTGGGTTAAAAGGTGACTGCGGAGTGGGTGAGGTGATTGCCATGTAGTTTGCCCGAGTTGTCAGTTGTCTAACTCTATTCGCAATTTTATGGCCAGTACTCAATGTCTACTCATTCGCCAATTTCGAAGCTTCGAGCTCTATGACAAAGATTATGAAGCCAGATCATGGTCTATCGTATGTGGTGAGAACCTATTCGACACATGCAATATTATATTATGTGCATGCCTGGGGGCATATGTAAATGACCAGTCACTGTTTTTTTTTCATACCAGGGCTACATTTGCAAGAGGGGTTTAAAAAAAGTAATACCGTCGGAAAATGGGTGTCATGGATAACTGCTCAGCCTCACCCGGAAATTTATTCTACCACTTCTGGAGCCTTAAAGCTCCACCAGGCTCCCGCGACATGTCTGCTCCCTTGAAATTTAAGGAGATCGAGAGTCAATACACTCGACATCATACCAGGAAATCTTTCATTATTCAACAAACAAGCATTTCAACTCCACCTCGACATGGTATGAAGTGATGAACGACGGATACTGATTGGTACGGGTGATGGTGAAACCATAAATCCAACATGGGGCCTTGGAATCTAAGAAAGGACAACAACTCGACCAAGGAATGTGCTAGGCTAGGAAATTGGTAGAAGAGGGTCTCCGTAGTGGAACCGCAGAAAAGCGCATGTGTCATGGAGTAGAAATGAACCAGAAGAACGAGGGATGAGGGCGAGTGACATGAATTATAAAAGCAGATGCCAGCCTGGGGGGGGATTGACAACAACAACGACAACGGCAACTGGCCGCACAGTGGAATAAAGAAAGAAGTAAAATTGCAGCTCTCCCGAACTTCAACGAGCGGAATGCCAAGATGTAAGGGTTGAGGAGTGGAAACCGTATTGGAGGTTGGGAAATCGTTGTATTCGACCAACAGTGGATCACTCAGGCGTGGAAATCTTGGGCAGTCTTGTTGCTTTGAGATTACCCCTCAGCAAGAGCTCCCTCGTTGTTATGCAGAGCTTCCATGCCTTTAAGCGTGCGTATCCAGGGTCTCAAAGAGTCGTGCGTACACGGAGCCACCATCCTTCCCGGACTCGTGATCGATATATCTTTGCAGCATCGGGGGTATCACCTCACATCCCCCGGCAGAATTGGTGGAGTTAGGTGAGGGGTGGAGTGTATTGGACTGCTGTTGGTTACCCACATATATAGTCTCGTTTAATGCCTCAAAGGCTTGACGAAATGCCGACCGGCCAGGCGTTTCTGGCTCCGTACTTTCTCTCAATCGCGGAGGTGATTGCTGGCGTTCCCGTGGTAAAGCTGCAAGGACGCCATTCAGATTCTGGGATGGAACAGGCTGTTGTGCATGTGGGACAACTGGCTCAGTCTGATCAATGGTTTGCGAATATAGCCTGCCATAGGTACAGCCCCCATCTTCTCCGGTCTCCTCTAGGTAGCCTCTTAATTGTGGAGGTAAATCCGAATTCTCACAGTGCCTGGAAGTGCTTGAAATTGGTTCAGCATGAGTTACCTGTGCATGGACCTGCTGCCATACTGGAAGCTCATCACCCTGTTGCATATCCTTTGTCTGTTTGCCCTGCTGCCGGCGGCTCGAATGAGTGGCTTCCTGGTAAAGAGTTGGCTATGGCACGACTGACGCGTTGGATATGAAAACAACGCAAGGTATTGCTTTATTTACTTGGTGCTTTGCTATTGAAGCTTGATCTTCGGTCGATTCAGGATATGGTGGAAGGCTAAGAGTTAGTCAAAGACAGTAGGTTGAACTTCGTAGCCATATATCGAGAAACGAACTACCCTAGCCTCTAGGTCAATGTAATAACAGCTTTGGATGAGGTTGTTGCTGAATATGTTTGTTCAACAACCTGAAGCTGTCCATTCAACTGATACCCCTAAAGTAGTTGGGAGCGGGAGAATGAATAGTCCTATAGTTATTGGGCCGCATTATATATTTTTTCTTTGCTAGCTTTATGTCTCATCAAGCCTGGGGTAATTGAGTCTGCTCCATGAACGATACAATGACCGGAGTAATCAAAGTACGCCAACTGGCCTCAGGTGACAGGGACTGTCCTCCTTCAACCGAGGTTTGAGGTTCAAGCACCAGTCATTCCAGAAACATTCGCCGGTGTAGCAAGTTGGAGCCTTGCTGCACCATTGCACCAACATACGCAGGTCACAGCAAAACTATTGCGCTACGTAAGTGCCCATCGCATCCACATCTACTGGTATCTCATATGAGGTAGTCCCTCATAGCCACCCAGAATGTCGTGCACATATACCTACAAAAGTAACCTGCCAACTACCTATACCAACAATTGTGAAAGGCTAGATATTTAATTATCAAGATTTACCTCACAAAAAAGGGGTTAGATAGATTAGCCCCATGATAACTGCTGCAAAAGGATGAACTGGATGTTGATGACCTCTGCAAATGCATGCTTCCAGCAGCCACTGTTGATAATCCTAGCGGCTATGTGGGACTAGAGAAACTACTTGTTTGCTACATCACCTATGTCAACGCCGTCCTTCACTCGTGTTCATGTGCCACCTGCTGAATCCATTCGGGCTTCGTCATACCTCTCTTAGTGGGGCTGCATACGAGTAATGAGTCCATGATAGGAACAAAAAGTTAATTGCACTCCAGTCAATCATGTTGATGTCGAAACCAGTATCAGGTTATCAGTGTAGCCGCAACCTTATCAGCCTGTTAGCGTAGGTACCTCTGGTGTGCAGGGTGTAGACATCTACAAGTAGGCACAGGCATCCTTGTTGAGCCCGGGCACGCCGGCGTGGGCCGAAGGTTAGCGCAAAACTGCGAACAGCCATACATATTCAGACGGAGTCAACGTTGCGGCATCGAAGCACCACATACGAGCGGATATCTGCATGTATCCGGTCCGGGCTCCGTATTAATCGCCGTTATACCTATTCCCCGCTGCAACCTATACACTAGCTTTATTCCTCTACTTTGTTATTGGCTTGTCGATTATCTCAGTAGGTACCCCCCTGCCTCAAAGCCCACCGCTCCCCTTCTCTGATGCTTCCCCCCCATAACTCATTCCTCGTGTTCAAGCTACCTAGGCTATGACGATTCCCCGGTAATGGTGAGGGCCTGTTGTAGTTATACGTAGTATGTACTTACCCAACGACTTGCCTAGTTTACATATATCCTTCAGTATATCCACTACCACTCCCAGTGCAGGATGCTTCCTCAGACATATCTCAGGCAGGGGGGATAGACAGCTTACCTGAACCAGTCATTTTTAAATACATTGCATTATTATAAGTAGAACACCAGGTACTTTGTTACGTGTACAGAGTTGATCAATCTTTTGGGCGTGAATTGTTTACATTTCATGTACTTATACCTCAATTGTTGACACTTGTCAAGAAGGGCTGAGCTTACTTAAGTAACTCAATAATAGCAGCAAGGCTTCGAAATACATGGCCTGGGAGCTGCTCAGCATACAGCCCTCATGCGATGACATGCTTATGCATGTTGTAATGGCCGCCCTAGCCAATTACAATCGCCTGGTTGCTTGATATCCAACGATAAGGGATGTCTCAGTAACATGCATGCACATCTGCAGCCCAAAGTGCAGGGGACATCTCCAGAGCCGATGTTAACCGGTCATACATGAATACATATGAACTGGATACATGGCACATGGGTAAGTATTAATTAGGAATTCATCACAGGCACTCCCGGGCCCCATAAAAAGAAATATCTCGTTGATTTGTTGCGTAAATCCACTAATATAGGTGATATTAATCGCCGACTTTCCTCGAAACCTCCTCTGCGGAGGATGCAAGACAAACCTGGTATTCATAAATTCAAACAGTAATATTTTAGGTCATTAATACAGTCAATCGTAACCATTCATTCTCATAACTGACATCTTCTTGCATGCAGCGAGAGGAAAGTGTACATGGTATTCCACTCATGTCCCCTAGCTCCATTTAAAATTCAGCCCCCATCAGTCAAGGCGTTATCTCACTATGTCTATAGTGTTATCCCTCGCCGAATATACGATTCCTGTCAACGTTAATATACATCTGAATCTGGTTCTATGATCTGGAAGTACATGCATGATGGATCACCTTTAAATCCCACTTCTGTAACAACCTAGAATATCTCACATCTATAGTGTGCTCTGAGTCCATTCACTAGTCAATCAACATGATATTTACCAACAATAGTCTAATTATGTTTTTGCTTTGATGTAGCAATTGCAGTACAACCCAACAAAAACATCCCATAGTGGGTTGGTACAAGAGAAGACTAGGCGGGCATGCGAACGACACCTCTCACAACTTGGTAGCAGGTGCATCTTCCTCTCCACCTCCATATGCCATGATCACTACTGTGTATGGACACAGAGATACAAGTCATATACTCAGTGCGCCCATTAATTACAATCACACACTGCATGCATCTAGCATGTAATACTTCACTGATACACCAAGTATAGTACTTATGCAGCTTTTTCCGCCTCATAGCCTTAGGTGGGAAAGGTGTATAGACTCAAAAAAAAAAAAGTACTTATGTAGGTCCGCATCATAGCCCAAGGCACGTTTTGGGGGAAAGGCGTATATTGCCGGGTTTCCACTCGGGGGATGCGGTCCCTCGCCATAGTCTCCATAGGCTGCATGCGAGTAATGAATTTTTAAAAAAAAAAAAGACTCAAAAAAAAGTACTTATGTAGGTACTAGCCCACATGTATCCGAAGCGCATGATAAGTACAAGGTATTGCTGCCTTGATCTAGTGAACTAGGTTACACAAGTGGCTCGCAAGCTATGTATAGGTACCATACCTAGTTTGCATTGGGGCTGCGACCTATATATAACATGCTTTAAACTCAGAAGCCAAGGATATTTATAGGTAGCTGTCGACGCATCATACCTGCAATCTAAGTAACCCTTGCATTACACATTGGCTTCCCTGGGTGAATGTACATAACAGCATTTTTGCAATTCACAAATGCAGCGTATTTATTTCTTAGCGTAGGTAGATAAAGGAGTCTGGGCACGAGATCAGTACTACCAGTACAATGGCTAGTTAACACTAAGTACTTGCATAGTACGGAGACTACACTAAAAGCCCATTTGGAACACTTGCATATGTTGACACGCCTCAACTGTTCACATACAATGCCAAGGGGTGATTGGGGGGTGAGTGTCTGGGATTGGGCGTTTTCCTCCTCGGTTCCCTTCACTTGCATCCCCATATCGTCATCAGTAGATTACCCAGCTGGCACCACAGTAGGAGCATCCTATGGTGACGGCTTCGGGCTGGATAGCATGACATTTGTGCATTTACAACAATACCGTAATGAAAAACACAGGTTAGCTCGGGTTTTCTCGGGCGAGTAATAATTTTCAAAAAAAATTGAGTTTGAAGAATAAGCCTAGTTTGGTCAGCCCAATAGATGTAGGAAGTGTGGGACTGAGACTAAGGAAGTGTTGGCTCATGGGGATTCCCCATAGTGAGATATGCGGGGACAAGGATTCTCATAGAGAAAGTGGTGACAACGAACGAAGGATATAATTTAGAGCTCCGTTCAGCTAGCAAGCTTGAATATATCTTCCTTTCACCTCCACAAATCGGCGACAATTCCTCACTCCGTCATACATATTTATCTCAGCATTAATTGCAAACTACATTGGTAGTGTAACCTAAAGTCTATACTCGGATACTTGCATATGCCATTCCAGATCCATGTAGGTCTAGGTATACCCAGAATCCAGACTAAGCCTTCGCATCCAATAAAATCACCAGCGCATAAGTCCGCTTGAGGTGATCTCATGCCCAGTAGGTGTCATTGGTCATTTATACCTAGATATAAACACTATCATGGAAAACCTACCTAAATGTTGGTGAAGTAGCGTCATCCTTGTTTTGAGGCTGGAAGGGTAAGCCCTGACACCCACAAGGGTGCAGATGATACTAGTTCCCTTTTCCACACACACACCACCAGGCAATCGCTGAGTGTCAATCAACACGGACCGACAAATGAAACTCGATCGCGATTGACCCCTCCTCACCCCTCGGCTCAATTTAGGTACGTTGGTAGTTTTCGTTCTTTAGGTGGGAGTGGTGGGGAGGCTCCGAGATAAAGGAGAGAGTGTGTGTGCGTGAGATACATGACTTCGGTTTAGATGGCTACTCTACGGGGACTGAGAAAAAGTGGAGAAGAAAAATGAGGCTAGAGTTTGTGAATCACTCTATCTTCGACTTGTGAAGGACCACGCTTGCCTCTTGGTCAATTTTCCTTCGAGTTAATTTCCCCGTTATTCGGTTCCTACCCTCTCTCTGTGCTTCTATACCCGTCTCTCGACTTTATCCTCTTATTTTTGTCAGCTGGATTCACAGCCTAAATTTTACTAATTTCCCTTCTTCTCCTAGCCCCGAAACATGGGTATCTCTCGCGACTCCCGTCATAAGCGCTCTGCCACCGGTACTGAACGTGCCACCTGCCAACGCTAAGCGTATCCATATTGCCTTCATCCGTGGTGGCAATCGCAAGTTCCGAGCCCTCCATCTCGACTCTGGTAACTTTTCCTGGAGAAGTGAATCCATCTCCAAGAAGACTCGTATCATCGGAGTCGTCTTTCGCCCCTCAAATAACAAGTTAATCTGGACCAACACTCTCACCAAGGCTGTTGTTGTCCAGGTCGATGCTGCTCCTTTCAGGCAATGGTATGAGGCCCACTACGGCCTCTCGTTGGGAAAGCAGAGGAGAGCCGCGAAGAAGGCTGAGGAAGAGAATAAGGATGAGGGTGCTGAGGAGACTGAGAAGTCCAGGAAAGTGGAGCGGAAGTTGGCTCCTCATCAGGGACACGCCAAGGTTGCGAGTGCCTTGGAGTCTTAATTCACTGCTGGTCGCCTGCCTCTGCGCTGTCGTTTCTTCGCGACCGGTCAGAACGGAAGGTGTGACGAATATATTCTTGAGGGTGGGGGGTTGGCTTTCTACCAAAGACAGTTGAGGAAATAGCTGATGTCTGCAATTTTTTAATTTCTTGATCTCCGATAGCTTCTTATCTACATGTACGAGAATGATGATTGTTGTAGAATAAGAAAGCGGGTTGGGGGAAGGAAGTAAGAAGCTGGGGAAATGGGTTCAGATGTGCAGAACAACAGTGTTTCCTGGTTTGTGCGGATCATACAACAAATAAATCTTGCGTTGTTAAACATTCAGGTTGGGTCTGTTTTGCTTTTTTTCCCTTATTTTTTCCCTCGTCTAATTTCTTTCCTTGCAATATATTCACATATCATCCCGCCTTGGATATAGAATTATATCACCGACACCAAGTACTCCGCCATGATGTCATGATGCAACAGCCCCTCAATAATCAATGGCACAACCACTAGCCCAGGTAAGTAACCTCATATGAATCAACCTCAACTTGAGAAAAAAATTCCATTCCTTATCTACAATACAAGGTATATTACTTGTGAATGTCACTACACTATACTAGGACTACCAGACGTCTTAAGTAGTGATAGATCAGATCCAAATGCCGAGAGGTTTGATTTATCAGGGGCTACTTACCTACGGGTAGAATGATCATTCAAGTGAGATAATGCGACTGGCGGTTTATGGGATGGTGGTATCCCCTCCACACTATGAACTCATTCCTATCCCCCTAGTGCCCAGTCAGACCTACCAAAGGCAATCACATAAGGTAGGTGGCAGAACTCGAGTATATTGAGCTCGACCGCCTGACTGGATTAGTATGAGTACAATATCGGAAATATTGATAGCAATGCAAGCTGCATATTACAGTACTTTCACCCATCTACGACATGTATCGGATATAGAGCAAATGCATGGTACTGCTTTTATCTATACAATGCATGGGGGAAAGTGAGGACGCACCCCCCCTGCATAATACTGTATATATGTGAATAAATAGGATGTTTGTATAGATATTTTACTCTATGTGCACCGAACTGCTACAAGCCTGCGATAGTAAAGGTAGTAATAAGCAACAGATTCAATCTAGGCCCGAATTGCAAGGCATAATCATACCTATTTTATATTGTAGTAATTATAACGTATTGCGTGCATGTTGATATCTATAGGTATATATCGATATTCCTATAGTCATATATATATATATCTATATATACCTTGAGTATACATGACTCAAAAAACTCCACCTGGTCCTAACCTCCCCAGTTTTGCATGTATTTAGCATCCCGATTGATAAACCTAGCTCCACTATGCAGCTATCGCGCATTGACCTCTTATTTATATCTTCTGTGCAACCACAACGTGATTTCAAGTCTGGTTCACAATGGACAGCTATATTGCGCCCGTAGTGGACGTACTTTTCGGCGACATGAGTACCATGGGATCCGTACCATGGGATACGAAAGTGATATGCAAAAACGGTTAACCGCATGACCAGGTGGCTGTGTAACCTAGCACAAAATTCATGCAACGGGGCTGTCGGTCAAATAGGTTAATCATAAGAATACACGGCTTGAGCTTTTGGTGACTCTAGTTCCCACTCCTGGGCTGTACTACTTGAACAATTAAAGAAAGGAATGGAATGCAGAGACTTACCCATCATTTCCAAAGAAACCACTTTCTGGGTTCAGTCAAAAGAAATTCTAGGGGAACATCCAGAAGTGACATGCAATGCAGTATACATGTACATATATTAAAAGGCTGTCCAATATTCAGATGTACGAAAGAGTATTCGTTGCCTGATAAGTCAACGAGGGGCTACGTAAACGTATTAGTGTATGTGGGGATGGGCTCATTATATAGACTAGCATTTCCCGAAGGTGAAATCTTTATTCATGCGGTGTGTGTGTGAAGAAATAAATATAAATGCTTAGATGACAGGAGGGTCAATTAATATACTGTACTTACATACCTACACACTACCAATTTATCCTAATACTTTATGTGTGTACACCAAACACCCCTGCACTAGCTACTCCCTGGTTTCTATTTGACGGGAGCTTTTTGTATGGATCGTTTAATAAGTTGTTTCCCGGTTTTGTGGTGAAACAACCAGATCTAGATACAGATCCTTTCCATCTGAAGCAAATATATCTGAGATGTAAATTTCAACTCCCTTAAACTGGCTACACACTAATACGAACATTAACACCACAAGGCTGTGGGTTCCATATACCTAGGCAAAGTGTCAAGCTAAAAACTCGCCTACCTACTACTCGAGTATGGTATGCATGCTACAAGATGTCATAATTGTATTTTATTTTGCACCCTTCAGTCCCAGCGGGTCAACATGCCAATCGGGTATACAACATGTAAAACAGCTTAGCGCCTGCGCGCGACCATAGGGTCAGCATCATGGGGCGATCAGCGGAAGTATCTTCCCTGCATACCGTACAGCCGTTAGTACCTACTCCTGGGACAACACAGAGGTCAGGTTTATTTCATACATGCACTTTATAATTAAAGAAAAAAAGAGACCCACCCTCTTCTGCAATATGTTGGTCGCATTGCGCATGCACGCACTCCGTATACACCTTGAACCCACTGTCTTATCAGCTATTTGCCACGGTTGTACATACTACACCTGCTTCCCCTTATGTATTTGGAAAACAAAAGCAATGATAGCTTCAAAAAAAGTGTGTTTGGCAGGCATATTACCCCACGTTCCTGAATTCTTGTTTGGTAAGAGGGGTGGGGCTGAGTTGTGGCCCATGCCCTCTGCAGCATATCGGATAATCAGTGCATGACCGCCTCATAGCCTAAGGCTCATGATCACTTCGGGGGAAAGGCGTATAGACCTAAAAAAAAAAAAGAACAGTGCATGAGGCTCTGGCGTTTGTGGGGTAGTATGGCCAACCATTCAGAGTTGAATATTTGCTAATGGCATCGCCAACACCATATACGTTATCTCAAGACGAGGGATGGATCACGGCTTGTTTGCAAGTATTACCACTTTGCTCATATTTAAGCATTCATGCCAAATTTGGGGTTGGCTACCATAGCTGGAACCTGGATTGCCAGCATACACACAACCAACGAAAAAGTTGACGGGTGATATACCTGATATTTTGTCAAGGGTTAAGCAGAGGTTATGTACTGTAGTACCTGATTGATATTCGAACCGTGCACAACATACCAGCGCACATGTAACAGTGATATTATGCCCGCGGGTAAAAGCGGTTAATATTATTACTGTACATGTCGTGCTTTGTCGAGAGGTGGTGATTTAGACCCTCGGCGGGGCCTGGGGATAAAGCACCATGCTCATTTGGTTTATCTGGCCCCCCCAAAAAATATATACTGGGTTCCGTGACTTTTGAGGAGCTGAGCTAGGGGTAACGCGATAACAATATTCTTAGCCGGAGATACCCAAACGCAGATCCCGGAGCATTACGGATACCAGTCGGCTGAAGCTAAAAATATGGACTTCTAAATAAAAGAAAAATTGTAGCTACCCGGAATCGCTGGCGTCAGGTGTCCTTAGGTTGGGGTGAGACGAAAGGTGTACATACCAGTACTGGGAATAAGAACTCTATGGCCTTTGGAATTAACACATATACAGTAATTTCAAGGACTATTTTGCTAGATACAGTTGGTTGCAGTTATAAAGCAGCTTATATCTGGACTTCCCTGATTTTTATGGATACAAAATCATAAGTGTGTATGTACATAGCACATTGGCATTGATGGAAGGCCAAGACTGATCTCGTTCCCAGTCTCTTGGGTTATCTGCGCTAACGCTATCTACACCAATCCTGCTCATACATAATACTCGTATATATTTTTTTGAGTCTATATATACGTCTTTCCCCAGAAAGACATAATAACCGTACAACTTTATGCTGGTAATGAGCAAAATGATACAATAATGCATGTGCAAATGCCCTGAATGTCAGCTGTCATGATCTTCATTGCAGAAATGAATAATCCATGGAAAAATTTTTCTGTTGAACGCAGCTGCAGCTGCCTTGCGGTTTGCTTTTGCTCACATGACCATGTACGGGACTGCTTCCCAGTGTGAGGCTACGTAACAGCACATCCGAAGTATTCTCGTGCTCTCCATAGCGGCCACTGGCCAGATTGACTGATTCTGCAATTTCTGGGCATGGTCAAAAACGGCGTTTGCGAGTAGCCGGGGTTGAGGATAACCGGCTGCCATACATGCCCGACGATAGACATACTTTTGGAAGTCGCAGTGGTGATGCGGCAGCTGAGTGTGGTTGCGGGCAGCGATCTGGACCCGTGGGATATGCAGAATGTAGGTCGATATCGAGTATTTCAGGATGCTAACCTAGAAATACATATGTATCTCGGTTAATTAATATATAACATTGCCAATGACGCTCACATGAAGCTGGGGTTGAACCCACTACGCATGCATCACGACTACATATCTAGAATCATTGGCTATGGTGACGAACGATCAGAAGCCCCTGAATTGAATGTACTCAACTTTCTGTACCTTGACCATGACAACAGGCACCTGCAGTTATGGTCAGCCGCTCGGACTGGAGCACAGAGTATGTACATTTTTGTTTTTTAGGAATCATTGATCGTGTTGAGTCTCTGTATCTAGACTATGGCAATGAGAGTATGTACATTGAGATGCCAAGTGATTAGCAAGGCTTGGAAATTGGTGCCAGATCCGTAGATACATAGCGCGTTCGGAGTACAGGGGCTTGGAATAAGACCAGATACATAGAGCCTATCACAATGGCCACAACCGTAAAAGCTGGGGTATAAACCACGGTTGGGGCTGCATACAGGAGGCCACTATTAGTCGCAGTAGGTTGTACTTATACGTATCTTCGCTGCTTGCCCGAGTTCCATTTTATTAGCGTTTGGAGCCTGATACTAGATATCAGCGGTAGCGGGGGCGGGCTGATCGTCATGACCCCTTTGACTTGCTTACGTTGATTGGGTGTCGATGTCGATGACTTTGGTTAATATAGCCCGTCATGGTGCATCTGACCCTGCCAGTGTTGGTGGTTTGATACATGCAATATGAATACAGTAGATTGCGGACAGCCTCATCCATTTACAAAAAGCAAAGCAATATTCTGGAGCTCGCGAGGCTTGAAATTGGGTATATAAGGGTGAATTGGTTTTTCCATTATAACTTGACCGCGGTCCGAAAGTCAACAAAAGCACAACGAGCAAGCACCAGTACTATCCCGCTCTGCTCCTACCCTGACTGTATCTATCTCTGCAGACACTAGCAGGATTCCAGAGGAAATCTAAAGGCAAATTTGTGACTTACTTTTTATCAATCCCAAGCTCTTCGTGCTTTACGCCCAACAAGAAACATCCAAACGGAGATCTAGCAACCTTAATCTTTGGCATACCCGCACGTTGGAAAAGACATGTTGGCGGCCAATGAAGGAAACGCGCAAGAGGTACCCGGTGACTCAGCTCCACAAATGCAAAGCTGGCTGGCGGAGGCAACAAAAGATGGAGGCCCTACGGATCCTCATATCTGGACACCTGAATCCCAAGGTCAAGCTGGACCTGTTGAACCACCAAACACTGGACCCAGTGGCGGTGAGACTCCTCCACAGGGGACTGGAACCGGGGACCTTGGAATCTTACCTCCGCCGTTGAGAAAATACTTGGAGAGAAAAACCAATGACGGCTGCACATGTGTGCGTGCAAAGATTCTCAAATTTGCTGCTGAGATATCTGCTGAGGATCTGGACGCTGGACAACAGGGGCTCCGAGACGTAGCGGAGTGCTCTACCCATGTCCCAGCCTGCAGTTACTTAAACAACTTCCCTCCGGAGCAACGGGAATATCTCGAGGAGTATGGAGGCTCCACTTATACTTCACTTTCCGAATGCCTCAGCCGCCAAAATCTTTGAAAATATTGTTGGTCCAGATCTAACCCCCCCCGATCTCCTATCCCTTCCATGCAAACCCTGCCCACCACTGCCGGATAACATAGCCATCTACTATCAAGGAACTGAAGGAAACGGCCTTTGGGAAACGACAGCCACGCCAGTATGTTGACAGGGATATGGATACTATAAGCCCCTATTGCTCCTGTTAATGATACTTCTTCGGTCTCCATCTTCTTTTTCCTGGATCCCAAACTGTTGGACCTCATAACCCAGTCAAGCTCTTGATATCTCCCTATTACTCAATGCCTGCATCATCCTGTTGGTAGCTCGAACTGTTTACGTTTCTCCACTCTGCATGTTATGACCCTGTCATTTTTCATTTTAAGTTACCACAACTCCACCCACTTCTGACATATCTGCTTTGTTCCATTTTCCTTATCACTCTCTTGATCTGCCAGTCAAGCTCTTGATATGGTCCCCCCTACTACTCAATGCCTGCCTCATCCTGTTGATAACCCGAACTGTTTACGTTTCTCCACTCCGCATGTTTGACCCTGTCATTTTCCGCCTTGAGTTTCTACAACTCCGCCCACTCCTGACGTATCTCCTTTGTTCAATTTTCCTTCTCACCTCTTGGTCTGTCGCGAATTTGGCTGTATCCACTTTTCCCATTCCATACCCGAGTGAACGGGCCCTGGTATTATACCAGCTGCACTATGTATACCTCCTTCACCTCACCTCCTTTGTCATGCACCATTGATTGGAGCCTATAGGTAGCGTTTCTTTATCCCTTCGCCCCCCCAACCGGATAACTTCAATGGAAAAATATGCTCTTGCCGAGTCGCGCTATTAGTGGGGCCGATTCGTGCATGCGTTTTCATGTTGCTTAGCAATCACCGCCTTGCTTATTCCATATCGTGAGTCTTAAAATAGCTGGTGTTGTGACGTGAAGCTCAGCAGCCGTGATTGTCCAACCATGTTGGTGTGCGTTAGATACTTATAGCGCTCAGGGTGGTTTTTTTTTTTTTTTGAGTCTATACATCTGTGGAGCCTAAGCTATGAGACGGGCTGAGGGTGGTTAAAGGCTGAGAAATTTGTGTTCAAAAAATTCAACGTGTGCCCACTGGTGTAGGGGTGTCTTAATATAGTGACTGGGGGAAAATTTCAGTGACAGGGGCTACCTGCGAATCCGTGTGACCCGGCTGGTAGTTACCCAATTCATTACGTGGTTCCACCTATACCTATTCACTTTTGCATGCATCGCGCTCGAAGACTAACTTAACCCCTACTATCGTATACTTTATAGTCAAGCTAATCCCCCCCCAAAGACAACGAAGTTTAGCCTGCTTGAAGCTCCTTGCAAAAGAACCGCAAGAAATGTAGACCCTGACTGTACATTATGAGTCAAGCTCAGGGCCCAAATTGTCATACATAGATTTCTGTTAGTACAAGTGGAAATAGAGAATAAAGAGCTCATGATAGTGTAACTATCCGTTACGTAATAGCCCAAGGCTCCCTTCGGGGGAAAGGCGTATAGGCTCAAAAAAAAAATTCCATTACGTGGATGAAAGCTCTGCAATATCCTCTGGGGCTGTGAAAAGAGACAGCATCCGGAAGTACATAACTTGCACACGGGCTGAACTTAACTGCAGGCGCCACCCACCAGCTAGCAAATCCAGCATCTGATGCACCACTTCCAGACTTTTTTGGCAATTCTTGACTCCTTTGCCAAAGTACTTCATGGCACCCAGTGGTATTCCTGTATTGTGCCAGATGAGTTGTTTGTGAATAGTCTCAGGTTGTCGGGTTCCGGAATATGTACCATGAAATTACCACCAAAATAAATACTGTTATGAACATAAAGCATTCGGTGGCACTTTTCTTTTTTCCGTGTGATGCATGACTGCGTTTTTGTTATGGTTTAGGGTTTGCAAGGCCACGACAACCGCTGTTCAATACCTGTTTTCGATACCCTTGCACACAACGTCAAGTGGATGCATTACGAGAGAAGTGCAGCCGATATAAGGGAGTCAATGTCAATTCAGGACTTAATATACTGATATCATAGGCTGTTGGTTCGCCAATCTCATGTATTGTCATTTATATACCACTCACCAGCTATGTATTCTGGCTGTCACTGTAAAATGGAATTTTCCTTGTACCGATCAATCCCCAGTATTGCCTTTTAACGCGTCAAATAATATTGTCCATATAAACTGTCCATGTTCCGGTGCTGGTAGGAGATTTTGGTGCCCTATCTCAGATACGCACTATTTGGTATTGTCTTTATAGCCCTGTCGCAACGGCATCGTCCTAGCCGGAGGGGAACTAGTGTAGGCTTGTCAAAGAGGACTGTAATGTTCGGGCCTTGGGTAGATGAGCTTGTCGATTTGTCGATACTTTTTTTTTTTTTTTTTTGAAGTCTATACGTCTTTTCCCCTCAAGGGGGAGCCCGTGGCTATGAGACGGATCCTTCCCGCGCCTTTAAAGGTCTGGGT
>Ga0307514_10002987_pt1 | contig 16744 bp, 21 predicted proteins | sample 16_EM_MG_FD_203088 | JGI IMG/M metagenome (GOLD analysis project Ga0307514, IMG submission 203088) | Populus trichocarpa ectomycorrhiza microbial communities from riparian zone in the Pacific Northwest, United States - 16_EM | ecosystem: Host-associated > Plants > Roots > Unclassified | place...
TGATCCTTACACACCAACCGGCTCTGTACCAAACAGCGTACATTCTGGGGCACATTCAGGGTCCAAATCTACAGTGGGGTCGCTTCCAACATCCATATCGGAAGCCAGCAGTGCACATCAGGAACCTGATGGCCATAAGCAAGCCAGCAGACCTGGAGTGGATGTGAGTCAGGGTCAGATATATCCAGATGGGGAGCCGGAGATCACATCGAATGGGGTTCTTGGGGAGACTATCCGACCTCCAGTCTACAGCCCAATTGTTGAAAGCCCACCCACACCACCGCGTCCCACATTCCCTCAGCTCTCGAATAATCCTCCGGCAAGTCCACGGTCTAGAGCAGCCTATACGATAGATGATAAAGATGAAGAATCCAGTGTACCTAAACCTTTCGACAGATCAGAAAAACGGCACTTTGCTAGTACGCACGGTGCAAAAAAGGAAATCTTCGAAAAGGATGAAGGTATCAGAAGGATGCATAAATTCACACTCTATGAAACGACGATGCGGTACTATATTGTGGGGTCAGATTTGCAGGATTCAAGATTCAGAATATTGAAGATTGATAGGACAGCAGAGATGGGTGATCTCTCAATAATCGAGGATGAAGTGGAATATACCCGAGATGAAATGTCGAGGCTGTTGGCGACTATTGAGGATGGAAATATCATTAATGGTGGTCTAAAACACAGGTGTCCGTTCTGGGGATTATTGGGCTTTATACGATTTACAGGGGCATATTATATGTTACTAATTACAAAGAGGAGTATTGTAGCCACAATAGGAGGGCATTATATCTACCAGGTTGAGTTTTCTTCCCGATGGGTTACTGCCCGCCGACTAACATCATACAAGATTGATAATACAGAGATGGTTCACCTTACTACAAGCTCCGGCAACCCAAAAAAGACTGACCATACCCCAGAGGAGGCAAGGTTTATTCACATTTTGGGAAATTTGGACCTCTCTCGGTCGTTTTACTTCAGTGATTCTTATGACATAACGCATACACTGCAATATAATATCACAAGAGAGAGGGAAGCTCTGGCAAAAGGGCTACCCCGCCCAGGGAATACAGGTACCAATGACATGTTTGCCTGGAATAACTACTTGCTACAGCCGGCTATTCGTCACATCGGCAAAAATACGTTTGACTGGTGCTTACCTATAATTCATGGGTTTGTTGATCAAGCCAGTAAGTGCCAGGCCCTAGAATTAGTATAAATCCACCACTAACCTTGTATACTAGCAATCTCTGTTTATGGGAGGCAGATATACATCACGGTGATAGCGCGTAGATCTCGTCATTTTGCCGGTGCACGATTTCTTAAGCGTGGTGCAAATGACCTAGGCTATGTTGCAAACGATGTGGAGACTGAGCAAATCGTCTCTGAGATGCAGAACACCTCATTTCATGCCCCTGGGGGGAGGCTTTATTCTAACCCAAATTACACGTCCTATGTCCAACACCGTGGAAGTATACCACTATTTTGGACTCAGGAAAACAATCCGGCCACTCCAAAACCGCCTATAGAGTGTAGGAGGCCATTACACTGTCTAAGAGAACCCTAGGCTGACAATATGCAGTGAATCTTATTGACCCCTTCTTCAGTGCTGCAGCGTTGCACTTTGATAACATGTTTCAGAGATATGGCACTCCGGTTATAGTTTTGAACTTGGTGAAGGTACGGAATCATACATTGAGCCTTTACCCTAGAGACCACCTCTTAAAATAACGTTCAGGCACGGGAACGAGTAGCGAGAGAGTCCATTCTATTGAAGGAGTTCACACAGGCAATTACCTATCTGAACCAGTTCCTTCACAAGCAACATAGAATACAGTATATCGCGTGGGACATGAGTCGTGCTTCAAAGAGCCGAGATCAGGATGTGATTGAAACGCTGGAAGAGATTGCAGAACAAGTTCTGAAGACCACGGGGTTCTTTCACAACGGCTACAACCCTGAGAAGCCTCCATCAATGCAGAACGGCGTGTGCAGAACTAATTGTATCGACTGTCTTGATCGAACAAACGCGGCGCAGTTTGTTGTGGGAAAGAGAGCACTAGGGCACCAACTTCACGCATTGGGGGTCATTGATACCACATCCATCGAGTATGACACAGATACTGTGAATTTATTCACGCATATGTTTAGGGATCATGGAGACACAATTGCTGTGCAATATGCCGGCTCGCATTTAGTCAATACGATGGAGACTTACAGGAAGATCAACCAATGGACAAGTCATTCGAGAGACATGCTAGAGAGCTTCAAACGATACTACAATAATTCTTTCCTAGATGCACAGAGACAAGAAGCCATCAATCTTTTCTTGGGAAATTACGTCTTCGTAAGTGGGCAACCTATGTTGTGGGATTTGACGACAGATTACTACCTCCACCATATGGACCCAAGGGAGGGGAAGCGTCGAAGAAGCTATATCAAGTGGTGGACCCCTAATAATCTCAAAAAAAGGATTATGCCAGATACATCTCATGCTATTGGAAAATACGCGGGAAAACCATTCAGCTTTTTCGATGACTACTGGCTGGAATATTACCGCCCAAGGGCATGCTTACCATTGGATAAAGTGTTTTCGTATAACCTGAATTCTGCATTTAGGTACATACCTATTAAGATGACACAGGAGGGGAAGTATGACTTATCACCCTTTAAAGTCCGCGTGACATATGCGGACTCAATAAGCGCGGACCTCGCAAAAAGGAAGAAGAGGAACAGGAAAAGTGTTAAGATTGCATTGCAAATTGAGGATGGTGCAAGTACAGGACGGGTACTAGAGGGGGTGAATGAAGATGATGAGATGGTGAATGTACGACAGAGGAAGGGGCATAGAAGACAGCCGTCACTGGCGATGGAGAATCACTTGAAAAAGATTGCGTTTTCTTGGGTAGGGAGCTCGGATACAGGATCGCAGCAACAACAGGATCAGCCACGGCAGCAGCAGCAAAGCGGAGGCCATCAGCAGTATGGTGACTCTGGTACTCAGCCTAATAGTCTAAATACGTTCCCCAAATTATTCCCTCCGCCTCTGGGGTCACCTACAAAGTCCTTCTCGTTCTCATCGGCTACAGCTATACCTGGACCGAAACACCAGCCGCTCCCACCACTGGAGGATCTGGTCTTGCAACTTCTTTCCCCTTCAGTCTCACCGCCAGATGCAGATGAGTATAGCAGATACATGTCGCATCCTCTCAATCTTCCCCTTGTGACCTCCTGCACTGCAGAGCCACCATCTACAATCCCCTCCTCTGCATGCCTGCAGGGTACCAGTACTACAACGACTAGATCAAAGTCTGCCAGCAGCTCCAACTCCTCATCTACCACCACTACTTCCATATCAGCTAAGAAGCCCTTACCCCAACCAACACCAATCACGCAGCAATACTCGCATTTCTATAATTACGTCAACATGCCAAATCTAGGCGTTGATGCGCTCGTCGTTAAGGATGACGATGTAGCACTCTACGACCGATTCATTAGGATTAAGGAGGAAAAGAATGTTCTTGGGGTAGAGGTAGAAGGTGAAGATGGGCTTGGGCTAGGTGGGGGAGCTGGTGGGGGGATGTGGAAGAAGAGGTATAAAGCCTATCAGACGTGGTTGACGACGGGGAGGCTGAAGAATATGGGTGGCGGCGGCGGGAGTGGTGGAAGGGGAAATGGGGATATGGTCACTGGGGGAAATGCGGCGGGGCAGGGGTGGTTTGCGCCAGATGTGGGAATTGCGGGGGGGTTGAGCCAAGCGATGGGCACGAGGATGATGGGGACGGGGACTACGATGGGGGCATGATAGGGGTGGTGTTTTTCGGATCTTTTGTTTTTTCCTTCTTTTTTCCCGCCCCCCTACGAAACCAGACTTTGTATTCTGACTGTTTCAGTGATTTTTTTCTGTTATCTGGAGTGCAGATGAAATTGAGTCCTTCGTTTGGCGTTCCTGTCATGTTTTTCATTTTTGGTATTGGGTGTGAAGGGCTTGGTTTGTAAGTTTTATTTGTCAGGCATGGTGAGGGCTTGTGGCTTACAGTGCATAGCATATCGCATATAATGTCAGTCACTATTTCTGTTGTTTTTTTGGCAATACTCATACCTCATCCCTGTCTCATCACACTCGAGGTAGGAGTGCAAGACTACCAGCTCTGTAAGATTCTGAAAGCCAACATGTTGGGCAGATTGATTGTACACGGATTTGAAATTAGGAGCATTGTACTGTATCACCCTGTTGTACGATGTGTACGAGCATTAGCTGTATATTTTACAGATTTACGTAAATACCAAAGCGGAGTTGTATGTCCCGGAATGTTTTTGTAATACCTGTATCCACTCATGAGTCCCGCCACTTCATAAAAAAAAAAAAGACCCCAGTCATAAGGTATGAAAGGTAGCCATGCTGCACCAAACCGAAACCCCATTAATCCAACCCCATCAGCAAGGAAACTACAGACCCCATTTAGCAAGATACAGTGCGTAGGTGAAAGTTATGGCGCGTCCCCCTGCACTGTAGCTATTGGCTACCTCACCACAGCTTACACGTTGGCGACTTCAATACATATATTCTGGACTTTCGATGAGCTGCACGCAAGAATGGAATCACCGCCGCTGCAACTCAGACAATCTTCCAGGGACCATCCAAACGAAGAAAATTGTGCATTTTGCCGACCAATGAAGTAATACCATTCCAAATCGTTTCCGCACCCCCCCCACTGTGGTTTAAGAATACAAAGGAAATGGTTATTGCAACATTAAATAAACTGCAACCAGACTAATAAACTACATACACCTGAATTAAATTTACAATGGTTTACGAGGGTGAATTTTTTTTTTTAAATTTTTTTTTTAACCGTGTTCCTCCAGTAGAATTCATGTCTTGTGGCCCGCGGGGGGGGGGCTGGATTTCGGCTATCGACTCATGATTGGGTAAAAAGCCTCCTTCCTGTTTGGGAAATGTCTGCATATGGACTTACAATTGCTTGGCATATGCACAGCTCTAATTGCTAGCCTGCAACCGCAATATCGATCGCCATCGGATCAACACTGACAAGTTGATCATCTCGGGAATGTGGCTCAGGCTAAGATTTTCTCCCGCGGCCGACCATACCGATCTTTGACTGCATCTACGCTGTAGCCTGCTCCACCACAACGACAATTTTTCTGGGCCTGCCTTGTCTTTAACACTGACGGGGTGCTGGATCCTACCCCTTTTCTGTGCTGGATCCTAGTGTAATTCCAGTTTGCTGTTGAAATAACAAGGGCCTCTCCGGGTGACCGCCTGCGCACGAGGTTGTTTTTTTCCGAGTCAATACAGAGGGGAGCCATAGGCTATAGCTATAGCTAGGAACACCTTGCATATGTAACCGTTGACGCATATATATGCATGCATATTCTACCAAGACCTCTATTCTAAAATAGGAAATTTTTTTTTGAGTATACTGTACCTACGCCTTTCCCTCTTAAGTAGGCTATGAGGCGGTCTAAAATAGGAGGTTGTGGACCTCACTCAATTTTATGCATTTATGCAGATTATAGCAACATATTGCTGGTATACCCCCCCCCAAACGCAGCCATTTCCTGTCATCAACACGATAAAGTTATCCACGAGAAAAAAAAAAAAAAGGACATAATGAAACCCTCCCCATCCTTAAAGCAACTTCTCCGCCACTCACTTCCTCCCAAAAAAGTTCATAATATTCCCCTGCTGTGCGCCTTTCCTCGCGGGCGCCTTCCTCTTCCCTAGCTCCGTCTCCTCCTTCTTCTCTCTCGCTGGCCTTTCCTTCTTAACCACCTGTGGTATAGCCTCGGGCTCATCCTCACTATAACTCTCCCAGACCATCTCATTCTGCGTGACCAAATACCCATCTTTATCCCTCGTAGTAGTTCGTTTATTAACTTTCCTTCTAGCTCTCCTCCTCGCCGGTGTGCTCGCACTGGCAATAACAGGCAATACTGGTTCCTGCTTGGATGAGGGGGTCTCGTCGGGATTTGCGGCTGGAGGGGTGGTAGTAGGGGATTGTTGGCCTGGAGTAGGAACCTCCTCATCATCACTATCATCCATCATTGCGCGGAGTTTTGCTGAGCGCTCGGCTCTACGTTGAGCGTGTTCTGGGTTGGCGGTTGTGCGTTTCTTGGATGGCGGGGGGGAGAGATCAGGGTCCTCCTCCTCTTCCTCCTCCTCCTCGCCTGCTTCTGGTTTGTATTCAACAAAGGAAATTGGCTCGTCTTCGTCCTCTGATGGTCGCATACTCTCCTCCTCCTCCTCCTCCTCCTCCTCCAGCTCGTCAATATCCATTTTTGAATCCTCCTTCTTCAGCTGTGGCGTAGATAATGCAGTCTTTTTGGCTGGAGGGGAAGATTTCTCTGCTTTTGGTTTTGCTGGTGCTGGGGTTGAGGGGGAGTCATCGGCCTTCTTGTTCTCCTTCTTTGCGCCTGCCCCGCCGAAGGCCTTGAAGAAGTCTACTTGGGCGCGTTTACCCTGGGCTGTGTTTGTAGCTGTAGTTGGTGTGGGCGTAGAAGTGGAGATTGATGGTGCGGCGGAGACAGCCTTCTTCCCGAATATGGACTTCCTGTCTTCAGCCGGAGCTGCAGCTGCGACTTTCTTGGGTACCGCGGGCGCGGCGGTGGCTGCTGGTGGGGGCGCTACTCGTAGTCCCGTTCGGCGCTGGATTGTATGGTAAAGTCAGTTTCTGGTGAAGGCAGTGGGGAATTTGGGTGAACCTTTGCATGCGGATTCATTATACTCCCATATTTCTTCGCAAGATCTTGTGGGGTTGCCTCTGCGGCATCAAGACGCATTACGGCGAGGCTGTTATCTGCGAGGAGCAGCATATCCTTACCCCATCTATGTCAGCGCTCACCACGGTTAACAGACACCCAGCCAAAGGAACCATACACTCAACGGAGTAGGCTCAATACTATAGACATGTATCGACGAGAGAACTTCAAAGCTCGCTTTGATCTCTGTCTCCCTCCAACATCACATTAGCCCAACCCCTTAACCTCCCAAAACGCACCCCTCCTCAAGCCTCCACTCGCGCGAATAGAAAACCTGCCTTCCAACCTTTCTTCCCCTACCAACACAATATTCCTCACAAACCCCTTCCTCCTCCCTCCCGCACTCTCATCCCCAGCCTTCCCTCCCTTCTCCCCCACCGACGACGCCTGCGACAACTCAGGCGGACTGCTATCCATAATCTCATCCCCCTCTGAATCCTTCGTCCTCTCACTTGTCGGCAGCAGTGAAGAACTATCCAATGTCCACCGGAGCCCAGATAAGATATACGTTGCATGACATGAAGATGGTTTACGGAGGTTCAGGTCGTGATGGAAGGCGTATAACATTCTGCAGAAGCCGAGAATCAGCCAGGAAGCCCATGGCTACCATTGTGCTCTGGAAGGAGGAATAGATACTCTTTGGCAACATTGACATGAACCTTGAGCTCCCGTGAAAGTTGGCGATATGTAATCTATCCAGGGAAGCCATCAGCTCTGTAGGGGGTGGTCTGTAAAAAGGGGAGGTTTACGATTTTGCCATCGCCCACGAGAGCGGTTTTTAGGTATTTCTTGTAGTCCGCCATGTTGGCTCTCTGATCTATGAGGGTTGCAAATGCTTGGATGCTTGACTGAGACTGCGGGTTGACGCGCAGGATTTGTGAATTAACGCTTTAATGTTTTAGCTTGTCACGTGGAATCACGGCAAGTATTGATACAAGTCTATGCTGCGCCAGGCGAATAAAAGAACAGTTCCCAGTGCCCATGTACCCCATACTAGTAATATCAAACGACCAATGTTCACCACATGGGGCATCCCCAATTCCCCAGGTACCTACCCCACGGAGAGAAAGGCCACCCAACACCAGCCACCACTCTAGTACCTGTACCTTGTGGAATAATCCTTTGGACTAACAACCAACCCCCTCCCCTTCCTCGCGCCCTTATAGATGGTCTCGATAATATCAATCAATTCCTGCTTATCCTCCAAGACCCAGTTCAGCTTATTATTGTTACCTGTACCAAAATCACACATCATATGTTTATTCCTGAAGAAGAACATGATTGTAACAGCATCGTACAGCTCGTACATCTTGTTGAAATCGGGCACTTCGTCTATATCGCAGAGATAGATGACGGCGAAGTTTTTGACCTTGTCGGCGATGCCTGTTGTGTTCACGAAACATTAATTAGCTTTAGCCTCCCCACTACACTACACTATACTACATTACACGGAAGCGGAGCAGTGACTCACGATAGAGAATCTCATCCTGTCTCATACAATCAGGGTCCCAATCTCGACCGAAGCGGATGACGACGAGCCGGTCCTCTTCGGACATGATAGCCTGGTCGACATGCCATCCTGAGCAGCACGAGCACCAAGCAGTTAGTAAATGCTGCCTTCTTGGTGCCTCTCCCTCCACCTAGGCCTGCGTGCGAGCTTACCAGTCTTCAAATGTGGCAAAACGACGGAACCCATTTTTGTTTGAGTTGAAGCTGCTCAAATCTCTGGTGCGAGGGCCGGTAGATGTAGGTGTCGCGATTTCGATTTTCTATATGGACAGGGTTCACGATGACGATGTTGATGGACAAGTAAAGTACGCCAAGGATATATATAATGTACACGTGATGCTACTTAGAACTTTCGAGCAAAAAACCCACTTTTAGTTGTTCGTGTTGAACCTACACATCTCATCATATTAGCCCTCTTCTTCTCCTTTGAAACTTCCTGCGAATCCATACTTATGCCCACACTTATTACACCTGTAAAACACCGTTGCCTACCCCCCCAAAAGTTTAGCAGAGCCTCACTGTCTCGAAGAAAAGTTAAAACTCACCCCTTCATCCGCACTCCTCAACTGCAATGTATAAAACTTCATCTCCGGATTCCCACACTCAGGGCATGCTTGCTGGATCTACCATCCCTCAAATCCCCAGATATCAGCCCCCCAACCTCACTTAATCTACCAGCGCAATCCCACTTACCGTCGCCTCAGTCTGTAAATCATCACCTGATAACGTCTGGACAGCTGATCGCTTTTGTCGCAACGCAGAGGGGAATGCTGACGGCGCTGATTTGGTAGTGACTTCCTTGGTCGTGATATCTGATCATAATCAGTGCCCGCCCCTAAGCTAAAAAGTTAAAAGCTGCTAGACCTCTGGTCACTCCGCCGCATTGTTCACAAATGAGCTTTTCATTCCCCGAGGAGCTATCCAGCAGATTTCCACAATCGCTGCAGAAAACTAGGGAACCAACTGCTGACATCTTTCGGCTATGTGTGTCTCACGGATGAATGGAGAGAGTACCAGAGCGGATTGACGATTGCTTGTTGTGTTGTAATTGAGGTTCGAGACTAAATAATTGAGCTTAAAGCTCCAGGTTCATAATCTGACACGTGACTCTACTATTTACTCAAAATTCCAATGACCCTCTCATCAATGGCAAGATAGTTAGAAAAAAAAATATCCCCACCCCCGAGACAAATGAAAGTAAAAATAAATGTATACTGGCAAAAAATAAACATCGAATCGAAGTTTCCAAAGCGTGACAGCGATCATGAACCAAGTGAATTTACAACCTGTTGCACGTGCAATTTGAAACCCATATGGCATCGCTTAATCGACCATATTTCCACCTCGTTACAATAATTGGTTGTATAGGAGATATGGGTTCATCAATCATAATGGTTCGTCAGATTAGGCGTATAGTGGGATCTCCTTCTCCCAACCGTAATAAGCAAGCATCTCTTTGAATAGCATTGCATACCACTATCACATCATTAGCTCAGTAGGTGTGCATTTTCCCACATTCCAAAAGTGTATGGACGGACCTCCAATGGTTCCCATTCGTTACAGCCCTTGTGACAGTGTTCCGCGGGGTCGGATTTTGGCTTCCGCACAGTAAAGTGGACAAGCACAGCTTCATCCCAGAGTTCATCCCAGTGTGGGCGATGGAATTGGTACTTCACAGAATGTCAGCATATTCCCCCCTCCTAGCATGGTATTAGCAGCAACAAGCTCACCATTATTAAGTTGAAATTGTATTTGTATGGCAGCCCGAAGTAACGGAACTGATAATAAACATTTAGGAAAGCCTGATCGGCATCGTTCGGTCGGTGATATTCCGGGTCAGAGACCTTGTGGATCAATCTGTAGAATTCTTCCAAACTCGGCCTGAACACGATGACACCAGAATTGAACTTACTATCGGTAAGAACGTTCCACCAAACATCTGGGGCAGCAGCAAAGTCTACATGTCGTCAGTATCTACATCTAACCACGGGAGTAGTGATCACTGCTATACCTCCTGGCATTTCCCAGAGTTCTTTCAATGATCCTTTACAGACAACATCAGCGTCAATGAACAGAATCTTCTCGTACTCTGTCCAAGACCACAGGTGCAATTTGTTCAAGTTGTGTCGATGATGCGCACGGATCTTCGAGTTGTCGACATTTTCAAACTCCAGGTCCTCCGCGACCTTCACCTTCCATCCGGCGGCTTCGAGGCGTGTCCTATTTTCCTTCGTGACACCATCCGCTCCTTCCTCTCGAATCAACAATACCATCTCTGCGCCCATAGCAGCCAAGTCATTGTGTTTCTGAATTGAGTATCCAAGCATCAGAGCGTAGGCCGTGAACGAAGCAGTTTGTACGCTGCTAGTAATGGCATACCGTGCCTTCTTGCTAAGCTCTTTTCGCTCGTCCGCACCGAATAACTCCTGTACTGTGCTGAGCGCCTTATCTGAGGATCCACCAAATTTCGATTTTGTCGTCTCATACTGGTTGTGAATTGAGCGCAATGTATCAGACGAACTCGGGCCTGAGTTGTGGGAATTAGTTTATACCCATGCGGTCGGGGGTAAAACTCACTGTACGCTCCAAACAGTAAAAAGCACAGCCCCAAAGTTAATACCGTGGGTATCAGCAGTGATAACCGTGACCGCATTGTTTATGTATTGCTGTATTGAGGAGGTACCAGAACCGTAGACTGACGTTACAACCCCCTATGTTATCAACAATCCCGACTGGAAGCTGTTAGAGAATCCAAAGTTGATAAGAGACGGCCACCCGCAGCGTAGGTAAATAGAAATAATCTTCTAAAGTCTTCTGGGTCGCCGGTGTGCCGAAAACGAGGCGTTATTCAAGGAAGGGGCAAAAAGCTTCCTGTTACTTGTAAAGAGCGTGGGTAGCGAGCACTAGCTCCAGCAAGTGATGGTGGATGTCCGGAGGGGTCGTCCGGTGCTGCTTCAGCGCCGGGGAGAAATCTCAGAAATTGCCAAAACCGAAGACTGCTGTCTACGAAATGAAAAAGGAGGACTACTAATGAAGACTCGTTGCTCGTTGCGGGAGAAATGTTCGCAAACTGCTGTTGAGAGATTGCCCTAGACCTGTTCTCGGCATGGGTACATCCCTGTGTTTGGTCTCGGCAGCAAGGAGGGTGAGCAGCAGGGAGCATCAAGTGCAGAGGTACAGAGCCCAATAAAACCAGGCAGTTCGAGAAGATCTTGCCCTGTGTGTGGGTGGTAAGGCCGACACCCCAGATGTGCATAGGTATATGGTATATATACTAGGCCTCCTTTGTACATGCACAGCGGCCCTCAACTCCAACATGAACTATGTACTAGCGAAACAAGCCATTGATGGCAGAGACCATGATGTTAGGTAGTACCAAGCAGTGGGTGTTTTATATTCACCGCTCATGAGTAAATGTGATGAATTGGGGGAGAGTAGTACCGCACCTATAATGACCTACCACAGCTCACGAAGCTGTACTCGAGTACATCTTGATAGGCCGGAGATTTATGAGATTTAAGCTGTTGACAACCCCTGTCAACACCGTTTAAACGTGTTGCCCAGGATGTATTTTTTGGTCCTGGCATAGCCTGGCGCATCTACTATGTATAGGTACCCGTCCAGCTTTATTCTGACAGCATCACAGGCAAAGTGTGATCCACGTATACGGGTATTCAGGCCATTTTTTTCCCTGGTTATCCGCCCCCCAGAAAACCCCCGACGGCTACCCCAAATCTTTGTTGTCAGCAATACCTACCAATTTCATGCATGTATCCGTATGTGCATGTGTATCATGCTTCAAGAAATTTAAAACGAACGTTTCTAACGAAGTACCTAGCAACTGGGTGTGCAGCCAGACTACCCTACAACTGGGCAATGGCCTACCGAAATTTACATCTGCTGCATTCAGACGCGTACCAACGTGGGGTACTTTGTCGATATCCCAGTCTCCGTCTGATGTGCCGGCATGACTAAGGGTGTGGCCGCGTAATACTTTATCTCTGCAGCTGAGGTAATCTACCACATTCTTTACTATATACTGAGAATCTAGGGTCTTAGTTGCCCCCCTGTAACCGAACGAGAACAATACGTCATAATACTTACTAAGTATTGAGCTTAAATATACTTAATTTGAGGTGCTATAGTCGACTGCGAACCTAACTATTGCCAAACCTGGCTACCTACTACCCAAAACGGACTTGGGTGCGGGCAGACTGGGTACGAGAGGAGTATACATATAACATTGGGCAAGAGAGCAACATTGGATATGCCTATCGGATCTCCAAGACCTGTTAGTGTCAAAGGTGGCAGTTTCAGCAAAAAGGCGAAAATGAGTTATTTTTTCCAATCAGCCCCCAAACTTTTTTGGTATATTATATGCGAAATAGTAACACAGGCATAAAGTAGTCCCAAGTTCATTATTTCCGCCAACCTCAAAAACTCATCATATCTAAAGTAACTGTTAGCACACAAAAACCAATCGGTAAAGCTTTGACTTACCTCTCCCAAATAACGCCCGCTTTGACCAATCCATAGCCATCAACATCCTCGTCCGCACGCTAACACTCTGGGCGAAATATACTGAACGCCAGAGGTAAACTGCAACCAACCCTCCACCCACTGACCATCCATTATAATCAAATACCGCCGCATTACCAATATACGCCAAGCTACCAAGATGCTTGTACTGGAATGCCTTGTAAACTGCCGCGTCGAGATCACCGTCGTATACTTCGTTTGCCATCATACCAGGACCCGCTTGGGCGAGTTTGTTGAATTTACGGGCAAGATATTGTCCTTGTTGGTGAGCTCGCTGAGCAGTAGCCGGTAAACTAGTCAACTTCGTATCAATATGCGCGAGTAGTTCCCTAAGTTCTTCAAAGTCGAGGGTGCCTGATTTATCCTTATCATGTTGCTCGAAAAGTTTATCCAGACGTCTCAAATGATCAGCCGCCTGAGGGAAACGTTTCCTAATCCTAGCAGCCACGCCTCTCCACATTGCAAAGTCCAAGTGACATTTCTCCGGATCCTTCCCAGTCTCCCAAGCAATCTGCTTCAGGAATGTATAAATATTGCTGGCAATGTTGTTCTGCACGGTGGCACAGTCTCCTACTGCATAGACATCGCCCAAAGGGGTTCCGAGAAGTCGGAGGTGCGTATCTGTCTCAAGAGCGTGCTTGTTCTTCTGGATGCTTAATTGTTTTGCGACATTGCTAGCAAATTCAGTTTGGCCTAAAATTTGTCAGCGAGCCAGTTACCCTCAGCTTTAGCGCCTTGTGTAGACCAACCAACACCAGTACACCACAAGCAAAGCCCATAAGGTAGCTCCTTTGTAATGATCTTTCCACCCTCTTCATCTTTTTGAGTGAAGAGAATCTTGTCAGCTTCAACTCTCTTGACTCGAGAGTTGGTTAACACGTCGATTTGGTCACGTGCGAACCGCTCCTCCGCATACCTCGAAAGGGCCTCATCGTAGGTATTCAAAATATGACCACGTGACTGGATGATATGTACTGATACTTCGTTACGTAGGATTTTAGGGAACTGTTATCGGATTAGAGCCCATATGAAAAATTAACTTGCTATGGGCAAGTACTTACGAGCTTCGTGAGGTCCTCGTTGAGCATATCAAACAGCTCCGCCGCAAATTCGACACCTGTGGGGCCACCACCACAAATCACAAAAGAGAGCAGCTTCTTACGTTCCTCATCAGTTGTGGTTGGGAGGCATGCTCGCTCAAAGTTGTCAATGACCTTTCGGCGGATAAGCCGAGCATCATTGATACTTTTCAAAAAGTGACAGTGCTCCAAGCCTTCTACTCCGTGAGTATTTGTCTGGGACCCTATATGCAAACACCCAGGTTAGCGAGTAGCACCATAGGAGAGTTACAGCATGTGAACCAACATACCAACAGCAATAACAAGTTTATCATACGGGAGGTAGAAATTCCTTGTCTCTCCATTCGGTAGCGTCTGTGATACCTCCACCAACTTTGCACTGAAATCCACCGACTCAGCCTTCGCCTGTAAGAAATGCCCCTTTATCCTCGCTACAATCTTTCGTACTGGCTCAATAAGCGATCGAAGCTCCAAGGTACCAACAGTAGCACTTGGCAGAAGCGGTGTATATAAGAAGTAATTGTTAGAAGATATGACGGTAACATGGTAATTATCTGCATTGATATTCTTCAGCAGTGCTACCGATGCCCACCCACAGCCCAATACAACCAATTTTGGCTTGGCCATCTGCCTAACTTGCTCCTCTGAATCCCCATCGTCAACGAGATATTCAGCAATGGGAAGATTCTTTGGCCCCCCACGCCGTGGGTTTAAAGCAATTTCTGGAATCGGAATATCGTGTGCTTCGACTTCGTCCTTGTAAGTACTTGCATCATATAGAAAGAACGCAATAATTAATCCTCCAGTTGTAATGACCGAAAATCCGGCGAACGCAAACATCTTGTAGAGAGCTCGCACGAAACGTCCCCGCTGCTTGACTGGCGGTGCGTTACCAGCTTCCGTAGCATATACCCTCCGGCTATTAAGGCAGACAGGCTGGTAGCCTTTTGATTGCGGCCGCTTGGGGAGCAAAGAAGTAGGCAGCGTCCGAGCTTGGACTGTGTTTTGAATTCTTATCGTGGAAGAGCAGAGGCTGCTGGTAAGTGATAGCCTCGTGCGTAACGGTCGAGCTGGAGTCGCTCCCTGCTTTAGAATGGCAAGAGTTCGCTGTCTCAGCATTTCAAACGAGAGAATTGAAGATAGTATCAATAAATACGGTGAATGAAGTTTGGATGACAGCCGAGGGGCATACTTCGAGAAAGCTGCGACTTGATTGACGGTACCCAGTTTCCTGGATGCACTAACATTACGTATGACGGGGGAGACAGGGATCCATTATGCTGCCTGAACGCTACAAATGTTCCAAACACCACGGTGGGTAGATCTTTATATACCTGGTTTGAGACTAGTCTGGTTGTTCGAGACTATGGTTGGTGATGCTATATTACAGATTTCCAGCAAAATTATTTTTACTTCGACGACTTTCTCTTCAGCACCTGCAGCAATCTCAACACATTTCCACTTTCCGCCTCTTACGGTTCGCCCCACCCTTGCCGTTATCCACCTGACCCTGCTTCCTGCTCCTCTTCTCCTCCATAAGCTTCTGCATAGTGCTAGTCTGCTTGAACCAAGGATCAATAGCAAAATCGTGCACGGCATCTGTTGCCTTCCTTCCACTCTTCTTTTTCTTCAATTTCTTTTCCTTCTCTGCCTTGACCATACCCTTCATATCGAAGTGCTTGATGTTGCCAGCAGCGACAGCCTTCCCGCCCGCATCGTCTAGCATCAGCAATTCTAGCTCCGCGCGCTCAGCAGCTTCTTCTGCGGCTCTCTTTTCTTTGGCCACCTTCTCAGCCTTCCTTTTCTCCTTCGTGACTACTTGTTCCTCCTCCTGGAGGAAGGGGTCATCAAAGCCAAGATCTGTTTGTTCCTCTGTAGCATCTTTATCTCCCTCAGTTGCCCTGCCGGTATCAACCCCCTTCTTCTTTGCATCGTATGCCGCTTTTCTGGACTTCATTCGCTCCTTTTCCCTACGTTTATATCTCTCAATAGTAGTCTCCCCGTGGCCTGGGTCCTCTCCGCCGCGCTTGATACCCCCCATTAACCCTGAAGTGAAAGTAATCTCCACATCTCCAGTCTTCTCCTTTCCGCCAATCTTCCCACCAAGGTTGAGCAATGCGTGATACTTGTTTTTGAGCTTCCCCACATCCTCCTCCTCGCTATCACTTGAAGCCAGATACTGTTTCAACCCATCCCCTCCGTTTCCCGCTGCGAGAAGGCCTTTTAGTTTTGTTTTTGCGTGTTGGGTCGTCTTGGCCTCAGGTCAATTTCACCTTGAGTGTTGTAGCACCTATTCATCGTAATCAGTATTGAACGCCAGGAGTGCAATTAAGTGATGTTGGCATCAGTAACAAACTCATCAGGCTTGTGCCCAACCGGAAGTTGAGTACATTCAACCCTCGGCGTATCCTCCTCAAAGCTCGTCTCGTGTAGAATAAACCTCAAATCAAAGAAATTCGCCGAAGCTGCATATTCTGCCCCACCCACCATCGTAGATCTTCTTCTTCGTAGCCTTACTATCACACTCCACTACCGCGTAATAATACTTCAATCTCTCTAACTGATAGCTCCTTAATTTGGTATTATCAAACTCTTCTCCGTCATTTGTTTTAATTATCGTCTTCTCATTGATCTCCCCCATTCATCCCCTTCATCCCCTTCCCTATCTTTTGCAGCAATAATCCCCTTTGGTGGACCCTCCACCTCTTCCCTCTCCAGCCTTTCTTTACCATACTCACTTGGGTATATCCTTACCGGAAGAACTTTCCCAACCTCAGGCTTAAAACTTGACAAAGTTGCCGTAAGACCTACCGCGCGTACATTACCCCAATCCA
>Ga0307514_10002988_pt1 | contig 16743 bp, 14 predicted proteins | sample 16_EM_MG_FD_203088 | JGI IMG/M metagenome (GOLD analysis project Ga0307514, IMG submission 203088) | Populus trichocarpa ectomycorrhiza microbial communities from riparian zone in the Pacific Northwest, United States - 16_EM | ecosystem: Host-associated > Plants > Roots > Unclassified | place...
AAACCAAACGCCTTCTCGACGCTGCCGATTCCAACCCGTCACCTGAAGCCCGCCTTGTGCCCCTCACCTATGTGCGCGCTGCAACTTCCGCTGGGAAAACTGACACCACTGCGGCCTGGAATGAACTTATATCTCACGCAATGAGCACCGGAAACCCCGTGGCAGCTTATAAACACTACAATGACATGAAGAAGCGAGGAGTGTCACCCAACAGCCACACGTACACCATTCTCATCTCTGGTCTTGCATTACCACACAACGCAAAACACCCTACTTCCTTACCACGGGCATTGGCAACATATAGGGCACTGAGGAGTAGGGAGCGAGACAGTAAGGGCGGGAAAGGAAAGGCGGAATGGAATTTGATCCACACGAATGCGATTTTGAAAGTCTGTTCGAGGCTAGGAGCTTTGGAGGAAATGTGGCAGATCGTAGGTGAGCTACCAGAAGAGGGGAAAAACTCCGCGGATGCAAGAACGTATACGAGTTTACTTAATGGGTTGAGGCAAATGAGGGGACCTGGGGGCAGACCGAATTGGGCAAATGCAGGGATGGACCTCAAGGACGAACCAGGGGATAAATGGGATCCAAATAAGCTTGACATTGCTGAATGCCAGAGAATCGAGGAAATTGTAGATGATGCAGAACGCATGTGGGGTGGGCTTCTCACCCGCTACGCTAATGGGAGGCTTGCTATCGATGAGGAGCTGATATGTGCTATGGCACGCTTGCGATTAAGCTCTACCCGGTCTCGAGACTGGCATAAGGTCTTTGCCATGATGGAGGAGTTATATGGCATTCCAAACTTCGACATTAGGGACGGCAAGACCCCATCTATCGAAGCAGGGAAGGCTCGTTGGTCACCACCTGGGGCTCCAAAGGCAAAGACTGCCACACTGGGGGTACTCCTAGAAGCAGCAGAGCACTTACACACATCTCCGACAGTAGTTCAAGCCTACTGGGATCACTTCACCCAAACACTCCAGGCTAAACCCGATCTCGATAACCACCACGGCTATCTCCGAGCCCTGCGTCGTTCTAGAGATGGACAGACCGCTGCTGATCTCGTTGAAGAGATGGTTCAGAAGGCAATCAAAGCCCTCGATAAACCCTCTACTCCCAGCTCTGGGCGCACTAAACCTAGAGATCGAGCCCTAACCAAAAAAAACTCCACTTCCTGGTCCGAGGTGTACGCCTCCCTCTCTCCCATTCCCATACAGAAGACCTTTACCATTGCCCTCTCCTGCTGTAAACGACTCACAACCACCGGCGCAGCTACTTCTACCCCGAAACATAGCTACATGTACCCTAATGCAGTGCGTATCTTGAATGCATTCGATTCTCTCTACACGAAACTCTCCTCCCTCCCTCCAGCACAACCAGGCACGGCAACTTCCCCCGCCAGCTACTATTACCAGGTCCCAGCATCCCAGGCTATATTAAGCCAGGAGACGGCCTGTAGCGTGTACACCAAATTTCTCGAAACCGCTAAAACCCTCGCAGGACAAGACCCACAAGTGGCGAAACAAGCACTGAAAAGAGCAACTTCTGGGCCTGAAGAGAAGGAAACTAATGATGGAGGAAAGCAGCCTCCACCAAGGAGAGCCGATGCTAAACCTCCGGCGTTACCACCGCATTTACCAACTTTGCTTTCGTCATCAACGGTCCCGCCTCCACATGCGACTAACCTGGCGGAAGCACTTCTTGGCTTAGCTACGCATGCTTTACAAGAGCCACGCGCGAAATGGGGTCACGGGGAGAGACAAGCGTTGAGTGAGAATACGGGAATACTCAGGGCCGTTCTGGATAGAACATTCCCTCAACCCAACACCTTGGAGCAAGGTACTTGGAAAGGAAAGTCTTCTAGGACGGCACAACCGGAGGCATGGCAGCCTGACCAGGGGAAATCTTTTGCATCTTCTAGGACAGCACAACCCGAGGCATGGAATGCTCAGTACCTCCACACAAAACAACGGGGGGGCGTACATAGTGACGAGGGAGTTGAGGATGAAGGAGACTCCGCTGCGGCATGGCAGCCTGACAGCGCGAGAGATCGAGAGAAGAAGAGAATGGACGCGTGGGGAATAAGAGCGAAGGTGGGTGCAATAGGTGAGGCAGGTAGGTTGAAGCATCATAAACCAGATTACGAGGAGATGAGGGAGGAGGCGAGGAGTGGTTTCAGGAGTGAGAGGGAGGAGGTGAGGAGTGATTTCAGGAGTGGGAGGGAGGCGAGGAGTGACTTCAGGAGTGAGAGGGAGAGTGGGCGTGAGGGTTGGGGGTATAATGGCCATTTGAGATGGGAGGGAAGTGTGAGAGAGAGGGGTATGGATAGGAGGGATAGGGGTGGGGGGAGGAGTGTAAGTGAAAGAGAGGGAGGGTATGGTGATAGATTTGAGCGCGAACGAGGAGGAGACCGAGAGCGACGGGGAGATGACCGAAAACCAGGGTGGGGACAATATGGCAGATACAGCGACAAACCGTCTCTCCGAGACCCACCATATACCAGCCGAACTGAACTCGAATCAGCTGGAGAGCGCGATGGCAGTAGAGATTGGCCCCTTTATACCCCCCCACCAGACTCTACCCCATCGTCTGGCATCCGCACCACTATCAAACGAGTCTGGGACGGCAGCGGAGCTCCCCCCAACGAACGGGTCCGCAACCCCCGATCCCCTCCTCATTCCCCACCAGAAGGCTCTCACCCAGGCCAAGTCACTGATGATATGCAGGATGATGCATTGTGGCAGGCGTATACTGCTCAGCAGCAGCAGCAGACTGCGAAAGGGTTGAGTCAACAAAACTTGCGTGAGAGAGGGAGGGGATCATGGAATAGGAGATAGGGTGGTGTAGTACGGTATGTAGTGTGTAGTGTGTAGTGTATGGTGTGTATAATAGGCTAGGTTTGTGTGTTTGTATATACCTGTATGATCCCTATTAGCTATTTTCTCTCTTAAATTTATCGTGGGGTCTGGTGTCTAGTGCGGCACATTGTTGTGTCTATCACCGAACTATTCAAATTGCCTATATTCTTACTTGCTTAGCCTAAAGACCATGATCTCGTGGAGATAAGACTAGGTACTCCGGACTCCACATCCCATTGTACATACATATGCGTCATATACCAAGGAAATTTGAAATACTACCCGGACATTTCTAGTAAGAACATAAACATATTTTAGCTTCAATATGTATATATTTGTTTATATTATCATCAACCTTTTTTATATAAAAAAACAAATTTGAAAAAAATCCACCTTTTTAAATTTATATAATAGCTACTTAGGTACCTAAGGACGACTGAGCACCGTCAGATGGCTGGGTCCAACATACCTAGATGACCGGATCCAGCTAATCTACAACATGGTTACCCTCACGTCCCGCCAAATTCAAACTAATAGTGTGGTTTGCAATATTGCCTCCCCAGGGACTTCCCCCCCCTACTATAGGCCGGGTAGCAGGCGGGTGAGCCTATGAGCATGGGGAAGCCTTTACTTACCTACCACTCATATCCATCTCAAATGAGTATCTAGGGCATTAACATGTGCAAAAAACAGAGGCCCCGCTGGGGTGACCCAGAGATAGGCTAAATACGATCAACGATTCTTAAAATAAAATAAAAAAACACATCTATTCAGTACACATCTGTGCAGCCGACCATTGCCCACAACTATACTGAGTGGAGGGTTCCGAAGAAGCGAGTGGGGAGCATTGTGGTTAGGGGAGTAACTGATCCCGTGCCCAGACCGATTTAGTAACGAGCTGGAGTGCTTTACTGTTCTGCAGATCTATATCCGTAGTTACAATTTACGTCTTCCGCTTGATGCCAAGAGTTCATTCCAGACTCATTCACGAACTTTTGATCGCGGCAACAGCGTATAGCCTAGAGATCCATGTGTGATTTACAACTACAACTTGGACGATACCACCGGAGCCTGCGGTAGCGAAAGCTTGGTTGGAATTGCAGCAGGAAATTGCGACTGGCAATGTTTATTCTCGTGAGTTCATGGTATACCCTGAGCATGGGCTCTTACCTATCTTCATAAATAGACTTCTACTGACCCTCTCCTCCACCTCACCAGACTACCTTCTCCGACCTAGTTGTGATTCACCCCCAAGACTTCTCCAAACCCACATCTGAAGCAATTGAAGACGAAATCAACGCCAAATACGCCAATAAAGTTGTTTTCAACATCGGGTTGTGTATCTGTTTATACGACGTCTTGAAGGTCAGTGAGGGGCTGATTGGGTATGGGAATGGGAGTGCAAACGCCCATGGTAGAGCTCCGCGCCATCAATGTAAAAAGGTGTAGGGCTAATTTTTTTTGGGGGGGGTGAAGTGACATTTCGGTTAATCGTATTCCGCCCATTCAAGGGCGAGATACTCACTGGGCGTATCTCGTCGTCTACTCCAGCGGGGATCAAGGTTAGGCTAGACTTTTTTGAGGATATTCTGATCCCGGGGTATTTATTATTTGATGGATGTGTATTGTATGTCCTCCCATCTGGCTCCAGTGGGGTTTAGTTAACAGGTAGGGTGGATCTGGTGCAACAGTGATATCAAAGAAAATGTCTGGGTCTGGCATAGCGAGGGCACAGAGCTCTACATGGACAAAGGCGAGATAATCCGGTTCAAGGTTGAGAATGAGAAATTCACAGATCAGACACCGGTGAATCCGATGGCAGGGAAGGCAGAGATTGTAAACGTGAGTGGTGGGGTGGAGGGGGAGGAAGCGAAGGAGTTAGCGGAGCGGCAGGCGGCGGAGCTACATAAGGAGCCGCCATATCAGATTAATGTAAGTGAACCATTTTTAATTCCGGAGGAGGGAGGAAGGAAGGAGGGGATGGGTGTGAGATGATGGTTGAGCTAATGTGTGTGTTTTTGGGGAGATAGGCATCGTGTAGCGCGGCAGGGTTGGGCTTGGTGGCTTGGTGGTAAAGATTGCATGTATGCGAGGTAGAAAAATATACCGAGTTTTTTTTCTCACATTATCTGACCTGGGCCCAGTCGCAGGCCTGCCAAGCCGCTAGGCGACGTCTGGAGCGAGACTGAACGGACTACCTAGTCTGGTAGGCACAACACCCCAGGGCCGGACTTGATGACAGTTTTGGGGGTGGCGGAACGGGAAATTCAGAACTTGGGTGCAATGGTATGCTGTAACAGCAGCGGATTTGGCGGAGACGGAGGTTAATGTGGGATGTGATTCGTTTGTTCTTAGTGACTGACATTAATGGAGTGTGCATTAACCTAACCAGATGAGTAACTCGAATCCACATGCTCATAGTGCGGGGCCCTAAGCAACAAACGAATAGTCTAGTAGCTAACTAGACTGGCCAGGATTCCTTCAAGATGTACCTAGAGGTGTGGTGGGCTTGTGGGGATGGGAGGTTGAGAGGTTGCAGTGCAATTTGCCGCTCGTTTTGACGAAGGAAGCTTATTGAAAGTGTAGTGGTTTTTGATACTAACATCTGAAGAACTCGCTTATCTGTTCTTTGTATCTATCGGTAACGGCTTTAGCCATACCCCACTTGCACTACCCTGAGTCACAAATCGTTTGTGTGGAGCCTGTGCTAACCGTATGTACTGTATTGTGGTAACCCGAGCCTCATACATTCGCATCGATACCGCAGTGGGATTCCAGATCCAAACAACAATCGGAACAATGAAGGGAGTGAGCATTCTCATTTCACCCGCCCAGTATGTAGCCTCGTAACCAGTATGGTGGAGCAGTGTGAGGGTCGCTGAGATTATGTAAGGACCACCTAAGGGATCTGGCTGAGGGAGGGTCGAGTCTTCCCTTTCCTCTTGATGCCTTAGGACAACTTTTTTTTGAAGTGCTAAAACCAGACGATACACATACACCAATGGGCGGAAGATGTTTGGGCCTTACTTTAGTCCCATCACATCTGGATGTCGATAACCTATTGGATGCCAATCTCAGCAATCTATCACCACTGCACAGATTAGGATGGCTGGCAAGGTGCTACTAGTAAACGATTTGATCAATTCGAATAATTTGACACCAGACCTTCCTCCCACCTCCAGCCGATCTCCTTGAAGGGTTAACGGGAGTGGTTGCCCTTCTTGCATCTTAGCAACACGCTGGAGGATGTGGGAGGATTGGTATGCAGAGAGTAGGGTGTATTTTCTAAGTGCTATCTACTGCTCCCCGCTATCTACCTTTTCCTGCTTATCTAACCCTTCTACCTACTGCTCCATGCTATCTATCTTTTCCTGCTTATCTAACCTTTCCCGTATTTTATCCCCTACAAGGAGGATAATCCTCACTGCGTTCGGTAGTACAGGGGCTTGGAGTAAGACTAGAGGACAATATATACAGAAAACCAAATAAATCTATCTAAAAATTTAATCCACCTTAGGAGAGAAACTTACCGGTACAAGTCAGGAAATTTACACTGGGAAGGGTCGAGCCTGCGGAGGTTTGTGAATGGGCGGCAGGGCATTCCGTGATGACTCCTTGTGGGCACATAAATTACTATTACACCACATACTGAACCAGAACGTCGCTCGCAAACGGTGTGGGAATCTTACGCCTCATGCCAAGGAAGCTTCCTGCATTGGCGCATTGCGAGTTTCACCGCCTCAACATTTGTAAAACTGGCCTGACTTCAAACAAAAGAAGGGAATAAATGGAAAGGGACTAAGATAGTAGATGAGTGAGTTTACTTTTAGAACTGTAGTAGCGTACGGCGTCCGTTGGTTTCAGAGACGGGAAAGGCTACCGGGTCCGAGCTCGACGCAATACTCTTCTTACTACCAGATATTGAGAGCTTGGAGACTCTGGGGGAAAGTATCCCCCAAGACGGAATCACTATGGAGGTCCCGAGTTTATCGATACTTCCCCTGAATGGGAGTGATGAGAATGTGGATGATGAGGAAGTTGATGCATAGCCTTACTGCAATGATGGCTATATATCGCAGCAGGGCACCAGCCATTTGGGGATCCCTGGTGTCTATGCATATCTACATCGCCACCTTGGAAACTTATGGGCTAGAGCCCCAATTATGGGGGTTGGACCCCCACTACTGGAGCAGTCTTGGCAACGGCCGTTGAGATGTATACCCTTGCAGCTATGGTGGCCACTGCTGCACCCATTTACCCAGGGCCAATTCCTGCACCTGCCACTATTACAAGTCACAATGGCACCCGACCCTGTCCAATCCCCAACCAGAGCTGACTCTAATTGGCCCAGCAGGTAGGGCAAGGAAGGTGTGAAGGTGTGGAGGCGGTCATGGCTGCGCTGTTTGCAATCCTCAGCAGGGGAAAGAGGTGAACCCCCGTGCTTGGCTGAGTTCAGGGTAACAGTGCTCGAAGCGTGGCTTGGGCGGCATAACACGGCTGAAAGAGCTAATTGCGGGTGAGTGGGTGAGTGGGTGGCAGTTAGGGGAAGTGGGAGGGAGACAGTTACCAGCGGAATCCAGTGGAAGGTGAAGAAGGCGGAAGAATCTATGATTAAGGGAGAGGCGGAGAGATTTGGACGGCGTCTATGAGGGTCAGGGAAAGGTGGGGTAAGGGTTACAGGGACATGACACGGGAATGTGAGGCAAGTCTGAAGAGCTATTGGAGAATCTTCTTAAGTTATCCGCGCTGGTTGAGGCAGAGATGTTGGGAGAAGTGAAGAAAGTAGTGGGCAAGGTGGAGGAGGCTATACGGAGAAAGGAAGACGAACGTCTACATATCAAAGCTGAATAGGCTAGACACCCAGCTGGTAGCAGGGAAAAAAGCAACAGGTTTTTTGGCGCACATCTACTGTGTCACCCAGACCTCGCTACACTGGTGATTTGTTTTTAACCCCCATGGGTAAACAGGCTACTGAAGGTACCCGACTGGCATAATAGTTAGGATGCTGTAAACCCTTGATGGGCGGAATCAGTCCAGCCCCCTCCCCTACGGATCGGTCGGATGGATAGGCCTTGGGATCCGACGGCAGGCACAGGGGCAGATAACACTGCAACGGTAGCGACTTGAAATGAAAGTGGAGCTTAGTAAGCTATACCAGCACTGGTATCACGACGAAGAGGAGGTCTACAAAGGGGACAGGCCTGGGCGGCTATGTTACCCTCAACTGTAGTACTGTTGGTTCAGGGTAACATCACCGCCGCCCTTATTTCACTCTTGGCAACCCCGATAAGAACCCCCGCCTCTTAGTGTCCCACCTTCACTTTGCTCCATTCTAAACACCTGTAACGCTACTCCAAGTCCACACCTGTCTCGAACTGTCGAGAGCTTGAGCTCAGTCCATCGAACCTCCAATTTGACCCAAACCGTCAGCAATATGTCGCAAAAGACTGGTATGCTGATGTCTCTCTACCACCCCACTTGGCTCCAGCCTGAAGACGTCTGCTAATTTGAGTGAGTGGGCCAGCAATCCTCTCTGTCTACAACAAGACTGGTCTTCTTGACCTGGCAAAAGGCCTTGTCCGGCACAATATTCGCTTACTAGCGTCTGGGGGTACTGCGAAGCTCATCAGAGAAGCTGGCTTCCCTGTCGAGTATGTTTCTCCTTCCCTGGAAGTGACCGCATTTCCAGCATGCTAATAATCGCCAATCGGTCGATGACTCTATTTATAGAGATGTTAGCAGTATCACCCATGCTCCAGAGATGCTCTCTGGCAGAGTCAAGACACTGCACCCAGCCGTCCACGCTGGTATGGACTCCCAGACAATGTATCACAGCTCAAATCTCAAGCTCATACACCCAACTACTTAGGCATTCTAGCTCGTAATCTTGAATCCGACGAGAAGGACCTTGCGGAGCAAAGCATCAACAAAGTTGACTACGTTGTGTGCAACCTCTACCCATTCAAGGAAACCGTGAACAAGATCAATGTGACCATTGCTGAGGCTGTGGAGGAGATTGACATTGGAGGAGTTACCCTTCTCCGTGCTGCTGCTAAGAACCACTCCAGGGTTACCATCCTCTCTGACCCCAGCGACTACCCTGGTTTCCTAGCGGAGCTCAACAAAGGCGGGGTCACCGAGAACTCCAGAAATGTTTATGCCTTAAAGGCATTTGAGCACACTGCGGATTACGATGTGGCCATCTCCGAGTTTTTCAGAAAGAAGTACGCTGGCGGCGGTGTTCAACAACTCACCCTCAAATACGGTGCTAACCCCCACCAAAAGCCTGCCCAGGCTTTCGTCAAGTCCAGTAATTTGCCATTCAAGATACTCGCTGGATGCCCAGGGTACATCAATCTCCTCGATGCTCTTAACTCATGGCCTTTGGTGAAAGAACTTAAGGAATCTCTCAATCTCCCAGCCGCTGCTTCCTTCAAGCACGTTTCCCCAGCTGGTGCGGCCGTTGGTATTCCCCTTACTGATGTTGAGAAGCAAGTCTGTTTCGTCGATGATATTAAGGGAATCAACGACTCCCCACTTGCCTGTGCCTACGCCAGAGCACGTGGTGCTGACAGGATGAGCAGCTATGGGGACTGGATTGCCCTATCGGACGAGGTTGATGCTGTTACCGCAAAGATCATTGGAAAGGAAGTCAGTGATGGTGTCATTGCCCCAGGATACTCCCCTGAGGCACTGGAGATCTTGAAGAAGAAGAAGGGTGGCAAGTACACCATCCTGGAGATAGACCCCACCTACGAGGTATTTACACCCAAAGATACCTAACGCAAATCATCTCATATTAATTTATCCCCCATTCTAGCCCCCAAGCACCGAAACCCGCCAGGTCTACGGTATCTCCCTCTCCCAAAACCGCAACGACATCAAAATCACCTCCCAAACCTTCTCCCACGTTATCACCCCCCCCAATGACACCCTCCCCGAATCTGCCATTACCGATCTCACCGTCGCAACCATCGCCCTCAAATACACCCAATCCAACTCCGTCTGCTATGCCAAGCACGGACAAATCATCGGTCTTGGTGCTGGCCAGCAATCCCGCATCCACTGCACCCGCCTTGCGGGTGACAAGGCTGATAACTGGTGGCTTAGGCAACACCCACGTGTCCTCGGGCTCAAGTTCAAGACGGGAACTAAGCGCCCAGATAAGTCTAACGCTATTGATCTTTTTGTTACTGGTCAGGCACCAAAGGAGGATGGCCTTGAGAAGGAGATGTACGAGAAGGCGTTTGAGGAGGTGCCAATAGAGTTGACGTATGAAGAGAAGAAGGAGTGGTTGAATAAGTTAGATAATGTCGCTGTGTCGAGTGATGCTTTCGTAAGTTACGCTGGGTTGAAGTTACCCTGAACTATAGTACTAATGTGTATATTTCTAGTTTCCATTTATTGACAATGTCTTCCGTGCGGCGCGCTCTGGAGCGAGGTATATTGCCGCTCCAGGTGGTTCTCAAAATGATGATGCCGTCCACGATGCTGCTAAGCAGTGTGGTATCACTTTTGTCGACCAGAGCACTAGGCTGTTCCACCATTAAGGCAGTCTGTGTTGCAGACGAAGGAGGGGGGGAAGGACAATATCCATTTATCATTATCATTATGTTTTTATTTTGTGTAGATTATTGGGAGAAAGAAAAGTTTGCTGGGACAAAGGTACTAAAATCTAAGGGCCTGAATTCCATGGGTAAAAGAAGACGTAGGTTCTTTACGCCAGTGCAAGTGCTTCATATGGGCACTGGTAACATCTCCAATAATTAGGCCAATATCCCACTTTAGAAACAGCAATATCGGCTATTATCGAGGTTTCTAAGACGAAAAAATCAATAAATTGTAGTTATATATGCGGCGAAACAACCCCCTCAAACATCAAAACCCCACACAAACAATAAAAGAGAAGCAAAATAGTAAAAGAATAACCTATAGTAATATAGTATCTATAATACCCCTGATACTGCCTCCCACCCAATACAAAGACTGCTGTGTCAAAAGAACCACGTAAAACCTACAATTATTTCAATCTAGCACCCTTCCAGACACCGCAGCCGCACTTCTATCCTTAGTAACCGTCTTCTTCAAAGGCTTGCCTGAGGAGATTTGCCCCAACAACGCTCCTAGATTAGGCACCGCGGCAGGCGGTCCTGATGGCATCGGCGGAGGAGGGGGTGGTGGTGGAGGAGGAGGAGGAGGTGGTGGTGGTGGTGGTGGGGCTGGGGCTGCCCCAGTAGGGAAGTTATCCGGCACTGAAGGTGGCGGAGGAGGTGGGGCCCCTGGTGGAGCCCCTGGTGGAGGTGGAGGTGGAGGTAGTGCCCCTGCTGGCGGAACAACCACGGGGCTTGGGCTAGCAGCTGGATGTTCGGGCTCTTTATTCCCCATACTCGACAGCGGTCTCGGGGGCGCCATAGACCCAAAGAGCAGAGATGCTAGGGCAGCGGTGCTAGTCCTCCCAGTATCACCACCCGAGTCACTATCAGAGTCCGGCTCCGAGTCGACGACAGACCAGTCGTCATCCGGCTCCGGGTTGACACGACTACGCTTAACTGGTGCTGTAAACTGAGCGGGTGTGCTAGCAGGTTTATCTCCTCCAGCTGCAAGGTCCTTGAAGAAGGGGTTCTTGGAACCTTCGCTTTGAGGGGTAACGGAGGAAACACCGCTCCCGGAGTTGGCAGCTTCGAGTTGCTTGTAAAAGGGATTACGGTTCCCGGTCTGTACAGGGGTTTGGGTGGTGGCGATTGCTGGTGGGGTAGCGGTAGGGGGCAGTAGTGCTGGAGGGCGTGGTGCTGGTATTTGGTGAGATTCTGATGGAGGGGTGGCAGCAGGGGAGAAGGCTGTATCACTCCGAGTAGGAGTGACGGTGTTGCCTGGGACAGCAGGCTCCTCCTCACCAGATGAGCTTTCGTCTTCCATTGCCTCTCGCTGAAGACGCAGGCGCCTGTGAGCGCAATGGTTAGGATCATAAGTATCACCATATAGGGAGGGGGAGGCCTACTCTTCTTCCGCACGTGCCGCCTCAATATCAGCACGCATGGCTGCCAACCGAGCCTCTTTCTGTTTGGCGGCTTGCAATGCTGCCTTCTTTTTCGCAGATTCCTCCTTCTTCTTGAGTTTACCTTGCTTGACTTCATCCTCCAATGCTTGTAGTCGCGCCCTCGCAGCCTCCCTCTCCCGCATCAGCTCCTCCTCCTCTCGGCGTGTCTCCTCCCTAAGGGCTGATTAGCATATATCCTACCATATCTGTAAAGTCACATACTCAAGCTCCAATCTTGCTTTCTCCTGCGCTTGTTGCTCTGCAGCTCGCTTTTCGGCTTCCTTCTCAGCCCGCTTCCTTGCTTTCTCCTGGGCTTCTTGCTCTGCAGCTCGTTCTTCGGCTTCCTTCTCGACCCGCTTCCTTGCTTCATCCTGGACTTGGGTGTCTTTCTTTGCCCCTCTCGAGGAAGGGGGTGGTGGGGGTGGCTTCTTGCCAACCGGTTTTGAGGACCCAGCACTAGGCGGTGCTATTGACTCCCCAGCAAGCCTCTGCTGGCGCATCTGTTCACGCTTCGCTTCTTCCTCTTCCGCCTTCCTACGACGCTCTTCAGCCTCCTTTCTCTCCCTCTCTTGTCTCTGCTCTGCTGTTTCCGTGAGGGCACCAGGCCTGATGGTAGACTTAATACCCATAGCAGCAAGACGCTCAGCCATCCTTTGCTCAGCCTGTTGTTTGATGAACGCTGCCCTCTCTTCTGGAGTCTTATAGGACGAGTAAGAGCCACCACCGCTGCTTGCAGCAGGTGTGGGCATTGCGGCAGAAGATCGTGGAGGAGCTGTTACCTGCTTAGTGGTTTCGTCATACCTTGCATAGGTGTCACTGCGGCGATGGTCATGGCTATCTTCTCGCTTAGTCCTCGCCGCACGAGACGATCGTTGTAACTCGAAGATGAAATCCCTAACTTCATCTTCAACACCAAGGCCTTCCTCCCATCTCCTGAATTCATGCTCATTTACAATGCTCTTTGAACCAGAACCAGAGCCCTTCAAGGAATCCTCAAGACCCCTCCTGAACTCCTCGACGCTTTCCTCTACTTCACGAGTCATCCTCTCATTGTTCTCTCGATCAGTTGCAATTTTCTGGGTCTCATCAGCTATCCTCCTTGATGCATCCTTATCTCCGCTCTCCGGTGCTGGTGCTGGTTTTCCTGTCAACGCAGCCAATCTTTGCTGCATCAAGGCCTTTGATTTAGCCTTGAGTCTGTCAGCTTCTGTAATACTTCCTCCTGGCCCAGTACCAATAATTGAAGATGCAGAATTAGGGTGAGCTTTAGCGTCCCTCAGACGGAATAATTCCAGCTGGGCATCTGCAATACTACGCTCAGCCTTCCGGACTTTGGAGGCAATGTCAGGCAGACGGTCAGTCAAGTTTTGAAGTTGTCTTCTCATCTGCCGCCTTTCAGCGTCGGCATCACTTGAGCGGTCTTGAGCATTAGGATGGGTGTCAATTTCTTCCTGAATCCTTCGAATCCTCCTGAATAGATCCTCGGCATCGCGCCTATCCCGTCTATCTAGGATTTCATCATCCTCCGCAGCAGCTTCATCTTTGATGTCGATAGCATTCAACAGGATCTGTTTTTCCTTGACCTTCTTGCGTAGCTGCTCCAGGGACAGCTCCTCTGTTTTAACTTCGGGGGCAGGCGAGTCCCGGGCAGGCGCACGACGACGAGCGCTAGATTGATATCCTACATCGTTATCATTATGCTTATAGACAGTTGCGTCCTTACGGAGAGCTTGCTGGCTTGGGTCGCTCTTGAACGAATGGCTTTTCAAATAACTAACTCCGGACGCCTTTCGGGCGTCTGCATCACTCTTCAAAATGTTCTTGACAGTATTAACGGATTCTGAGAATTTCCTGTGAGATGGCGGGACCAATTCTGGAGGCAGTCGTGCTGGGACGTCATAGCCGTTAAGCTTGCGGTAGATCAAGTGCATTGCAACTGAGAATTCATCCTTATCAAGCGTTCCTTTGTTGTGTGGGTCTGCCAGTGTCCATATCTGTTCGAGGACACTTTTGTCTAGTCCACTCTGGCCGAAAACTTCAATACATGTTTGGCCAGTGAGGTATTTTTGATTAAGACCATCCCATGCGCGGAAAATATTGTCATATGCGGTTTTCTCGTCTTTTGTAACTGCCCATGGAATCTGTGCATTTCCTTGCAAGCCTGCGGTGGTAAAATTTCCAGATTCACGCCCTGCTTGCGGCAGCATTCGTGACTCCAACAACAAAATACCTGGAAGGCCCCCAGCTGGGGAACTGACATAACCCCACTGTCCTGGCATAGCTGTTGGTTGTGCAGTTAGCTGACTCATGCCGAGCGAGGGCATCCCTGTGGGGGTAGGAGGCATTGATGGCCTCATGTAGCCAGTAGACTGCGCCATTATACCCTGGTTGCCAAAGCCTGTGGCTTGGGTTATCATGGGCATATTTGGCATCCCAGTAGGCTGAGTTTGAAGGGTGGATAGTAAGGAAGCATTTGAGGGAGCTTGTGAGGATTGAGCGGGGGTAACTGAGAAGTTCGGAATGTTGGTGCGGGCGGGTGCAGGAGGTTTTGTATCAGGCACCCCAAAGGAAATAATGTCAACCATGCTCGAGACCTCGTTGGTGATAGTTTCGGGTAATACGTTGGGTAGTGTCTTCCCCTGCAGCCTCAGATTGCACAAGTACATCGCAAGAGCAAATTCTGGGAATAGTAATTGACCAGACTTTGTAGTATCTGCAAGATTCCTATGGAATCGTTAGTTTCGCCTCAACGTGACAGCATTTCGTGCAACCCACCATATTTGGCTAAGGTCAGTGGCAGGTAACTTTGACCGAATCAATAAATCCCGTGCCCTCTCACCACTTATGGCTTGTCCTTCTCCAACTGCAGATTTGAACAGCTGTTCGAACTGTGCCTGGTCTTGCACAGTAATGAAAGAAAGCCTTATGCTCGGAATCTTTGGCGCCGACGCGGGGGTTGCTGATTTAGGGGGGTTCGGAGGAGGTGGCGCGATGGCCGGCTGCGGAGGGGGGGCCGAATAGCTCGAAGGGATTTGTGGCACAGGAGGAACCCCGCTTTGTGACATCCCCATTCCCATTCCCGGGAACCCGGTGTATTGCTGCTGGAGAGGCTGGAGAGGCTGTTGTGTGTACTGCATGTTTAGGAATTGAGGTTGACCAAACCCCGTGGACTGCGGTCCCAATGGCCCTCGTTGCTGTTGCTGTTGCTGGCCGAATCCCGTGGGCTGCGGTACGAATCCAGTAGACTGTGGACCGAAACCTGTAGCCTGAGGGACGAAACCCGTAGACTGCTGGGCAAAGCCTGTGGATTGTGACCCCAACATTGGAGCATAGCTTGGTTGACCATACTGTTGTGGTTGGAGATGCTGTTGCTGTTGTTGTTGCTGCTGCTGCTGCTGTGGTGTACCCCAGCCGGGAGTATACGTGACCATGGCTTGCTTCTTCTATAGATATGTGAGCTAGAGGTTGAAAAGCGGAGGTTGTGATTTGGGGGAATGAAGTGGGGATGGGGAGTTCAACATCTGAGACTAGTCAAGGAGTAATAAATATACTTAGCTCTGCAACTACACACAGGGGGTGAGCAGACGGGTGAGCACAGGTGCTGTGTAAGCAAAGGAAACTGGAGGTATTACATGTGTATTACATATTACTGTATGTATTCAGTGATGGAATTGCAGATAGCTTGGCACAATACATAGCTTGTTTTTATATACTGGTATCTGACGAAATGTACTCGAGTACATTTAATCAACCTATTTGTTTAACTGACAACCCCTATTGTATACGTATATTCGTGAGTCGATTTACACACACCCCAAAAATAAATCGGTCTGGGCACGAGAACAAGTTGGAGTACAAAAGTCACGAAGTGTTTCCAGCGTAGCTGAGGGGAGTTTTTTTAAGCCCTTAACGGAGCTACTGGGAATCGAACATAGACCTTACTAGTAGTGGTCCCAACACCCAGGGGAGTTTCTGATATCTTGAATGAACGCGTGCCGGGTACATACAACCATCCAACCTAGGGAGGTTTCCGCATGCTTAGTCAGTAAAGTACTGTACATACTGGACTAGCCCAAATGGACATCACCTAGTTACCGTAACTCTCGTTAAGCCCATGCCATATTTCTAGTTAGGTACCGATAAAGTTTTGACTTTGCACGCACTTACTTGCCTTTAGACGCTCCTACGGCCGCTGGTATTACTAGTCAAGGTCTGATTGGCTTTGTGCCAACCAGCCCGGCTCGCTTCCGCTGTTGCTATCTATCACCGAGGCTTGCTCAAGAAAGAATTAAGATCCGAGCTATCTCGAGCTATCTCGAGCTTAAGTTTACTTTATCAAATAACAATCAATTGATCACAGCAATCAATTGAATACAAATGACTGCACTAGTTTCTCGAACTGCAAGACGGTGAAACAAAATTACACCATACACTCCAAGTTCTAAAGACACTTTAGATACAAAATGGTGTACCTACTGCAGGAAACATGACATGATCATACCTGGCAACTATGCGGACGCCTGAAAAAGAGTGCAAGACAGTATATAGAACTACACTTATTATGAATCAAGCGCATCCTACGGTCAGTCTATCCTCTCTATATACCAGGAAATTTGATACATGTGCAAGTTCCCATGGCTTCTGACATCGGAAAATTCCACACCCTTAAACCGTATAATGGAAGCTGTAACTGTGGGTGGTAATACACCTCCTCAGGCTGATCAGTTATACTTAACTGTTTACTTCCCGAGAATACAGTTAATCCAGTACATTTGACTGAAGTGTTATACGTCCCTGTTCTGAATCATAACTTGTTTTCATGGAAATTCAATTCGCTCCAAAGGC
>Ga0307514_10002989_pt1 | contig 16742 bp, 16 predicted proteins | sample 16_EM_MG_FD_203088 | JGI IMG/M metagenome (GOLD analysis project Ga0307514, IMG submission 203088) | Populus trichocarpa ectomycorrhiza microbial communities from riparian zone in the Pacific Northwest, United States - 16_EM | ecosystem: Host-associated > Plants > Roots > Unclassified | place...
TATTGCTCCAATCGCAAATCTGACAGCGGGAGGTGAAAGAGGGGCTAATACTGCACAATCTACGTACTGATCATGTCACGATACGATCAGAACTCAGATACTTAATTGGAGCCAAAGTTGAAGGAACTGTAATAAGGAACCGCGGTCCGGTTGCAATCCGTCCCCGAACCCGGTGGGTACCCCTGTTTTCCGGGTACCAACCCGGACTGGACCATCCGGTCCGGTTCCAAGCCCGGACCGCAGCCGGGTAACCCTGAACCTTTGCTAACACTAGGTCTGGGAGCGTCTACAAGTACTTAAAAGCACTGGTGAGGTCGCTCAAAGTGTCTGGGAGGATTGTGTATTTCTCCGTCCAATTTACATTTTGCTGATGTAGCTCAACTTCCTCACCCTTCCTCATGCAGCTCCTTCTCCTCAATTGCCATGACATACCATAAGCAATTTCCAATGTCTCAACCACGCACACCAGGTCTGTACGGAAAGTAATGCAGTTGGATGCATGTATGAATGCAGCATAATTGTCGTCATTCAGACAGATTCATATTGAGCACAGACCACTCCTCCTATGAGTCGTATGACATCACTTACTGAAATTTGGTTTGTATATTTCATCACTGATTTAGCTGTTGCATTCTCACTTAACAGTAACCTGCAAACAGAAATCGAAGGTGTTGGCCGTCTGACAGCCTGATTCAGATTCTAGAATTTTCAGATGGTGCGTTTGACCCTTGCACATGTACAGACGAATTATCATGTCTTACAATATGCTCACTGAAACAAAGTAAAAGCTTACACATAGCAAACTAGGTACCCATATTTTTGTTCACCGAGATATGATGTCAACAATATCAATTTGCCTCTCTATTTCTCCGGAGATGCAGCAGACATAACCATGTTTTCATCCGAATCCGATTTTATATAGTGATCAGCCGGGGAGGCCATATACATAGATAAAAGCTTATGAGTTCAACAGGATTCGCAGTCTGAAAGAGTGATGAATTGGGCTTTGCGGCTCACACAAGACCGGATATTGTTGTATTCAACTGCAGCTTCCCACAACCTGTCCTAGTATGACAACTTCCTGGTGGAAAAGTCCCTTACGGCAATTGCCATATGCCGGGGCCAATGTCCAGACACTGTATAAGCTCCCCAAACATTATAGATGCTGGTGCCACTGCATCATTATCCGTTTGAAAGTCAAACGACAGCCGGAACCCTCAATTCAGATGTACTGTACTTCTTATCTTTTTCATGGCAGTAATCAGCTGCGTCCTCCCATCCCAGCTGTGTCAATTCATCAAGCTTCATCTACTTCTGCCGAAACCTCTCCATGCACTGCTGCACCGTTTTGGAGATTGTGCCCATTACCCAGCCGGGTTCGTCATCTTCGCTCAGCTGGCCCAGCTCTGTCTCTTCATCATCCTCATCTTTCCCATCCTCCCTATCGTCAGAATTTGCAAAATTACACAGACTGTCTCCAATTGCGACCAACATCTTCTGAGGTATCTTTTCGGGCTCTCTGTTCGTTAATCCGGTGTCTTCAGCTTTGCTTGTATCATCCTTCTCTTGCTGAACTGCGGCCTCTGCGCCTTCAACTCGCTTTATTGCCACAGCGGTCTCTCTCTCGATATAATCCTTGATCCAGTTTTCTTTCTGTTCTTTGCTTAAGAAGTTTATATTTCCTCATTTCTCGGCTGCAAGCTTCTTTTTGTATCACAAGCTGTGCAATGCCGCAATGGCTCGGACTCTCTCTGAGTCGAAGCCGCACTTGCCTTCATTCGCTTGATGATGTCATTGGGTGGAGCACTTTGTTGATTTGACATATTTGCCTGCTGAATGTGACGAAAAGATGTTTTTTGGAGCATTGACCATTGTTATTTGCGTTGACTTTGTGGTTGTGTGAGATGCTGGATGTTGCAAGATATGGACAATATGGAGGCAAGCTGGGTCTGGAATATCAAGGTTGGTACATTTACTCATCTTAAATAAAGCAAAATTTCCCGTTTGACTCCCAATAAAATGGGAATCGTTAGGTAAACCATAGAACATGACTTCATTGGTAGCGTCAGTTTCATGTATCATCCTGCACATTCTTTGAGACAAACATCAGCAGACGTCCATTCCCTTGTATAATGTCCTATATATGTCTTACAATCATGTGATTTCGGCTGTCAAAAACTGCAAGCTCTCCCTGTTAGCAAACATACCACATTGGACCTACTTATTGCACATCGTAGGGCGGTGGGAAACCCCTGCAACTTGCAGCCATACGCAGCAGGATTAATCTTGAGTATAAGGAACATCTTGGCTGTTTCTTATTCCATTCCGACATGAAGCTAACTATATTGTCCTCAGGACTTCCCACTTCTTTTCATTATTGTCTTCCGCTCCGGTTCCACAGTAGCAAATCATGGATACACATCAGCCCCAGCCCGGGGAGAGAGGATCGAAATCAAGCTGATTGGTGGGTGCAACATCAACTATGTCACTCATTGGCACACAGCAAGAACGCAGACACTAGTTAGTCCACCACAACGCTGCCAATCCAGCCAGCAGAAATACGACCCAGGATGCACATTAATGAATCGTCTGTAAGACTGGAAACAGCAAGAATACACAGAAGCATTCAGTTGGCTGTAAGTATATGCATATCGTTGTAAACAGCTGTCAATTAACCATACAACGTACAGTGGGTGTACATTGAAAGCTACATGACCAATTGATTGCTGCCAGTAATGGGAAACCTTTATGGTGGACGAATGCCATTGTCTGCACAGTCGGCGAAATCCAACATCATGGTGTTGTCAGCTCAGGGATTTTTGCGGACAGATTTCCTTATAAGCATCCTAGTAAGTGGACATAACAGGCTGAAATCACCTTGGAGGAGGCTACGGAAGTGTGTATGGTTAAGGTTTTCACCGAATCTCACTGTTACAAGCAGCAACTAATTTGTTGTAGGTTTTCAACATGTCTGCTACTACGGCAATGCAAGCAGCTAAGGTACAGCTGGAACAGTCCGACATGTGCCTGGCCTTGAATATGGTGAAATGGCCAAAGCAGGGTTTCCGTGCACCGCAATAGAGAAGACTCAATTCCTGAGCAAGAAACCTCACCCTGAAGTTCGAGAAGAGAAAAGCAGGGTGTTGAGTTTCCTGCGCATAAATAGGTGAAGGCTGCGATAGAAAGACATCTGGCTATGCTTCGTCAAAAGCACACGGCCGGATGCCTTGCTTACCAAATAGCACTGCAAAGAATCCACAAACAGGATGGAGACACAAAAGAACAGGCACACCACCACCTGACCGACACAGACAGCCGACTAAGTAGCTGACTCCACCTCTGCCTGAAATGCCACCTGGCACAACTGGTATCAATTCCAGAGTTCAACATTCTCAGAATGTCAATTTGCCAGCTGGATATACGTATTCACATACATCTTTTGCCTGTGCTGGATCTTTTACTCTTGATTGATCTATCCAGGATAACCAGCACAATCCAGATTTTGATCCAGATATACTGACTGGTGAAGGAGCATCCACTGGTTAGTACACTATCTGCTGTGTGGTAATACAGCTGATATCGAATTTGAAGCCCAGAGCAGCCTATTGAGCAAACCTGGAAGTGATGATGAGCACTGATCGAAAGGCACGGAATTTGGGAGATCATTATTATATATTTCTATGTATTACTAAAGAACAATGTTGTGATCTAGAAGATAGTGAATGAAAACGCTACAAAGGCTGCCAAAACAATCTGAATGATGGATTACGCCAAATCAAATGATTATATATTATGGATACACACTTGGCAAAATGAGTGTTAACGGAGCTTCAACAATTTTGGGCCATGTATGTCTGGTAATTGAAATTTGATTTGGTTGTGGTTATTCACATTCGAAGTATTGGCCGCCATGATTGGCAAAAATGATAGCGCCACGCTCCCAACCTTATCTTGAAGATGAGCGTCAACAGAGCATCAAAGATTTTTGATTATGCGTCCCGGGTAATCACACCACCAATAGTTTGCAGGCAGTCATAAATGAATCATTGGCCACCTTTATAGGCAAAACAGATTGTAATACCCTGCCTGCCCCATCTTGCAAATGAGGGTCAATGGAGCGTCAACAATTATTGGTCATGTATCTTCGGTAATATAAGGTGCAACAGGTTGCAAAAAGTCATAAACGAATTATTGGCTGCCTTTATAGGCAAAAGAGAAAGTGAAACGCTCCCTGCCTCATCTTGATAATGTGTGTCAATAGAGTGTCAAGGATTGTTAGCCTTTCATCATGGTTAATCACAGCATAATATGGTCATAATGGTCTATTTACATCGTTTTAACCGCTTTCGTACACTAAAAGGCTCAAGAATACTTTGTGGTAGCTCTGTCACTGAAATAAGTTGTTACTGTCCCAGAGGATGTGGTGGGAATATTCTGTACTTATCTGCCTATTCAGGCTGCCATATCCTTGTTGATGGATGCTTGTGATCAAGCGCCACCCATATTACTGAAGCTGCAAGACCTGTAATCATTGACCCTTCTTTGACACTCATTTTCAAGATGGGGTAGGGGGCATTTCGCTTTCTCTTTTTGCTATAATGGTGGCCAATACTATGTATATGACGGTGTGTAACCTATCACCTCCCAGATTACCCAAGCTACACGACCAACAATCATTGACGCTCCGTTGACACATATCTTCAGGATGTGGTATGGTGTGGGTGTCTGTTAAGTTTTATCAGTAAGGCAGCCAATACATCGAAAATACACTGTCATGTACCAATGTCAACATTTTACGACTATCAGAAGCATATCTGAATGCAACTATAAACGTCATATCCGAAACGCAGAACCTGAGATTGGAACTTATAGGTCTAGGCAAACCCAGCAAAACCCATGGGTTGACAGGTAAGGGTACAGGTTTCACCCGCCAAGATTCAGGGAGTTTGGTTTTGGGACGGGTTGGAAACCAAACTGCTCTGTTTTTGCAGTTCAAACCCAGACCGCTGGCAGGTTACCCGGACCTGTTGCTAACACTAGTACTCAGTTTATGCTGTAATTGGGGTATGCTGTACTCGGTGTATGCTGTACTTGGTGTATGTGGTACTCTCGGTATGTACTCAGTTTGGACTCTTGATCATGGTAGGGAGAAATAGAGAGGGATGCCTTAACTTCATCAGCAACAACCCTACTTTCCGTGAGAGACACCTGGGTGTTCTGGTCGGCTCTGACACCTCGGACAGAACCTCCTGCCCTCTGACGGAGAAACACATGCTTCCCGTTGCATGCATATCTCCTTTACTTTGCGCCCAGAATGAGGTGACGTATATGCACGATCAGAATGACATGTGTGTTATACTCCTCGCAGGGGCTGCAGTTATGCTGTAGCTGTCGACACAATGCCTGCCGATGTTTACGCCTTTCTCTGGCCAAGTGCCACATTCTGCCTCTCTGCTATTACTATATATCGGATGCCGCACTTTTCCCATATATGTTTAGCTTTAAGATGTTGTCACTTATTACTATACAGTCTTCGCCTTGGATTCATCGCTTGCTATTGCATTTGCTTTGCCATTATCGTATTTTCCTGGTCGAACATATACTGTCCAATCTTCACACTCTCTAGTACTATGCCCTCAATCCTCAACATGCTGTATTGATCCATACTCGGCTTGCGATGCTTCCTCCCCCTCATCTGCATTGTCACCATCTGCACCCTCATACCTGTCGACATCACTTGTTCCGAGGTCAAACCTACTATGCCCTCAGCCCTCAACATTCTGCGTTGATCCAGCATCGGCTTGCAATGCTTCTTCCTCCTCATCCGCATCCGCATCGTCCCAATTCTCGCCCTCATACCCGTCGACATCACTCGTTCCTCGGTCAAACCTCTCGAGTTCAGTCGCGGCCCGTCATCCCTGGCTAGCGGTGGGGATGGCATCGCGTTCCTCACTTTCGTTACCTTCATCTTCGTAATCCCCGCTGCCCCCTGGCATCCCAAAATGCATTTCGTCATCTGTACAATTGTTGTCTATCGGGATGTTTGGGCCAGTACTTCCGATCTCACGTTCCTCAACCGCCACTTCTGAGGTCAAATATTCAAGAAGAATAGCATTGTCAACACGCGCTGCTTCCACTCTGATTACCACGGCAGGCATTGAGTTCTCCGCCTGTTGGATCTGTCACTTGTCAGTAGCAAGAGTGTTATTATACACCCTCTGTTGGTAGCTCTCCGGTATTGTGATCAAGGTATTCATCAAGAATGTATACATATCTGCAATGCCAGGTGAGGTTAACAACTTGCGACCTGTTTCAGTGCAGCAGGATGCGATCTTACCACTGTCAGTCTTGTAGTTGAAGTAGTTCGAGCGATCCAGTCTATTCGCTTTCAGCTTTGACTTGGAAGCTTTCGGATGAACACCTTTGTTCTTTTGCCACTCCAGAGGAGCATGGGGCGATGCGGTGCAGGTAAACATGATTTGTGGCAAGGGTATATGACCGTCCTTGTCGTCAATCATGGAATTATAAAATCCATCAGCATACTTACCGCAGTTATTCGCCCGATGATAAAATTCGATGTTGATAAACCGCGGGATTGCTTCCACCATGAAGTAAAGTGGACACTAGCCATTTGTTAGCAGCTTTCGACTCTCTCTGCGTTGGATTTGGACTGCGTACACCACCATCCACACGCTCTGCTACAGGAAAAAGATACTTATTGTCCGCCAGAAGGGAATCAATGAATTCCAAACGCCCTGCGGCGGATTCAGAGGGGTGGGGATCATACAGTTCTACTATGTTGTCCCTTGCTGATTGAATAAAATGAAATCTAACCTTATCGACTTGTGCTCAAACCTGGTACCAGTTTGAGTGTGTAATATCCAATGTGGGCCATTGCTTCAGCATACATGTTTCAAGATCTCCTTTGTGCGTGCCTCGAATGCTATGGACCAAATGTTATTTTCCTGCATAGCGGTGTTCCAGTATGTCTCTATTATCTGCCAGTGAGGGGCTTCAGCTATTGCTTTCGCAACGCATCGCGTTGTATAACTTACCATCTCCAAGTCGCTTGCACTCATAAATGGCCGTCTTTTCCACATGTTGACCTCCAGGAGTCTGCCCATTGCAAATACAAGACGCGTCATGCCTGAGTGCCTAAATCGATACATTCTGCTGCTGCCGGAAATCATTGATCGAGGTGTACACACTGCCTGCAGTTGCAATTGCCACTGCCTCTGTCTCTGATTCTTTTCTGTAGCCCGCATTCGCAGTGGATTTGAAATAATTGCGTGGGCTTCTGGAGTAGGGATGGGAGTAGGCAGGTTTTCAAGACCGCTGACAGGAGTGGGAGTGCTAGCTGTGCCGGATGCGGGGCTGGATACAATGCGACGCATTAAGTCTGTCTGTGAGGTTCCTCCGGGTGCTGGTGTACTACGACTGCTTGTACCCGTCATGGCGGTTGGAGTATTTATTGACCTTTCCAGTGTACTGGACTGGGTAGAAGTCATGTTACGCCTTTGGTGTTACAGGTATACTTCCGGGATCATACAGGATCACTCGATAATCCAAATAGGGATACTGAATCCGAAATCATGAATCATCACTCAGATTTCCTAATTGGATCAACCTTCCGGATTTGTTCATCTATTGGTAATATCTCCATTTACCCTACCTTTGTATCAATAGACCAACGACAGCGATCAAGCCAAATGCAAATAAGATGTGTATCATCTGTAGATCGGTATTGGTCGTAGGATCTCTATTGTCAATGGCTATTCCTTATCGGCACGAAACCTTATTCCTAGTCACCAAACAAATGACTATTCTCTCATGCTCCAATGGTTCATTCGTTATAAGATGAGATATCGTCAATATCACACCACTACAGCATCTCAAGATATGCAGAGTCGGATAAGAGATAAGTGAGTACCCAATGATCGATATATCAGAGTCCTGTCAACCGAATGGACATATAAGAATCAACCCTTATTTCGACCACACCTTCTTGGTCTGGGACAAATGGGACTTACAGTTCATATCTCCTGAGTGGCACAGGTTACTCTCTGTTCAATATCTGGCGAAACAACTCAGTTGCAGAATACAGTACATTTGGCTCCAATAAAGAATAGTCAAATTAAGAGTTCTGTCATTTGCTGCAATCATTAAACCGTTACGTACCTGGTGGGTATATGAGAGGGCACTCTCACTGGCTCTTGGTGACACGAACCTATTTGTTGATAATTGTCTTCAGATAAGCTCATATCTATATGAGGTATCGCCAATAGCAATAGTATCGCAATATGAGATCATTACCTTAATGACGTAGTTAATACTCATGGGAGTTAGAACTTGACCATCAATGTTCAAAGGCAAGGATGATAAGGCCATTACGTATGTGAGCTCCGAAACAGACTTTGGCAGTCTTAGCATGGTTGAGGGTCTGGATCGTCTAATAAATATCATCGATACCGACATGAAGGAAGGACATCGATAATCTACTCTCGCACAAACAATCTACATTCAGATTTATCTATGGATACCTATAGACCTTCTCGACCTGGAGGTTAAGCGTTAACTTTATTCCCATGTATTTTGTTTTAGTTCTGTATCGAAGTCAACGAGAATACTTCTCTATTGAAGTCCAGAGCTGTACGTTCATCTTCAGTTCTCTATCACGGATAACCCCATCACTCTGTATACTTCACTATTCATAGTACCTTCGTCAACACAAGTCGTTGATCGGGAAGAGAGCAAGACGATACTTTAGAGTCCAAAGGAAGTCCGAAGAACCAGCCCGATAATGGGGTGGTTAAAACGATACTCCTTCTAGGCTACTCATCAGTCGGCACTACTCCTTCTGCTGAGGCGAAACTACTTTGCTGTTTCTTACAAGATAAGTCGATACTTGGAGTCGTCGTACTTGAAGACAGGCGGTCCTTGGGTATACGTGCCGGTTGCTGGGCCGATACTCTTGAGTCCGAAGCGAGTCTGACGACAAGCACAATAGTGTGTTAGTCCAGAGGATCATCTGAGTAGGATACTCTTGAATCGTTTGCTCCAGTATATTGATAGTATAAGCCGATACTCTATAGTCAATACTATCTTTCAGAATCAGAGAACGGAACCGTCACCTGGATTACTTTGGTGGTAATCCTTCTACATATCCTGAGTGAAGCTTGAATCATTATTCTCTTGGTTAGTCCGGAAGTCATTAGGGGCTTGTATTGATTAGGACTTAGGGTGGATCTCCCGGTGTTACAAGTCATGTGTTGAGTGATTTCTGCAACGTGAGAATTGTTCAGCCAAGATCAGGGGGTGGAGTTCTGACCTTGGATTATAGACGGTACGGAACTCCCTTCTTGAGAGGTATCCCTCTCGCCAGCCGGTACAGAAATGGGTCTCTGGGCAGGCGGAAGTGGAGAATTCCCCAAACGCCCATGCTTTTGTTGATTCTGACGATTAGGAAAACTTCAAACATTTCTTACAACCAGAGTCGTGTCAGGGTGAAGGCTTTGGGAAGGCATTGTTTGATATAAAGGTTCGACGTCAAAAAGGTAGAAATAATTTCCTCAGCATGGATATGCAACGGCAGGTGAGGTAGACTCCTATTTGAGCGACCATGGAGGGATTCGACAAAAAAGGGAGGTGCAATGTAGACCACGGTAGACTTTAAACCCTGACAATACTTAGGAATGAGATCTCTTGAAAAGCATTCAATTACGGGGTTAACTGCCATCAGATTAAACTCAGCATTGAAATTCACTGTTACAGCAATGTCTGAAGGTCTATTTGCACCGCTTGAAGGGTGTTGAAGCATTCTTGGTGCGATTATCATAGTATTGCACTCGATTATGGCACAATACTTCGAACCATCGATTCTGTGTATCTTCAACTTCCCGGTGGAAATCCCCCTTTGGCAGAGCTGAAAGCATCACACAGCAAACAATGACATATTCTCTATCCTATGACATCAGGTGTGTGTGCTTTTTCCACTGCTAGGTGTTGGGAGCCATGTTGAATGGTTGCACAGTTGGAACAAGCTGAGAACTACTCAGTGTGCTTTGAGATGCACGAGGTCTGAGCAGTAAAAGTGGTATGTGATGCCAAAGCAACACCCGGCATAGTATACTGTCCTCACTGTAAGTACTAAATCACATTTCGAGGCTCTACATTCATGAGGTGCCTGGTGGTGGTGCAAGATGAAGGCTGGGCCGTGTTGTGTTTGTTTACCAACAAAACAAGTTCAACCAAGAAATCGCACGAACTCGAGTATATATATCCCTTTTTCCCGCCTTCATCTCCATTCTCTTTTCCTCCTGTATTAGACACACCGCCAGCATTCTGAACTATCTGGACATTATGTGACTTGCACAAAACAACGCCTCTCATTCCAAAACACACCCGATAACCTACACAACTTTTTACATTCCCTTGGGGCTTCGTTCTGCTACATTCAACTGTAGCAAAAAGCTAACGCGTCCGGTGTAGATTCATTTTTATCTCGCAGTGATGGCACCAAAGGGCAGCCGCACAGGAAAAGGCAAGGCAACTGCTATGACAAAAATGCTGACATCAGTGATAAATAGATGCCTGTCATTGAATCGGGACTGCATAAAGAGATTCATCTCAGAACACATCCGTGGACTCATACGGATATACAATGTTTGTGGCTTCAACGATGACAGGGCATAGGACCACTTTTATGATATCATCTTTGTTGATCCAGTCACGACTCGTCACTGTTCAGAATTCCTGCTAAGGTGGCCGCACCACAGGAGCAGGAGTTCGCCTTTCCGTGAGTGGTGGGCAGTCTTCCACTCAGATATGGGGCAAATGTTTGACAAATCCCGCGACCAAATGAACAATTGGAGGTGGGACAACCCTCGTGCCTTCAGGGATCAAGTCGATTGCTCCAATCCACAGAGAACCAGCTCAGGGAACATTACACGCACCGGCGAGCATTTCTCTTGGTATGGTAGCGATGATCCCAGGGCAAAAATTTACTACCTAGCTGCTGCCAGTATCAGCCAGGTGACTTCCTGGCAATTAGTCCACAAAATTGGGATGAGATAATTGACAAGGACGATGATGATGAGAACTGGACGGATTCTGTACTGCAGGGCGGTAGAAGGAGCCATCCTGGCAATGGCAATGACAATGACGACAGCGAGGGTGTGGAGGACACGCATGGCAGTGAGGAAGGAACCGGGAAAGGGAATAGTACAAAGAATGGGATGGGGACAGGGAAGGGGAAGGCAATGGATGAAGAGAAGGGGAAGGAGAAGGGAAACGGGAAAGGGAAAGGTATTGTTAAATATACCCCAGAAGGAGATGATATCTCTCGTGCCGTTGCTTTGCTGATGCAGAAGGAAATGTATGAGGCAGACTCGGACACAGAGGGCTAATTAAAGTGGTTACATTTCAAGCCGGAAGCATCGCCGGCCAGGTCAATTTCCTCAGATGATGATACTGACTCTACCGAGGAGTCGGACAGTGAATATGAGTCAGAACCTGCTTCTGATGTGGATATACACATGGAGGATGATATAGACGCACCGGACAGCATTGATTTAGATGGCGATGTGCATATGGAAAGGGACGGTGACGATAAAGAGGAGGAAGATGAAGAGGAGGAAGATGAGGAGGAGGAGGATGAGAATGGGGATGATGGCAAAGAACCTCGAATGATTGGACAGGGAGCGATGGTAATTCCATCGGCTGACGATGTAGATACCATGGTAGACAATCAGCCAATCGTGCTAACATTTTGAGAAGCTGAGGCAGCTGGAAACACCCCGGATGTGGATGTGGATCAGCAGTGGCTGATCAAATCAGCAGGTGGCGACAGTCTCCCTGATGTCCCTCTCCGCGATGTCCCTCTCCCTGATGTCTCTCTCCCCAATGTCCCTCTCCCCGATATCCCCCTCCCTGATGTCCCTCTCCCTGCGGCGTGCCCGGATGGCTCAGTAGGCGAGGAGTGAACCAGTCCTCGGGTTGCAGAGGAGGTGATGGTTGTTGCGTTCGGGTTAGGGTCGGGTTCTTGTCTTGTTCGTTTCCTATGTTCTAATCTATTTATCTCAAGCATTGATTATTACATATGTCACGAGGTTTTTGGATCGCTCAGGGTTTATTTGATTCATAGGTTTCGTATTGGTTTTATTTTACCGGTTGTATTTTATTCATAGTATTATGGGACATCATGCATGCAGCATTTTGGAAACTCCTGGCGTGTAAGGAACCTCCTAGTGATGGTGTTGAGGCTCAATCAGTTAGCGGAAAGTATCGTGAGCTTTCACACAAGCCTGCTCAGGCCCAGCACCAACTTTCGTCCCTTTCTACAGTGTATACTCCACTTCTCACGTGTTGTCAACAATGCCAGAGAAGACCCCTTTCCATTGCCCCAAATTTTCATGCTGAACGAAGTTCACCTCAGACAGCTGGAGATTTAAACATATCAAATTCGACCATCCTGAATACCTTCAAGTGCCTTACCAGAAGAATCTGACTATTCGCAGTGCACCCCGACATGTTAAACCAGCTCAGCGTGGTGAATTCAACGCTAACAATGATTCAGTTGAACACTTGGACGCATTTCCCAACCTCCAACACATTGAAAACATCGCAGACTCAGAGTCTCAACCACCACCACCTCCTCCTCCTCCTCTGCTGCAGACGGAAATATACCCCAGTGCTGGCGCTCAGCTGAGCGATTACATTGCTGGGTTATGGAAACCCGACACTTAGGGTTGCCTTGAGATGAACCTACAACACTGTCCCTACTACCTGTTTGGGACGCATAAAGAGTACAGATATGTCCAGTGTGGGATCAAGTAGAAGGGCATGAAGACGTGCTATGACAACGTGCTGAAAGAAAAAAACACCGCTATGCGTTTCCCAAGCTTCAACAACAAAGATGGTGTCCAGATGCTCGTGGCTAGCCTACCAGATGATCAGGAACTCGGGGAGTGGGAACTACACACCCTGGAGAATATGAGATGGAATGACAATCACCAATGCCCTATCAAATCCTGGAGTCCAGACATCATCAAATGCATAAGACGGTTGATGCAGCAGCCAGCCTATACTGAGCATCTCATTTAGACCCCTCAGAGTTGCTATAACAGCGATACACCACCAAAACGCCTCTATACCGAAATGCACACTGCGGACTGGTGGTGGGACACACAGGTAAGCAGAGATACTCGAGGATAATAACGTGCTAATCGACTTTGAGACAACGCTCCGAGTGGGGGATACACTGGTTTCCTTGATCTTCATGTCCGACCGAACACATCTCTCGAATTTTGCTGGTGACAAGAAATAGTGGCCTGTAAACATGACAATTGGCAATCTATCGTCGAAGATCCGCCAGATGCCCTCAACACACAGTGGCGTAATGGTCACTCTCCTACCGATTCCAACCAACCACCACAATATTCCTCAGAAGCGGCTGGATGTGCAGTGGCAAACAAAAGGAGAGGTGCTGAACGAAGTACTCTGGCGGGTACTCCAGCCACTCACCTTTAAAAAAATCCCAGCGCTGAGAGTGGGTATTACAATATTCTCTGTGCAGATGGCAACTTCAGGCGTTGCAAACCTGTTTTAGCAGCATGGCTTGCAGATTACCTGGAGTATAGCGACCTACATCATTTCGAGCGGGATGTTTCATTTTGGTGCGACTGTCCAAAGAACAAATCTGGAGATTATGTGCCTCCTGAGGAGCAACACCCCAGGCGGGATTACAACCTATATAGAACACTCATCGACGCCAACACCAAAGCCGCCAATGCCGAACTATCATCGCGCCATGTACACCGAGGATTCAACGTGTTTTGACATATTCCCTGTATCGTGAGTGACCTCCCTAAGCCCAACCTCCTCCATACGATGCAGATCGGCATGCCTGACCACCTCCAAAAGTGGATTTTCCACTTCATGAAGATGCACGAACGGGTCAACAAGTACAATGCAATCTGGTTATTTGTGCCTGCTTACCACGACCTCACACCCAAAAATAAGTCATATGAGGAAGTTTCTCAATGGAATGGGAAGGGGATGAAGGAAATAAGCCGGTACCTGCTTGGAGTTGTAACCCAGTCCCTACAAGGCAAAAGCCCCGCTCAGCGTCCCGTATTCAATTACGCAATTTAGTGCGCATAGGCATTGCTAGAATTCTATATGTATGCTCGATATAAATCCTGCAATGATGCAACATTGAGCTACATGGAGGACGCCTTGCATCATTTTCACACCTTTACTGATAGTTTCTCACTTGGGCGAGCCGGCAAAAAGGTGAAGGCCAAAGCCAATGCCCTGAGAACGAAACTGGTGAAGAAGCGAAAGGTACACAACAAAACAAATGCTGAAACATGGACAACATCCAAAACACGGCGCGAAATAAATGCCTCGCAGGATTATATCAGCCACAAGATAGATATTTCCAAGGTGTTAGATGCTGACTTCAACTTTCTGAAGATCGACTTGATATCTCATTGGGCTGAACAGATTCGTCGATACGGAGCCTTCCAACAGAATTCTGCGGAGAGACTTGAATAAGCACATAAAACGAACCTCAAGGACGGTTGGAACACCTCCAATCACAATCTCAACTACCTGCCACAAGTAATCACCTCTCAGGGTCACATTCTCTGCTTCAAAATCAGAGAGCTCAATCTCCAAGCCCTCGCTCAGCATTGGGAGAACAGCGCTGCCGCCTGCAAAGTCTTCCCTTCCAGTGCTGATCTGGCTGCCCCCCCTGAGCTCCCAGTCATATGCGAAGCCCGAATTGATGGGACCCCAAAACCGCCATGATGGAAAGCATCCTGACGCTATGATCAAAGACTTCAGAGCAGTACTTGACAATAGGCAAGAGGCAACGCACCGTGCGGTAATATGCAGCGGCACGCGGGAGTTTATCAAGCATATGAGTCGTAACAAATGTATATATCGGATGAACAACTGAACAACATCATGCAATGGAGCTCTGTATTTACCATGGTATTCAAGTTCAAGTTGAGGGTTTAGATGGTGAATGCATATCTCAAATGAATCAATGCACAGGAAGCCAGAGCTGGCGCGGAGGGGATTGACAGAACAACTGGATGTGGGTAAAGCAACGCCTGGGGAGTTGTTATGGTGTGCTGAATGGGCGTCTCCCATGGCAACTGCAACAACTATTCAAAATCAAGCTCCAAAACAAGGATGGAGCTTTCTTTGAGTACTAGTTAGCCCTGTCGCTCACCACAATACCTGAAAACTCAGGTAACTTAGATCTCGTCTCGAAATTTGTACAAGTGAGAAAACTACCGGCAGCGGTTGCTTTGCGAGTTTTCAGCGTGGGAATCATCGTTGGCTGCGCACACGAAACTCCAAATATAGCTAGTAGGAATAAAGCTGAAGACGAACGAAACGAGCGATGGATTGTTAATACCCATATTGATCTGGTGACTTGGAATGATGTGTACAATTAGTAAAGAGAGAATTGCATTATGTGCGTAGGTAGAAGGAACACGAGGAGAGATTTTCGCAACTTCACCCATGGCATTGCAATCCCGATGCAAGCACGTACCGAATGAACCCATTCCGACGTATGGTTGCAGTTGGCCACAATGCCAGGGTGTTCATTTAAAATTGTAGACCGACAAAGCAAGAGAGATGGAGGATGAAGATCGGAATGATATGGAGGATACGAGCAGATATGAGAAATCAGGGGTACAACACGTCTGATTGGATTGGAAAGACCTTGTATTATGTAATTACCCGCCGGGTCGGGACTGGTATGTGCAGTATCAGGCATGGTAAGTTGACTGACACACCAAATTCTCTTAAGTTGTGGTTTGTCATGATGATTTCCCATCTGTTTTCATCTCTCTCTTTCTCGTCCTCAACTCTACCATCACCTCAGAAAAAGAAGTTACATCATCCCTCTCTATCTCTCCATGCTATAATTGAGTGTTAATACCGAGTACACCATACCACGAGTACAGCATTCACTGAGTACATCAGCAAAATGTATTTTAGTCACTGAAAGCCTCCAGGAGTGTCTGAGAGGATGAGGAGTGTAAACTTAGATGCGTCAGTTTCAGGAGAGTATCAGACCCTAGGAGAGCTTTCCTGCCGGCCTTCAGAGTAACTGGGAGCATCGGCGACAAGCCTGGGAGCACCTGGGTGCACCAGCGACTGTTAGGGGTTCTCTCCTGACAGCGGTAATGATACATGTTATTCAAGCAAGAACTCTTGACTACCATTTGGAAGTGGATACCATTAGTCATTGAAGCAAAACACCTTTTTGCGAATGAAGACATGTGATCAGTCGGACGGCCTTTAGCAGGGTTACATCCGAGCCGTATGTAATGATTTGATAAGAGCAGACTTATCAAGCGGATTCGCAAGATGATGCAATTATGTCGCCATAACCGGGATGTGAAAAACCATCAGCGGTGCGCATAATTATACATTACACCTACTATACCTTGATAGCGGGATAACGCAATAGTCAGTGGAACGGCAAGGCCAAACTTGAGCTAAGCTAAGGACTAGAGCGCAGCACGCGTTATGCAATATGCGAGTATGTGGGATCGTCGCACCCTATCTCTCAGAGATAAGGAATAATGCGCGCACTCCCCGGTTCACAGAAGTCTGGAGCCTAAGCATGCAGTGCGTGAGGGATTAATGGCATTGGCTGAAGATAAGAGGCCTGAAGCGACCCTGCTCATAACTTTTGAGTTAGTATGCATCGCAAC
>Ga0307514_10002992_pt1 | contig 16736 bp, 20 predicted proteins | sample 16_EM_MG_FD_203088 | JGI IMG/M metagenome (GOLD analysis project Ga0307514, IMG submission 203088) | Populus trichocarpa ectomycorrhiza microbial communities from riparian zone in the Pacific Northwest, United States - 16_EM | ecosystem: Host-associated > Plants > Roots > Unclassified | place...
CGATGGAGAAACAGCGTCGAACGATGACAGACTAGTTCCAACCGACGCGTCAACACCCGAGAAAACCTTGTTACCCAAAAGCGAGACGACACCATCCCTGGAGTCTGCTTCAGACGCGGCCCTAAACTTGGCCTTGGCGACAGCCTTCTTCGCGTCTGTCTCGCTCACTTGAGACTTCAGAACCTTGACGGCTGCCTGAGCGGTTGTCTTGACATCGGCAGCGTTCTCGCACTGGATGAGGACACCCAAGAGAGTCGCGTCGGAGTAAGGTAGGTACACGGTCTGGACGGTCGTTCCCGCAGGGGTAGCCTCGGAAATTGGTGAGATACCCTTGGACCACTTCACGTGGGGTTCCGGAGCGATATGCGAGGCAAGAGCGGCGAGGTCGTTTGAAGGAGTACCGGTCGTTCCGAACCCAATAAACACAGTCTGCAGTGGGTTGGTCGACTCCACCCTTGTCTCGCCACCGTAGTACTTTGTCGAGGGGGTGGCGGCGGAAGAGGAAGAGGGGATGTTTCCGAGGGACTTCTCGACGAGGTTGCTCAACTTGGCTTGGTCAATACCGGTTCCGAGAACAGCAATGTTTCCGCTGGAGAAAGCGGAGGCGGCGAAGGCCTTGATATCTTCAATGGTAAAGTTGGGGTGTTGGCTCGCGAAGAGGGAGGCTCCGAGACCGTGTCGGAAGGCAAGGGTGTGAGCGGCCTCCAAAGCCTTGGTAGCAGGGTAGTTTGAGGCAGCAATGGAATCAGCTTCTACAACGGGAAGAACCAACTCATTGAGCTCGTGTTGGGCGAACCGGGCACCAGTAATGAAGGATGCGAGGACGTCAACAAAGTACTCCCTGTAATTTCGAAATCCCCATCAGAAAATCCTCCATGTGAGAACGAAGAACACAAAAGACACGCACTCATCACCACGCAAGAACTCAGCAGTCAGAGCTAAATGTTCTCTTGACAGACTAGAAGTCAAAACACCACCGTATAGCTCAGACTCCCTCACGGTCCCCAAAGCGGAGCGCGTATTGGTGCTCTAACGGTACGAGAAGAAAAAACAGGCGATCAGGATGGTGTTTGAAAATCCGGTGGACGAGAGCGTTCCCGAACCTTGAAAGCAAAGTTCTTCAAGGCATGAGCGACACCGGGCTTGTTCTCGAACCTACTTCCGGCCTTGACCAAGAAAGTGACGGCGGAAGTGGGCTGGCCGTTGTCAATAGAAGCAACCTTGACACCACTGGCAGAGTCGACAATGGTGGCAAAAGAGCGTGTAAGACGCGTGGAGTTGCGAACGGTGGTGGTCGATGCTCGTAACATTGCTGAGCGAGAGGAGGATGAAGAGAGGGTATGGACGAGGAAGGGTTTTCGTTCAATAGTGGGCGCTTGGAACCTCAGTGTGGACACTTCCTTCTGTTCCGGCGTCGTCCGAGCGTGCACTTGGATGAAATTTCGCGGTCATAACATTAGATAATAGCCATGGTTCGACGAAGAGTATTACAAGGTGATATGCGTATCAATGAGGGAAAACTAGAAGACAAGAATGCAACGGGAGTCCAAGAAAACAGATCCATCTTCACACTTAGTAGGGGTACACTTTCTGCAAACGCGGTCAGCACACTGGAGGAAAGAATCGGGTTAATCCTGACCTTAATTTCGTCCTTGTACGCCTCCAGGATCTTCTTCCTTTGCAATTTCTGAGCGGCGGTGACCAATCCGCTCTCAGGAGTCCACTCATCGTCCGTCAAAACCACCGTCTCCAGAAGTTCAAGCGGCTTGAACCCGTTCTTCTTTCCAAGGGCGTTGCAGTTCTCCAGTATCAGCTTCCTCACCTCCGAGCGTCCACACAAGACGTGCAGTGAAGCATCGGCATCAACACCTTGCACAGCGCCTTGCTTTAATGCGTGTCTCAAGTGAGTCTCGTTGGGGATTATCACAGCCATGGGTTGCCTGGCATCGGGATGTCCGTAAACACACAGGTTCGCGACGAGGTTACAGGACTTGTATATGGCCTCGAGTCGCTCAAGGGCTATGTACTCGCCACCTGAAAGTTTCACCAGGTTCTTGATGCTATACGGAATCCCGTTTTAATGCAACCGATCGATAAAGATGTACGTCAGAATCGCACGCACCGGTCTATCACGCTAAGGGTGCCGTTGGGATTCCATTGGCCGACGTCACCGGTCCTGAACCACCCATCAGGAGTGAAAATGGTTGGATCCTCGTTGAGGTCAGGACGTTTGTAGTAACCCCTGATGACCGAAGGACCACGGAGGCAAATCTCTCCCTGGGATGGTGAGCCACTGGCAAGATACCCGGCCTCAACGACGTCTATCAGCTTGACCTCGAGACAAGGAACGGGGATTCCGACGTTCCCGTAGGATAACATCTCGGGCGGAAGGATGGAACACATTCCACAAGTTTCAGTAAGACCATAGCCTACAAACGCGCCGATCAGTGCCGAATATATGGAGAATTGGGTGCACGATTACCTTGGAGAACGGTAAGGATTGTCAAGTTCAAGAATTCGTGAGTCTCAGAACTCAGAGGAGCTCCCCCGCTGAGCGCGAGCCTAAGCCTACCACCGGTGGCAGCCCTGACCTGGCTCATGACGACGCTGTCGACGACCTGGCTCAAAAGAGGGATCTTGTTCTTCTTGATCTTCAGGGATCCGGTGAAGACGGCCTTCTTGATAATCCCTCCATGGTTGACTTGGGCCAGGACACCCTTCTTGATCGTTTCCCAGATAGCAGGAACCCCGACCATGATTGAAGGTCTGAACTCGCGGAGGTCGCCCTTGCAGTTCCTTACGGAAGCGTCGGTCAGCGTCTTGACCCTGCCATATCCAAATGTCATGCCAACAGACAAAAGGGTGAGTTCGACAACGTATTCCATGATATGCGCGAGGGGCAAGAACGCGAGGAATGTGTCATCTGGTCTAAGCTGGTGCTTGAGGAGTTTGTACACTCCAGCAAGGACAGCGGTGAGGTTGGAATGAGTGATGACGACGCCCTTGGGGTTTCCTGTGGATCCGCTGGTGTACATGATGCAGTTTACGTCATCCGACTTTGGAAGACGCGACTTGGCTTCTTCCTCAGAGATTGTGATGCCTTCTCCCCGTTTACGGAGTTCCTCGATGGTGATTATGGTGACGTCTGGGCGGGTACTCTTGATCTTCTCGAGGAGTTCCGGCTTGGGCTTGCCATCGTAGACCACAAGTTTGATAGTAGGGGTGTTGGGGAGGACGTTTGCGAGAACGGGGAAAAGATCGGCGTTGGTGAAAACCCCCACACATTCCGGTTCGTTTAGAGAGTGCGTGAGGCCGGATTCGCCAAGGGTGTCGTATGCGGTGGCAATGGTCACTGAGATGGAAGCGCAGCCAAAGGACATCAACTGCCAATTAACACTAGGTCACGCGGGGACATGAGTACCGCGGGGGGTGACGCAGTCGAGAGGGGACACATACCTCGTCGCAGAGTAGATGTTGAAAATGTCGCCCTTCTTGAGGCCGAGATCAGCCAGACCTCTACTAATAGCCTCAGAGGCCTTGCGGAGGTCGGCGAATGTGAGATACTTGAATTCGCTGAGCTCGAAATACGACCATTTCTTCTTCTCCTTGACTTCCTTGCCCTCTACGACCTTGGTGACCTCCTTCTCCTCGTAGTGGGTGTCGACTATGTCACGGTACCCGATAGCGTTCTTGGTTCCGTACGTGCGATCGACGTATACTAGGATATCGTAGACCGTGTCTATGCCGTCCGTAGGGCGCGCGGGGAGCTCACCCTCGGCAACGAGGACGTTCCTGCGGATCCTACCCTCGCCCTGCTTGGGATCCGGACCAACTTCTACGGAACCAGGACCAAAGTTGACCATGATGTGCTCGTGTAGAAGGGATATTGGAATGAAGGGGGGGAAGGGGAAGGGGAAGGGGGAGGGGGAGGGGGAGAGCGGAAAGCTAGGAGCGCCAAGGCGCCAGCGCCGAGGGTGGGGGGTTTTCAAGGACACGTGGTTTCTGTTACATCAGTGCCCTGATCGAATCCCCGCACCAGCACCTCACTCGGCTCTCAGACTTTAGGCTTAGGGTCATTGATGTAGGCCAAGATAGCTCGCGTGCACTTATATCTCATGAATCTCTCGGCACCACAGCCAACATCGACTCTGCAGCGCACAGCGGGGGACCCATTTTGCGCAGTGGCACAGGGAATACGTGGCGTGCTAACCCATTTCAGCGATTGGTCTTTTTCTTTTCGGAACTCCCATGCTCTAATCGTTGGCTGACTGCGGCGGAGGTTTGACCAGTTGGAGCTAGCGTGCCGGGTGGAAAGCGAGAACGGGATACCAATTGGCTGACCTTGGATGGATCCGACGATCCATAGATCAGATCTCGAGTCAACTCTACAGCGATCAACACGGGTAACCAGTCTGCCGAGTAACCGAGTCGTGTAGCAGATTGAGAAACCAACGTTCCAGTCTGCTGATGCGAGTTTACAGCGATCAAGGAAGTGCTGAACGCCAGAGCCCGCGTGGCTCCCAGAATTGAAACTTGTCAGTCAGCCGGCCCGACTCGACCTGAGCAGCTGTGCGAGGGTTATCAGAACTCGTGATCAATCGCAAAGCATTGAAACTTGAGGTCTTGATCGTCGACCTTCAAAGCCCAGGGCGGAGAGCGGTAGAATCGTAAGATATTTATGCGCACCACCTATGTAAGTGGCGTGTAGGGGAATGATAGTGACCACATATGCAACGATACATGAACGTAGATGGAGAAACTAAGCAAATGGAATCATGAAAAGGGGGTAGAGTCAGTCTCGCAACTTGTCAATGACATTCACAAGCTGATCTGTGGTGATAAACTGCACCCAGTTGTCAAGCTCTCTCTGCTCGTCGTGGAACACAAACTTGACTCCGTTGTGGCCCCTGAAGTATGCACAACAGCACTGGTACTCCTCTTTGATCACTTGACCCTTCCGCTCAATCCCCACACAGGCCTTGTACAACCGGAACTCCCACCCATTGAGCATTCGGCGATCCCCCGTGGCTGAGCTTTCCGGTATGTTGAATTCAAGACGGGACCAGTCGAACCCGAGAGGTTGGCCTACTGCCTTGATGTACGCTTGCTTGAGCGTTAACAGGATGCAGAGGCGTCGTAGGATAACATCTTCAGCATTTCCAGGTCCAATGAACGATATCTCGAGCGCGGTCAACTATATTGGGGATCAGTCACAATGAATTCTCAATGTCGATAGTCCTATACCGACTTTGTGATAGAACGACTGGGCGTAGGTCAGAACAGAAGCTTCTCGAGGTTCAACCTGCATTCTCTTGATAGCCATTCCGATGTAGACGACGTCTCGTTGCCTCCCTTGGGTCATAGACATGGCGATTATGTTATGCTCCCAAGCGAGGTGGTAACCTATCATTGCCCGAACGCGATTGGGCGGAACGGGAACATTTGGATCCAGGTCCTGCCAAAGTTCAAAATCAATTAGGGAAGGTTTTGGGTTATGGGGTACGGACCTGCTCGATCCAATGTTTCCCCGTTGGAGTTTGGTGGTCATGCCATCTTCTACGAGAGATTCGACGATGGCGCATCATGAGCAAAGGTAACATATGAGCGAATAGTTGCCCTGTCAGCGGGTCAATCATAACGCCCATTAGAAAGATAAGAGAATGGGCGCACGTAGCGAATCAGCAGAGGTCGGGTCGTACGGGACGTTAGCATGAGGAACACACTCCTTCACGAGCTCCCAAGCGGCCTTGTACTCCTGAGCGTGCCATGTCAAATCGAATGTTCGCCGCAAAAAAACAACGTCGGGTCCAGGCAACAAAGAGATTTTGATCAGTCGATCGAATTTTTGTCCAACAAACGCAGTTCGGCTACGTACTTGAGTCGTCACTTCCCTCCCCAAAAAGAGGATCCAATTCAGGATCGGCGCGTCCATTAGGGACTAACAACACTCGCGGTAGCGTGTACTAGGAAGGAGGGTCTGCAAGGGGGTAAAAGTGATCAGTCTTGATCGGGCTGTGATCATGGGGGAGGTGATTTATACACTTCGGATAGCGCTGAGCTGGGGCCTTTTGTACGGGACGTCTCCCCAGCTGTGAGACGAGCTCGACAATTGGCTCTATAGTTTGCTGGAGGTGGGAGAGAGTGGACCAGACAACGGCGGACAAACATGTGTTTCGCGCGTTCCTTGGTTGTGGCGTTCGAACGTCGGACGCGTCTTGGCCTTATTGTGTGCCTCGACCCTCTGGTCCTGTCAACACTGCATCCGCGTCGTCCTGCCAATCCCCGTGCCGTCTCCGATGGACCCGGTGCGGCCATTTGAATTGGCTAGGCCCAAAATCTACCCTGCAAATCTCACTGCGATTTATCTGACACTTCTCCATTCCCGAAGCCAGATCCGGGGGGGACAGCATTACGTCTTGTCCCGCCTCCTCGCCCTGAATTTGGAGGGATGGCGGACAAAGGCACTCGGATTTGCGTCAAAACGCCCCTTAACATTTCCTTCCGGATCATAGACGTAAAGTCGTGCGACAGTTTTTTGTACCTTGGCAACGGTTGAGCATTCGACAGGCTGATTGGTGCTCCCCGCTCCGATTTTCTTCGGTGATCCCCAACTCGCGTCGGAGCGGGAAGCTGTGCCAAGCTTCACGCTTCCGAAGCACAATGAGAGTCCGCGACTTCCTAGGTCCATCGAAATCATTCCGCATTTACCCACGCGGACAAGCCAGGTACTCGCTCCACCTCTCTATAGTGCCTTGGTGATGAAACCTTCGTTCTGAAAAACCATCCAGCCCATCCACGGTCACATTCTCGGACCCTTTCTACTTCCGTAATGACAAACTTCTGTTCTTCTAGTCAACAACCAGGCGTAACCTTGAGTTCCGTCGATGAGCCGCTAGCCTCGTTGTCAAACATCAACGTTCAACCCTTCCAGAGGGTCGCCGGATGCCATGTGAACCCCGAATGCCATGGTATTTCTCGGCAGTTTATATGGAACAGCCCATTCCCTTCTTTGCACGACTTCCCTGCCTTCTCCGCGCTCCTCACGACTCACGGCCAGGGTCTCCACTTTGTTGTTCGCTGCTTCTCCCGCTAGGCTCGCTCTCCGTGTGCGACCATGGCCGTCAAGAACACCTACCCTTCCCAGGTTGAAGACTTGGATCCACTAGCCTCATTCACAGCTCCACCCAAGAACGAGACAAAGTTTGAGAGGCTCACGCGGGAACAACAGGAAAAGTCTGCCAAGCTCATCAGCGATAGGATTGACCAGGATCTGAACGGCGAGAAGGCGAAGGTTGCAAACCACAATCCCACCAGGAATCGAGTCCGAGTACTCGTTCTCGGACACCGTACCAGTGGTAGGCCGTTCCGTTTTCCCTAACAGTTGCAAGATTAACGAGTGTCACGCATCAGGAAAATCGACTATTATCAAGCGTGCGTAAACGATGAGCCTAACGGTGCTTTAGGTGGACGCGTTCCTGATATCCTACTATTTTCGTCTTCAGAGATCCAACTCACACACGCCCCGCGTGCTGCCCGATGTTTCTGGACCTCGGCTGTTCAGCTCAACCTCATGGAGAACGTCGCCGATATCCTCGGTATCATTAGTCAAGAGATGACCATTCAGTCTTCCTCGTACTCTCAGACACATTTTTCCCTGGAGTTCATACAGAAATACTCAGCGATCAAGCTTCAACTGCATTTCCTAGACACAACTCGAACCCAATTGTCGAGGCAGCTGTCGGGTACCGTTGGGATCTCCGATGATTCCGATATGAACCCACCGGATAGGCGGATGAATGAGGAGATTGGGACAATTCTCGCAGGCTTCGTGAAGGTTGTCAAGATGTTATGGGACGATGAGACTGTACAGAAAACCCTCGGTGTCTCTCTAAAATGGCAGGAAGCGGCACTATCTTCTAGTGGTTTGTACGTGCTAATCCCCTTGTTCTGTCCGTCCCGCTGACCCCGGCGCCTTTCAGCTTCCTTGATGACATGGAAAGGATTGCTGTCAGAAACTACCAGGCAACCGATGACGATATCATGCGTGCCAGTTTGAGGCGCTCCGGGATAAAGGAGTACAGGGTGGTTTTCGAGAACGGTAAGAAACCTCTTGTAACCTCCGTGATATCGGCTGATAAACGCTCCATTGATAGATAGATTTAAGGGAACAGAATGGATCATGTACTCCTTTGATTCAACACGTTCGACGGTAGGGCTACATCCCTACCATTGTCTCGTCCTTGACTTTGAATCGTGTCTTTCTTGATTCAGAAACTTGCTTGGGCATCATTCTTTGAACGCCTTGATGCCGTCTTCTTTGTCGCTCCACTCGAGTGTTTCGACGAATGGTCAGACGATAACGAAAACGAGCTTAAGCACTCAATGGACCTCTGGGGTGGCGTCGTAAGGAACGAGATGCTTGGGATGACCCCTCTTGTCCTTATCCACAACAAGATCGACTTGCTGCGGGAGAAACTCGAGGCGGGCACGAAGGTCGCTGATCACGTAGTGTCGTTTAAAGGCAGGCCGAACGAAGTTGAGACTGTCGTACAATGTAGGCCGTCGTCTTTACAGGTTGTTGAATACCCAGGGACTTATGCGATGCGTTTAGATTTCAGGCACTACTTCAAGCAAATCTACAAATCCTCAACTAGTTCCAGCAAGGCATTGAAAAACCTTACTTCAAAACTTCAATCCGTCGGATCGACTCCGTCAGAACCACAAGAACGTTCTGCGTTTGACCCTCCTGAGAGAGTTTTCAAGACTTATGTCGCACATGACGTGAGCACCCAATGCTTCTTGATGCTTGTTGGTACTGATCCCCTTGGTGTAGGACACTCGGTTGGTAAAATCCCTCGTCGACTTCATCCCGATACACCTGGTCCGGAGTTTACATAGCTTCAAAAGGCGGTGAGGGTTTTGTGATTCTATGGTATATTATTTTTCGTCGTCTTCGGTGTACATGTGTTACGGTCCGCTTATGGCGAGCTGATTCCCGCTCATTTTTCTCTTTCTCTCCCGCATCCTATCTATCGTCATAACCTGTAACCACATATAATCTCGCTCATTTTTCGAGCCCTTCGATGGATGCCACCTCCGCGCTCCACTCAACACTCACTTGTCACTACTACTATATATCTTAGGCCATCGCTCATTAAAGCGCCCCTGCATAGTATGCCCGATTGTGGGTCTGCGTTCAGTCTCAAAAATCCAGCGGACCACTGCGTGTGCACGCCCTGTGTTTCGCCTGGTTACAAAACTTTGACACCAACTTGTCCGAATCCACCAGGGTAGTCCTATCAACGACGCCCAACGCCAGCTTGACAGACGTTGCGTCGGCCTCTTTGGAAAATTCCGGCGGGCCATCCTCACTTCTCATGCAAAACAACAGATAACGTGCCAAGGGGCTCACTCTTGTAATCTTTTTACGAATCCGGAGCTAGTAAACAGGAACACGAACTCCCCCCCCCCGGAACCTGGTAGCTTATTTCGCGTTGACCACGCTCACAACATGCTTGGACGCCAATTGTAACACAGGGTCGGGTAACCGTTATTAATGTTGAAGTCGGCACTTACGACGAGGCTCGAGATGATCACGACCGTTTTCGTGCGGCCCTTGTCAAGGAAGGAAGGAGTTTGCAACCATAACGGCGCCGACGGCGTTTGCCTTCAACCAGGGACAGGTAAGTTTTATACGAACCTCCGGAAGGGAAGAGGGAGATGGGCTCGCGAGCCCGTTGAGCTCCTCAACAGGGACATCCGTGCGCCTTACCGATCCTGGGGGTGGAACTCAATAAGCGTGTCGGATATGGTTGGGGACCGCTCAGCATTTGCTCACCGCTGAGTCCACTACCCATTCCTAGGATTTTGACAACGCTGTTGATGTGAACGCTTAAGGAGCCTCCGGTGACCTTTTACTCTTCCGCCGTAGGCATATCGAGACGTTCACGGCATAACGCTTACCTGAATCACGCAACTTCGGTGTCTCCGGTTTGTCTCCGGACACAATCTACGCATTTGTACTAGACCCAGCGAGCTGTCTCAGGTCGGTGAACCCCTCAGCGTTATAAATGGGAGCAAAAACCTGATGGTTTGTGTTGTCATGTTGGCATGGATTTGCCCACGGGAGCGGTCGGGTTAAATCAAAATATTCATCGGATTGCATGCTGCCAAAGTCCCGAAAGATCGGAGGTCGGGTTCGCGAGAAGCACCGGTAACAGGTGCACCATTAGATAGACCCTCCTCCAGATACCCCACGCTTAACCCCCAGAGCTGATGTACCTCTCATGGCGTTAGATTTGGCACAGAAACCCACGGATCTGTCTCCAAAATGGTGGCCGCTGGCACAAAAAGGGTCGTAATTCCCACGATCGTTCCACCTCTTCGATTTTTCTTCCGATAACGCTCTTTACATACCATTCTGAAGCACACCTCTCATAGTCGTCCGTTCCTGGTTAGGCACTGCCTATCGGATACCATCGTTATCGTCGTGGTCGCAGATAAACAGGGTAAGGTAAGAAAACGGCAGAACCAGGGTAGGTCGGGGCTAGACCAAATTATACAGCGATACCAGAAAACTAGGCGAATAAGAAACACATCCTTGCATATCAATACACCCACACAGTTGATTTCTTTCCCTGGTGGGGATAAAGAGGGTGTCGCCCGGCCTCCAGAATGCGGTCGAAACCCAGTGCAAGAGCGTCTGCAAGCACAGAAAACTAAAGTAGGAGCTAAGCGCATCTCGTTCGGGTCCCGTTTGGCCAATTTTATGGGGTTGAATAGGCGTCTGGACCCAAGGACGGTGGGCTGTAAACAAGTTTGATATCCGGTGCGGCAATCATCAAGGCCATGTCTGCAAACCTTAGGGCCAGGGTCTCAAGGTTCGTGCACGCCGTCAGTCCCATAGGAGTCGAATGGCAGTGTCTAGATACCTGTGCATGTACTCACTATTAGGTTTCCATATAAGAGTCTATCACAGTGGATTAGGTTCGAACCTTTACCGGGTCTGGACTGTCCTCGTGAACGTTGATAAGTTCATGTAGCATTCCCGGCCGGACTTCGGCCCTCTCTGTGTAGCCGTGGGTCTAGACTCCTTCGTTGTGTATCAAGACAGTGGGGGCTAACCCACGCAGCGGCCCACTTTGCAATGTTGCTTCGAGATCAATCCAGGAAAGAGTAGGAAAGAGTAGGGACGTTCAGTGACGAGTCAATTGTTCGCGGTGCAGGTCTCAGCCGGTGTCCCAGCGAACAGTACGAACGCCAGGCGTTGGGACACTGAGCGAGAGAAAAATGGTCACTATTCATACATCATGCGTCGAGCGCCATGGTTGGTGGGAGACAAGGAGCAAGATCCGATGATCGTTGCCAGAGGTTACTAGGGCCGCCCTATGGTGCTTTCGATTGCGTCGAAATATTTCGAAACTTCTCCTCTCATCACAAACATGTCGTGGGGGACACTACGGACTTCACACCATGTAACCGAGTTCGGATTATGTGCTATTCTATGATCCCGGAGGATTCAATATCCCTATGTGTCGTTTCGATGAGGAGTCACTTATCCGTGAAGGATATCGAGAATACTACTTGTCGCACGGACTAGTGCTCCAAAATTTCTTTAGACCGTGGTTCGAGACATCGAGGGTCGTCCGTATGCGTAGTTGTGAGAACATTCCATGCTCAATCGACTTCCATCTCCCAAAGCGTACTATGTACACCGCGATGTACGAGAAAAGAACTGGCTGAGAGACCAAACCGTATACAAATGACAGGTAATCGTAAACACCGCCCGGCAGCATCCAGACCTTCCTTTATAGCTAACCTACCTTGTACGCACCCCGGCGACGGTTCGCCCGCACACTAAACCAGATCACGAATCATCGACCCAGATCTCCGGTTGAACCGATCCCGTAGACACCCAGGCGACGCTAACCAAATACATCTTCTCGAACTTCATGTAACCCTGTCCGATTGTCCACTGAGCATCGACAGACGGGTTTATTTGAATCACCTGGTCCCACTCGTCAGAGCTGAAAGGACGAAAGATGTATGATGACTAACGGCCAAAGCATCCAGGTATTGCTTGACACGTTTCGCGATCTCATAGGCCAGTTTACTCTTCCTGATTGGAGCACGTTCCTTCTTCCAGTTCTTAACTGCGATCTAGAAATGCATCAATTGGTAGCCAGATAGAAAAGTGCATCAAGTTCGCACTTGATTGCATGAGGTGTTGATTGGGTATCCAGGGAACTGGTAAGTCGCCGATAGGAATCAAGGTGGGTTTTTTTCATGAGAATAAGACTGTGCGAACGCACCAATAGCCTGCACGATACCGGACCATTCGCGTTTTCAAGAACGGGATCATCTCTACCATCCAAGCCCGTGAAAACTTTTCCAAGCGCGTTTCGCATCCTGAAGCCACGGATGTTATTCACACTGAAGATGATCTCTTGCGGTGGCAAAAAAGACCTATCCCCCTTCCTCTTGCTGTATCTTTCCTGCGGAATTCTGCTCCAGCTGCTCGGTACCGGAAGCGGAAGGGGGTAGATTCGAGATTCGAGTCCAGTCTCTCCAGTATCTTGGATACTCTCAATCTGTGGTTTAACACGTCATTGGCTAGATCAAGGATAAAAGGGAAATATTTGCTAACTGATTTACGAAAAGACACGCTTCCGGAGTAATTGGAAAGCAAGCCGAACGAAACGCGATCTCGGTGATCTGAGATTGAAGGGATGGCGTGGTCGGGTCCAGACCATGAAGAGAACCCATCACGATCTGGGAAGGCGCTTGGTGGCCCTGACGGCGATCGGTTCATGTATGTCATCTCCAGAGCTGATTGGCATTCCATTCCCTCGATGAAACCCAATGGACCGTTATCTGCGTTCGCCATCTGTCCGAGAGGATAAGAATAGGATACGAATTCGTGGGCAATAGGGACTAAGTCCCGGCCGAAGTGTGGATCCTAAGGTGCGGTGTAAGGAACGAGACGATCATGCGAAAGCGTGAGGCCTACCGAATAAGGTGGGTAGGTACTCAAAGCGGCGCCAGACAGACCCACACCCTCAAGGGCTTCTTGAGACGAAGGATTTATCGCCACTGATACCCAGGCGGGAGTGGTTTCCCAGTTTGCGGGCTCCACCGAGGTGTTTGGTGGAAGCGGATCCTGTCTCGGGTAGGAGGTACCGGATAGAGGGTCCACGGACCCACACAGTATGCCTGCCTCTGAATCAGAACCCTCGTTGTCGCTCTCACAATGAACGACTGGCAAAGGGCCAGAAGTGCCGTGGCCATTGGACAGATGAAGAGTAGGGAGGGCGGGGTTTTTATACATCAAGTAATGTGGAGGGTGGAGGGCTGGGGAGAGGGGAGGGGAAGGGGGAGAGATGAGAGGATGACGGTAACTTTCATGACTGAAGAAGGGACTTATAATTCGCGGATAGAATGAAATGGAGCGTACAACCTGCGCGCCTTGATCCAGGAGAGCGCCAAAAAGCGCCTCAGAAAGCGCTGACCAGAGAAGTGATGAGCACGTCCTTAGGGAGGTGAGTGCGGAACTGGAACTGGATATCACGGAACCGGTTATGGGTAGGGCGGGCCTTTCCATTCCATTGGCCCGGACGAGTGACAAACTCCCGGGAAAGATTGAGTCCTCGTTCGTCCTCTTTCCCCCAGTCTCGGCGCGGGACTCATTGCGTAACCATCGAGCCGCGAGCCGGCCATCCGGTCAAGGGATGCCAATCCTGTTCAGTTTGGTCGCAGTACCGCAAAAACGTAAGCGACGAAGGGGTCCCAAAACCCTGGGACCCTTCCAACACAACCACCACATGCATCTACCTCGTGGTTGACCTACCAGAGTCTTCACCTACGGACCAAAAAAATTGTTCACAATCTGTCTGAGAAAACAACATCGTGTTCCCCGGTGATTACCGGACGGGGTCACATCCCACTTCTACGGGTTGCACCCTTTCATTTCGCCCAAGGTGGAAAGCCCACGAGTACATGGCGTGGCGGTCTAATGCGAGGCGGGGCTATGTATAGTGAGAATCAGCACCGGAGTCGCTAAACCACCTTGAGAGAGCTGATTACGTTCTCATGGGAGGCACGACCACGCCTCTGATGGTTGCGGGTGCAAGGCGAGAATCTAAGACATGGACGCATAGAAGGCTGGGATGAGGTCTATCAGAATTCCACTGTTCGCGGTCCGTTGTGAGAGGTTGGAACAATTCCAAATAACAGTCCATGATCAGATTCCCACGGGTGCTGACCTACCTCCGCGTACTGTGATGTCAGTGACCGGGTGCTTGAGTTCCGCAAACGATCTCCTCGCTGCACATGCGTCCCTCGTCTCTCGTGTCCGTACTTCCCAGAAGTACCACCGTCGACAGCTCGCAGCTCTTCCATCGCCACCGCAATCTCTACTCAAGCTCGATCTTCTACCTTCACCGCCCCCTTCACCATCGCTCTCCCCACCTGGCAGTCCAGTGCTACAGCCGAAGCAAAAGGCCGTGAGGACGGATCTACCTCCTGCGAAGAAAGCACGTGTTGCTAGGTATCAGAACTACGTACCCGAGGAAGAGACGATCAGGAACGATTACAACCAAAGATATGTTGACGGTGGGGAGTGGCCACAAAATTGGGTCCTGGGTGCAGATCCAGCGCGTCGGTTTGAGGAGTAAGCCTTTTTGGTTCCGTGGAAAGTGTTTCTAATCTGTTTACACGCTCATTGCTCCAGATATCCTAAACAACAACGTTTACTGGGACTCAAGAAGGCTTCCGTAAGCGCACACGCACACCCTCCGACTTATCTCCCCATATCCCAGCTCCCTTCGTTACAACAAGCCAAATTCGATGTCATACTCATCGATCCACCGTTCTCCTCATCCTTCTCATGGGCGGACCTACAAGATCTACCCATACCCGCCCTCTCCGCAGACCCTTCGTTCGTTCTGCTGTGGATAGGGAGTGGAGCCGGAGACGGCTTGGAAAGAGGTCGCGAAGTCCTTGCAAGATGGGGGTTCCGAAGATGCGAAGATATCGTATGGGTGAAGACCAATTCCATGGTTAATAATGGACCGGGAGTACGTCTCCACGTTTGGTAACAAAGATAGCGTGTACTTATTACTGTTTTCAGACTGACCCTCCGACGACGTCTCTGCTCGTACGTACGAAACAGCACTGTCTTATGGGTATTCGTGGTACAGTCCGCAGATCCACAGATAGCTGGTTTGTGCACTGCAACGTCGGTATGCATGCCCCTGCTCCTTGCCATCCTCCCTCATCCTCTTGTGCCGTCTAGATACGGACGTTGTGATATGGGAAGGGGATCCAGATGATCCTACTCTCAAACCACCGGAAATGTATACTCTGGTTGAGAACTTCTGCCTTGGTCTTCGACGACTCGAGCTCTTTGCTCGCGGAAAGACTCTCCGGCGGGGCTGGGTATCAGTCCTGGCCGAGGGTGAGGGGGAACGTGTGCAAGATTTCGTAGAGGACGATGGCGAAGGGGTCGCCCAGCCGAGGGTATGGGATAAGGACGTGTGGGAGAGGGAGCTTAAGGAACGGGCAAAGGGATCCGGTGGGAGAATGGTCGTACCCATGACTTCAGGTGGAGCTCCTTCTGGCTTATCCCGCCGTTTGTTCATTAATACAACCCCTCGTCCTATCTCGACCTGTAGAAATCGAAGCGCTACGACCGAAATCTCCGGTCCGGGGCGGATCTTCCAATACCTCTACAAATCCCACACCAAACCCATCCGCACAAAATCGCCAGGGACACCTTCAACAGCAACGCCCGGGGCCAGGTGGTCACCTCATGCCCGATCTCGTGCAACAGGTCATCAACCAGCAAACGATGGCTGCAATGGGGGGAGGGGGTCCCGGTGGACTATCGGGCATGTCCGCTATGCAGAACCTGCCGAACGTCATCGCTATGTCCAACATGCCGGTGATGGGTGGGATGCCGGGAATGAACGGAATGGGTGGGATTGGAGGGCCACCATTCAGAGGCGGGGTGATGGTCCCAGGAATTAACCAGATGGGACAACTCGGACCGATTGGTGGGATGGGTCAGATGGGAAACATGGGAGGGATGGGTCAGATGGGAAATATGGGACAGATGGGAGGGATGGGAGGAATGATGGGGATGGATCCGATGGGGATGAACCTTCCTGGTATGGGTGGAATGGGCGGCCCTGGTGGACAACTTCACGGACACGGTGGTTTGCCGAATCTCCCGAATGTGACTAACCTTCAAAACCTGCCCGGAATGCCGGGGATGCAGGGGATGCAAGGTATGGGAGGTATGCCTGGAATGCCTGGGATGATGGGAGGTCCGATGGGCATGAGTATGGGTGGAGTGCAGGGGATGGGGGGTTTGCCTGGTATGATGGGTGGAATGGAAGGGATGATAGGGATGGGCCACGGTATGAACAACATGGGAAATATGGGTCACATGGGAAACATGGGAAACCTCGGTGGTCAGAACGGGATGGGTGGACAGTGGGGTGCTCCTGGACCGTTCGGGTTCCAGTAAATGCCTCATTGGCGACTAATTTTTTGGGGGGAACCTACAGTACATTTAAGCTCGCGGACTTTGATGCTCATGCAAGGCGAACTATACGTTATGAACACACATGATTCACCATGCAGTTTGGGATTCATTCTCGGAAGCCCCCTATTTTGTCCGGAACTCGGAATTCGACGAGAATCGAAATGCGGTGGGATCAAACTGCGCCCGATAA
>Ga0307514_10002993_pt1 | contig 16734 bp, 7 predicted proteins | sample 16_EM_MG_FD_203088 | JGI IMG/M metagenome (GOLD analysis project Ga0307514, IMG submission 203088) | Populus trichocarpa ectomycorrhiza microbial communities from riparian zone in the Pacific Northwest, United States - 16_EM | ecosystem: Host-associated > Plants > Roots > Unclassified | place...
AGTGACACTGCGGAGTTTGCCATAGAATACCGCTCGTCCTCTGGATACGTGGAGTTGACAATTTCGTGTATCCAGGAGATGCACACTTCTTGGAAGTTTGCAACCTGAGGTACGCCGAGGTCACTCAAGGTGGAAAAGGTTGAGCTGATGAAACCCGATCGGACATTGCCCGCCCTGATGATTGTTTTTAGTTGCCCGTGTAGGAAATCAAGTGCGGTGAACAATGCGTCGCTATCCGTAGGTGAGAACATGCGCCAACTCCAGGAAAGGGAGGTGACGTACTCGTTGTTGGGGGGATATAAATCATGTATGTCCACCGAAGCTCCCAGACAAATTGTTAGGGTGAGGATCCAGATGGTCTTGAAAACGGTGGGAACCTGGTCGCCTTTTTCCACCAAGGTTTTGCAAATTGATGCTATCCAGTAGAAGTCGATGGTCAACGTGTTGTGTTGCAGGCGCCGCCATCGCCACGCTGTTTGGAGGATCATCCTTCCAAGCCAGAGTTTGGATGCGATCGGTAAGTGTGGCGGATCGTAAATCCTGGTTCCCAGATCCGCCATTTCGAACGGGGTCTGCGCAACGAAATCGAGGACCGAGGCGACCAGCCCAAATACTGCCTCAGGTGAGGAGGAAAGGTCGATGTTATGCACAATGCGCCGACAAAGCTGATTGAGGTCCTCGTTCTCGGGTTCTACGATCAGCTGGATGCTAAGTGTAGAGGCCAGCGTCATCCCAATCAAGCTAGCCTGTTCCGTCCTCCCGGGAACAACCCGCCGATCCAGTAGACATTCAAAGAAGAGATCGGTGAGAGCGTGTGGTGAGAGGGCGTCTGCGATTTCTGGGTACCAGGTAAGGTCCGCGGCAAATCGGACAGTGGAAAAGGTCATATCGCCGTCGGTAGTGGAATGTAAGACCCACGAAACACAACGAAGGTCTGCCTTGAGGCTTTCCCAATCCAATGAAGTCTCCGGAAAAATCCGGACGGGTGATGTCACGGTGGCGAGTGGTATATTGGGGGTTCCATGGGGGGCATTTACTACGTGACCCAGGTTGCTCGCTGCACTTCGCATCCCCGAACGAAGGCGTCGAAGAAATCGCCTGAATTCTTCCGTGGGACGTCGAGAAGCAGTGATCAGGGGTACAAGCAGAGAAACGCGGGCGGTTTTTGAGGCCAGAAACCGGAATAGGAGGGAAGCAGGAGTTTGATAAGGGCAGTTGTGGAATGTCGCTGCCGCAAGGGTGAAGCAAATGTAAGCAAAAACACCGAGAACCGTAGCTGCGATAGCTACTCCAGCGACGACACGGCTGATCGCCCAAAGATGTCGTGACAGAGCACAGCCAAGCAGCAGCAGGGCGAGTTGAAGCATCACGGGGAGAATTTCAATCACAACGTGGAAGTACCAACTTTCCAGCCCGTCCAACTTCCGCTGCCTGTCTCGGCTCTTATCGGCAGCTGAACCTCCACGGCTACGGAGATACCAGGTGACCCACTGTTTCCCGAGCATCGCGAGAAATGCGGCGAAGAGAGACGTAGTCAAACTTGCATAAAGCAGCGACTGTGTGGTGACAATTTCGGGAGGGGGACCGGTCCAGGTGGCTGAATCAGGGTCCGCGTCGGTGTAGAGTGAGCTGTTTACGGCGTGAATGAGGATTCTCATGTAAGAAGCGGTCACGTCGTTCGGGTCGGGTTCCAGCTTGGATTGGACGTCGACGATGAAGGCAGAATTGACCGCTGAGAATAAACCAGCCTAGTTGGTGATCATTAGATCGAGTGTACATATAACTGAGGCGACGTGTCACCCACGAAGATGAGAGAGGTGTTGAGGTCTCCGTCATACTTCCGTGTATAGTCGCGGTCGAATTCGTCAGATTCCTTGCGGTAGACGGTGAAGAAGTCTGTGCGGGGATCATTGGTCCTCAATGGCTCGAAAAACTCTCTGAGGGCGGAATGAAGACTATTTCGTGAATTCATCAGCGTCACGGTAGCGACAGGTCACCAAACGAGTTGTACATACCACTTAGGATCAAGCTGGACAACTATGGGCTCTTGCGCCTGCGATGGGGTTTGGTAGGGGGGTGGGGTTTGTGTCATCCCTCGATATGTGGAAAAAAAGTACGGCCTCCGCCTCATAACAGGCCAAGACGGGTAACATTGATGCATGATGCATGATGGCCCAGCTGTGTGGTTCTTCCCACAACCAGAATTACGGCGCCTATGTGAGGGATGTTTGAAATCCTTCAATATGCATTGGCACCCATCATACATCATGCACCGTGGTCTGCTTTACAATATTGGACGACTTATCCACAGCCCAACACAAAGTTGACCAATGGGATCCGTAAACCGTGAATACTCAAACGAATAGTCGCTAAAACCTAGCCCGGTCTCGTTTTTCTCTCCCACGTATCAAGCGGCGTGCAGCCGACATAGAAATATTCTGTGAACGACTCGCGCAGGGGAGGAAGTACACGATTGGGGTGGTACCGCCTCGTTTAGATATACGGCCAGCGATCTGGGAGCTCCAAGAACGTCTCGCCAGCATGCCACCAGTAAACTGGCGAGACTCAGTCCTCGTTTCGGACTTGCGTAGATTTCCGGCACTCAGCGTCAACTCTGCGGGCTGTCTTGTGGGTGAGTGAGTTGCCACACACCGAAAGCGGCGGTTCAATAAGGGTCCACAGACATCTCTCCGACGGTCCAGTGCGATCTCGTGGGAATCTGCGAACGGCTATCATCGAAGATATCTATAGAGGTGACTTGGGACATCCTTGGATAGTTACTTAGATTGTATGGACAGTCCAGGAACACTTGGCCGCAAATGATCCTGGGATCCCCCCGATCGTTGACCGTATAGTACCGCGAGCGGAGAGTTGACGGTCGAGAAGATAATGTACACCCCAGGCATCGAAATCCGTTCAAAGCAGTCCACAGAACCATTTTTTCCCTGGAGCTTCCAATTTAATACTGATATCCCAGTAATGTTGAGTAAATTCGGAGTGCTTACGGGGGATTGATTGTTGTATTTGGACATCCTCCGACGAACGGTGAACGTTGGGTGGCATGCGGACCGTGAGCTGGGGGTCATTCCTGGACAGAAAGCATTCACATTAGAAAGGTGCTATGCTGCTCGCTTGCGAATCTCTATACCTGTCCGTGGCTTCCAACATCTCCACCACCTCATCGATCGTTGGTCGTTTCGTAGGGTCCGCGTCCCAACATCTCGTGAGGCAGCTCTGCATCTGAGCGCTGAGCCCAGCGTCTTCGGCGTTCCGTGGGAATCCAGGCCTAACCCCCTGCGATACCAAGGAGGCAGTTTTCGCAGGAGACTGTCCGTGGTATGGAGGTTGGCCAACAAATAGTTGGTAGGCAAGCATGGCGAAAGCGAAGATGTCCGAGGCCTTGGACTCCATGACTGGAGAATTCGTGACGCCAACGAGCTCGGGAGCGAGCAGACCCTCCACCGCCCGTAGATCTGCCGTCTCAGTGAAGCGGGGATTGTGTTTTATTAGTCCCACTCCATACTGGTTAAAACGAACATGGCCAAGCTCGTCGACGCAAACATTGCCCTGTGAAATTCCGGCACAAAATCAATGGAGTGTGAGCACGGGGAGCCAAAGTATGACACGATGAAACAGACAGTGGGAACGCGACCCAAGGTGTCGGAGAGAAGACCAACCTCATTCAAGTCCCCGTGGGGTATATCCAGAGAATGAAGATATTGGAGTCCCTTCGCGACCTCCAATAGCTGTTGCGCGTAGACTGTTAGTGACCACTCCGTTCTCCGAACTGATGATCGTCATACACACCAGGGTAATCCGAGAAGTGTTCGGATGTGATGTGGTGTACTCCATGATAGTGATGTCTTCACCTCCATTATAGACAAGGGATAGCTGGAATAGTGTCGTGTTCACGCCCCGAAACGGGAGAAGATTTCGGTGAGATAATCTCATCAACATGGGCACCCGTTTCCACAGAAGCTGTAAAACACGCCTGAATCAAAAAAGGGCAGGTTCTCGTGCGCAAAAAACGCGTACCTCGACCAACCCCTCAAAGAGTTGAGGGGGATAGTCACGGAAGGCCACAATGAACACTGGTCGATGGCCGTGGTCTCCGAGCCATGTGTCGGTTATTCCCGTGGAGGTGTGAGGACTATCGCCGCGTTTCTCGAGCCCTGTGGAGAGCACAGCAGATCTTGGTAGACGTTGAATAGCCCCACAGATGATTCCAAAGATGTAGAACTTGGCAGTTTCTGTGTCAACAGGACCGAGCGCCTTTGTAGTAGCAATGAGGGAATATGACCGGCAAAGAATAACCAGCGACCTCGACATACCTGGTTGACCCTATCCAAGAACCTCGTTTGACCCTCCGGTGGGAGCCTTCGAATTATCGCTATAAGCGGCGTCAGCCTGTCGTTATCCAGCAAGAACGTAACCATCTTCTGGATTTCTTCGGGGGGCATGTTCTTATTCACCAGGGCATAGACTAAGGACTTCAGAGTTGAAAAGTGAGCACCCCCTTTGGTACTCATGTTGCGGTCTGAGGGGAGAACGGGATGGCAGTGGTCAAGGGATATAAAGACAATTCGTGGTAGGGAATTGGCGCTAGTTTTCCTGTGCCAACATAGCAGCATGAGCACATCAGAAGGAATCATTACATACATGCTGCGATGGGCTGTAACGGACAATTCAGAATGACGCACCGCCTGGGCGGCGACAGGGTTGCAACCATTCGATGATTTATTTATTTCTCCCTTTCGGAAGCAAAAAAAAGACGGGAGCTTGGGTTGTGGCCCGTCATACATGCGCCCGTACCGGTACCCTCCACCCCCACCGCTGGTGCGTTTGCAATGAATAAGTACGCCGGCGGTGCTCGACCGACGGCAGTGACGACGGAGGCAATTCGCCTCAGAAAACACAGCCTCAACATCAATCATAGCCTCGCCCCAGTTGATTCGGCGCTTGACGCGGACGCCCACGCCTTGGGTCGAACGCCCTTGTGATGCTGTGTCAACGAAGGTCGTATCGACACATATAACATCTTCCGTTCCGCCGACGTACTCACAACATTGCGTTCCCCCTCGCACTTCGAAGTCACCATGGCCCATTTCTACAAGGCATTGGTCTATCCCTTCGACCCATTGGTTCAACCTGCTTTTCCCCACATGGGAGGAGTGTCCTCCATCCTGCGACGACTTCGTGCGCTGGACGCGTCTTCGCCTGAGTTTCCCGTCCATCTTACCGTTCTCCTTGATGATGAACAGTTCAAGGACTCCATTCGAGACCTGGCAGACGACGATGCACAGTGGCTCGCCGATTCCCTAAACACGGTGGGTACCGTGTTGTGCACAGACTCCCGCTTTCTGAACTCAGCGTAGGTCCTTGGCCCCTTTGGTGCGGACAGTCCTCTCCATTGGAAGTTCTCTCACGCCCTCAGGCTGGTATGCGGCATTCGAAGGATACTCCCGATACAAGTTTCGCTTTCGAATGATTCCCTCAGTGCCAATGGTCGGTCGTTCACTCTCGGAGGTTATTGTGATGCCTGGAAAGGGACCCTCGGAGGCAGGGAGGTTTCTGTCAAAAAATTGCGAGTGCACCACTTGGATGATCCCCAGATTATCAGGACGGTGCGATATCGACGTTACCACTTCTTCCTGTTCCTGTCACTGACAAAACTGACAGCGATTCTACAGGGAGGTAGCATCATGGAACCGCATTGCACACCCAAACATAGTCCCCCTAGAAGGGGTTACTCTCGAACCCCTCCAAATCGTTTCAGATTTTATGACCGGCGAAAATCTAATGGAACACATCGAGAAGCATCCGAAGGCGGACATAATCAGTCTTGTAGGCTTCCTTCCCCCCTGATGCAGTGGATAAAGCACTTAATACCCCGCCAGTTACTTGGTGCCGCCACTGGTCTCCAGCATCTCCACTCTCTAAATATCGTACATGGAGACCTCAGGGCGGCACGTGAACTCCAACCAGTATTCTCAACCTACTGAGCGATATCTTAGGTGAACGTTTTTGTCGACACAGATGGCAAATCACGCCTCTCCGACTTCGGTATATCCAGTATCATGAGGGGCCCGGAATCCACCATACCAGGTGGACAGACCTTGAGATGGGCTGCACCAGAGCTCTTTGAGGTGGGGATAGTCAGTACCAAGGAATCCGATATATACGCATTCGGGATGCTTGCTTGGGAGGTAGGAGCCCCTTTACGACATCTCCATTGCCTTTGTCGTTGATCGATTCAAGGTCTTCGCAGGAGCCGCTCCATTTGCCAATAGTATACCCACCTCGGTAGCGGTGCAAGTTTTGTCAGGGAAACGACCGGAGCGGCCAATGCACGCAAGCTTGACGGACGGGTTGTGGGACATGATCAAGCATTGCTGGATACAAGAACCTCTGGAGCGCCTCCAAGTCTCGGAAGTGGTTGCCGATTTGCGATGCGCTTTAATCGCTCGGCAAGGTCATTCAGATATACCTGGAATCACTATGGAGGGCGACGCAGCTCTGAGCAGCAGCGTCCTCCGACATGTGTCGCGTCGCATTGGCGACGTGTCCTCATCCACACACAGAAGGTCCCTCCCGAGGTCCAGTGACATACGTAAGAGTGTATCCTGGCCCGTTTCCCGTCACATTATAATCGACGGGTCTGAGGCTAGTCTCCTCGACGCGAAGTTTGGAGAGTTTGACGAGGCCGTAGAAATCACCCCCCGTGGTCTGTGCGGTTTGTTCCGAAGGATACATTTCTGGAAACCGAACCGCGCGACGCTTTCTGATTGGAACTATGATGATACAAAGGTACGATGGATGCACCAGGAGATGTTTCTGAGCCTGATCACTGTGACCCCTGCAGGTCTATTCCTGAAATCCATGGAAGGCGTTTTCGATGGATACAGTATCGTAACATGTTCATGGCCCTCCCTGCTCAGCACAGTAACTAGAGGAATAAGAATGAGACGAGATGTAGGGAAGGGAGGATTCTATGCGTTTAAAGGATTTTGACTGTACTACAAAAGTCAACATACGTCGTAATCATGATTACCATGATTACAATCCAACTCATAAGCCCACTTTCACATGTGCGTGATCTGGCCCGGAGCCCTCTCCTGCCCAGTCCGAACGAATTTCCTTCTGTCAGTCCAGCCCGGCGAACCTCTACTACTACATCCACGTTGTTCCAACCTGATTTGGCGGTCACGACTAACCCCACTGTGCTCACGAATATTCTGTACGATTAAAGGGCATTCAATTCTAGTATATAATACCTTTGTACTAGGATAGTTAAGGTACCCAACAGAGCGTGGTACACTACCCTTGTCTCGAACTCCTTAACTCTTTGGTCGTCAACACCCGCGACGCTGCTGTTCTGACCGGCCGAGACCGATCAGTCTCAGAGCGCCCGGACCGCTGACTCACAGAAACTATCCTTCTCTGCACGTAAAGTTCGTTACTATTTACCCATTATGGCCGGTGTTGGTTACTGTCCGCGGGGTTGCACCTTGTGCATGAGCATATACAAACGTTGTCTCAACTGTCCATCCGGAATCACGACGCTATGGTTTTTTCTTTCTCTAAAACGGTGAAATTGTGTTGCCTCCCCATCCTGACCTCATCTGACATTGTCCGGTAGGTTTCCTTGATCAGACTGTTTCTTCCTTCAAGGTCGACTTTCAAGTGCATGGATATCATACTGGAGGTCTAGGCGCTTGCACATGTGGCGATCGATGTTATCAGCGAGTTCTTCTCCTCCAATTCCATGCAGAACGCTTGGGAGATATCCTTCAAGCTGTAGCTTGTTCTTCCTTGGACCCTACCCGGACCAGTAGTCTAATTGGGACCTTATCACATTTACTCGAGCCGTTGCGGGATATCTTATCTCCCAAGCCACGATTCAGATGTTTTATCTGAACAGCCTCAGATTTCACAGCTCGAGGAGGGTCCCATCAAAAAGTTCGATACGAAAGAACCAGAACAAGCAAGTGAGTTAGGATATGATAAATAAGCCTAACAGAGAACGAGTGGAAGGGGGGGTGGATACGCGGTAACTAGTGACTAGTGGGGGGTGGCTGAGCGAGCGAGCGAGGATAGCAAGCGGAACCTGAAAAGCGGTCCCGAAAGGCGAAAGGGCACGCGCATCACCCAGTAAATTCCGGTCCGAGCACTCGAGCCTCCCAGCGTTCAAAACCGATGTAACCTCCTTGCTCAATGCGCCCGGAGCGCTGGAACACCCCATGTTTGTGACCAACGCATTGTGGGCCAAGCTCAGATCCCCGACTGGTACTGGAGCGCCTGGTTGTGTGGATGCACCGTGAGGGAGGTCTCCGTCGCTTTACAGATGCTCACCAATTGTGGTGATACCGGAGATTTCCCCTCGGGACGACACTCCCCAGTCGTCGCCAGGGATATACAAAAGGTGGTGAAGCAAACCCACATGACAACTTTGTTTGGATCGCCGCAGAAAGTAGCGATGTATTTCTGAATCCACCACAGGCCTTGGTGTTCTGACACGGGCAGTCAGTCACAGAAAAACGGATTCTGTTCTGAGCGGCCTACGATCATGCAATCCGCGAAGCCAGGCTTTCTTGACCTCCTCGCCAGGAAAACATCCATAGGACATCACCCAAAATAGTCAGTGAGGCAGAACTGAAACTCAAGTGAGACCGTCTCACTGAAGGTTCAATCGAATCAAGCGTTATAACGGGAAAAAAAATGGCCACACGATTGAGGCGAATATTTGCTTGATTGGATTCGACATGTGGCCCGCCTCTAAGGCAGGCCCAGGCAAGGAAGAATGTCCTCTCTTGTACATTCTTCGACTTCGGGATGACCAAGGGAGAACAATTGATGAGCCCAGCACTTTGGGTGCCTCCCGGACCGGAGGAAATGGAATTTTGTTGTGAACATGGGGATCCGCACTCGCTGATGCTACATGTCCCACAGTATGGATCATTAGCCTCGGGAGGGCTGAACATTGAACGTTGAACTCTCGCCTACTCGCGGTGCAGATACGAGACTCCAAAGTCAGATTTCAGAAACATCAGAACGAAGGCTATATTGGATAACACGCACGGTGGCATAGCGAATAGATCCCCCAGAAGGCTGTTCAGGTTTCCACCCGTGACGCTGATGAAATCGGGGTCTGTGGTAAAAAGTGGCAGTGGGGGGAGAATTGTCGGGTCAACAGGATTGGTGGGCGGTGATTCGCAACCACCTTGTTTCGATCGAGGGTATTTAAAAATGGGTGATCATGAGGTTGATAAACGCTTAAATGCACGTCATGGCACGATGTCCCACCAATAAGAGGGGGAGACCTTCTTAAGGCGAATTGTTTTATCAGAGATGTAGAATCCAGTGCGGGTCAGAACTGACAGAAATGTTGTAGGTTTGACCCAGAATGATTGAAAGTTTCAGCTGGCCCGGAAGCATTTAGCCAAGGTTGAGGCCTTGAGGTCGGAGAGGAGTCCACGGGACTAGAAAGTTGTAAGAGGGGGTACGGAGTGATCAGAAATACGATTGGACCTTCGGTTCTACTGGCCTTAGAACGTGGATGTACGGGAAGAAGGAACAAAACCTCCTTCTCCCAACTCCTGGATGCCCATCGACACACGTCATGGTAGGCGCTCGCCAACGCAAACTGGTAGCACGAAAGGGTGGGGAAACGTCATGGAAGTTCAGAGAAGTATTTGCGTGTCTTACGTCCTACTGTGCTCGAGTCCTTGGCCAGCTGTAGGGGGAGAGTGATTGTCAGTACCCGCACTCCGTTGTTGTAACACCAACTGCAGCACTCACGCTTAAACCGCGAAGAACGAACAAAGCCATTACCACTATAAGTTTCATTCGCATCTCCGCCTCCTGCGATGAGAGGGACGCACTCCTATGCCTGGTCCCCCGCAGTCCTCGGATTTTGCAGGATGGTGTCGCACTCAACCGGGCACCTAAAATCGTATTTCCCTTACTGCACCAAGTCCGAACTCAGGTTGGGTGCCAGCGTGAGCGGGGAGATTTGATTGCGGGCGTACCTCAGGTCACCCATATGTTTCCGCCATACGCCCCGATGATTGAACTATATGACGCATGGATGGACGCAACCGCTGGAATGTTACGCGATCGAGCGGTACTTTGTGGTGTTTGTAAGACTCGCGTCGATCACTCAGCAGACAAAAATAGGATCGACATTGCTAACACTCCTTTCAAAGACCTTGGTGATCCATACTACTGCGAGAGCAACTCATCTCACCAATCCTCACATATCCATCTGGAACCTCTAGAGTATAAGAAGTGCGATGGTATTGACGTATCGGACTCCAACACACCGGCTCCCAGTTTTCAACTTCCTCTCGAAAAAAACTCGACTTCTACTACCACAGTAAAAGATGTCTTCCCCCATCGAACCTCCTGTTCTTCTCACTCCTCTCCAAGTCGGTCAATTGACCCTCTCGCATCGCATCGTTCTTGCACCTCTCACGCGATCTCGAGCTACCAAGGACCACGTTCACACCAAACTTGGCGTGGAGTATTATGGACAGCGTTCCTCGATCCCTGGATCGCTCCTAATAACCGAGGCCACTGCAGTCCACCCTGCGGCTGGAGGGTACCCTCATACTCCGTATATTTACACAGATCGTCAGGTCCAGGGTTGGAAGGAGGTAGGTCTTGTTCGCGCCCACAAATAATCATCTGTCTAACCTCCTCGTCCCGTAGGTTGTGGATGTGGTCCACGCCAACGGTTCATACATATTCCTCCAACTGTGGGCTTTCGGTCGCGGCGCTGACCTTGAACTGCTCAAATCCGAGGACCCCGACTTCGAATTGGTCGGCGCGTCCGCTATCCCCATATCCTCTTCCCACCCGACCCCTCGTCCTCTGACCGTCGAAGAGATTAAAAGCTACGTTCAGTGGTACGCCGACAGCGCTGACAAGGCAATCAACCAGGCCGGATTCGACGGAGTCGAACTCCATTTCGCCAACGGATACCTCCCGGATCAGTTCCTCCAGGACGTCTCCAACCAACGGACAGACGAATACGGCGGATCGATTGAGAACCGTGTCAGGTTCCCTCTCGAAATCCTCGAAGCTGTCTCCAAGATCGTCGGCGAAGACCGAGTCGGATTCCGCGTCTCTCCGTGGAATCCCTGGCAGGGAATGGGAATGGAGGACCCGAAGCCAACCTTCGCCTACTTTGTCTCTCAGGCCAAGGAGAGATTTCCCAACCTCACATACCTTCATGCTATCGAGCCTCGTATTGCCGGTACCGATGACACCGACTGCGATGATGCAGACTCGAACGACTTCCTCAGGGAGATTTGGGGAGACAAGGTGTTTATCGCTGCCGGAGGATATACCCCTCAGACAGCCATGGAGACCGCTAATACCAAGGGCGGCTTGATCGCCTTTGGACGTCACTACATCGCCAATGTGAGTTTCTTTTCCTCCGTTGAACTATAGTCCGTCGAATCGTGACTTTGCTTTGATTCTAGCCCGACTTGCCATTGCGTATCAAGTACGGTGTCCCACTGACCGGACACCAACGTTCCACCTTCTACGCCTTCGAAGAGCCGCACGGTTACACCGATTACCCAGTCGCCACAACTGCGCAACTCGTGGGTGCTCCTGTTACCGTCACCCCAAAGGTCGGGGAGACGGTCGCCCCCATTCCTGCGGCCTAAGGAGACATCTCAAAGTAAAATACCAAGATAATAGACCACAAGTTACTGTGTATCGCTACGTGTACCATGGCTAGTAAATCGAACAACAAAGAACATGATAAAGAAAGAGATGAATACAATACCGAGCGGTGGGTCGAGCGGTACCTCTGCTCTTTCCGATGGCCTTACGACCTCGTCCGTTCCTTCGTTGATATGAAGATTGAACAAGAGATATAGAAGACATGTGAACCTAACGCCTTGACGTTTCCCTTAATCTCAGGTTGTGCATTTCAACAGAACCTCGTGTTTTGTAAATACGTGTTCAGTGTATGTTACTCAGTACTTCTTGTATGACCTCTTGTAGTTATATGTTCCCCAATGAACAACTGCGTTGGATATGCGAGTTCGTAGGCCCAGTAAAAAGTCTGGTCGATCGGTATCAGTCAGTTGCCAGTTGGAACGATGGGAACGATGCCAGGCGACTCCGATCGAGCCGGACAATTTTTTTCAACATAACTTTAACAGAGTTCTGAGTCCGTTCCCAAACATATTCGTTATCTGTCGTAATTGTAATCGAGTCAATATCTTCTGAGGGCGCCGTTCGCTGGTCTCCATCTGGACCAGAGCCCTGGTAATCTAGTCGAAGTACTGTCAGTGCAGGGAATGGAGCCTGGCGAGATTCTCGCACACGACGAGAAGGACCATCGACGTCATAATTATTTCATGTTCAATATTCAACCAACAGTAGAGACGTATATAAGTGAGACGACAATCGCTGTAGTAGATCATCTGTTTCCCTGTTCTCGAAATCCCAGGTAGCTTCCAGTCTCCTCATCCCCCAAACCACTTTGTGTATCATTCCCATCCACGGGTTTTCTTGCACTATCTCCCCACTCTGAAACGATCCCAAGATGAGCAACGAAAAGAGTGAGTGCTGTCAATCTTTCCCCTCGTCTGTTCCACTTACGGGCATTTTCTTTTCTTTAGAGGTTATCGAATTTACCGACGACGAACTCCGCGATGCTGGCTTCCTGGGTTATGGCGAGTCCCTTCGTCGTTTTGCACGTCTATCCCTCGCTTATCGTCCCGCTTGTAGGTGCTTCTGAGACTGTCCAAGAGACGATTCAAGCTATAAAGAAAATCCCGGATCACTTTGAATGCGAGTCTCTCCATTTCTTTCCGCGTCTATCGCACGCTTACGTACCACTTCGTACGGTACTTATTTAGGGTTTACCCCTGTTTCACCTCGACTGCCTAAACGCCCACGTCCTTCGCCGTCCGGACGTTCCTGCCTCAGCGACACGCCAACCATCATGTCCCAGTCCAGCAGCCAAAGTGGTACCACGGCCGTCCCCCAGCACCTTGTCTCCCCGTTCGAAAAAATTCATTTTTATCATGGCATCTCCGACAACCCTCCGGAGCTGTTCTATCGTTCAGATCTCAAGACGAATCCCTTCAATATCATCCACAAGGACGGATACCACTCTGAGCTCCCTGTCAAGACCGCCCAAGGAGTCTTCGATACGGCCCTCAACCCTATTTGGCGCAGCACGGTTGCTCCTGCGATAATCGCCTTATTGAAGGCACGTAGCATTCGTCGCTCTGTGCTCAAGGTAGCACGCTTTTCCACCCCCGATGAAGACGGGAAGGACGTTCTCGGACCAATTGTTATCTGGATCGCTCTCCATCCTAACACTACCACTCCCGAGGCCTGCCGCGATGTTTCCCCAGATATCCTTAATATTCTCGAGACCAATGGAGTTCATGGTGCAGTCGTTCATTGGTATGAAGGATCTGTCGAGCAGCTGGGGGGACCGCCCCTGTTGCGCGTTGCCGACAACACCGACCCGACCTTCTACGTCAGTCGAGCGCTCACGGCTGTGTTGGGACTGCCTCTCGCCGCGGCAGAGATGGAGGATAAGGATTCCCAGGGCTCCCTCTCGTTCTATTTCCATGAGGGCAAGACGAAGAAAGGCGAGCCTAGTGATAGGGTCCTCGGAGTCAGCAACAAACACGTCCTTCGAAAGGACACCAATGTCGACTACGAGCTTGGACACACTGGTGCACCTCACGCATTCGTTCGCGTTTGCGGATATCGTCGCTTCCAGGCCATGGTTAATGAGACGAGAGCTTTGATTGTCGAGAGGGTCGGTGACGCCGAGGTCTTGGCTGAACAGATTGCAGAGTTAGAGGCGGAGCCGACTCCCAAGGACGAGGATGAGGCGGCGAACGACGCGGACGCCTTGAAGAAGAAGAGGCAGGAGCTGGAGGGCGTGAACAGGGACAAAATCAAGCTCGAGAAATTCCTCAAGGACCTCAATTCGAATTGGAGAGATTATTCTCGACGAACCATCGGCTGGGTCGACTGGGCACCCAGGATCCGCATCGATGTCGACAAGCGCGCATATACTCTGGATATCGCCACCTTTGTCCTTGATCCGGCCAAGTTCAAGAAAGAATTCAAGGGTAACTTCGTCCACCTCAGTGCGTGTTTTGTCTCATCTCTCTATCTATTTCGTCTAATGAAAATATCCTTCAGGGGGTAAATATACTTCCAACGAAATCAAGGGCATGTTTTACCCCAACGTCGCCAATCCGCCCTCGTTCAAGTACCCCGCCAACCACCTGTTCAGGATTCTGGGTGTTGTCACGGCTAAACGCCTAGCTAATCCAGACTTTTACGACGAGCAGATGAATCCCGCGTTCATCGTCGCAAAGAACGGCCAATCCACCGATCTTACCTTTGGACGCTACTCGGGCTTGGAAACCTACCTCTGTGACAAGTTCGACCACGAGTCCATAGAAGTTGCCATATACAATTTCGACAAGAGGTCGGGCGACTTCTCCGCCAAAGGCGATTCGGGATCGCTCATCTTCAACGCCGAGGGTAAAATGTTTGCTATCCTCCACTCCGGCATGCCCAGAGGTCTCAACAGCCACGTGACCTTCGCCTCTCCCGCTCACTTCATCATCGAGCAGCTCTTGACTCGCTACCCGCACGCTGATTTCACCCGTACTACCTTCTAAACGCGAACACAATCATCTTTTGCCTCCCTCACTGTCTGTTCTCCTCGTCTTTTTGAATGCCTCTGGTCGTTGGTCCAGCTGCGTGTTTTTACGGTTGATTCGCTGTGAGTGTTTGTGTGTTTATCGTTTCACACTGGTAGCTGACAATCCTGACGTCTAGCTCTTCAGTGAATCTACACACTTTGGTTTTTTCCTTCGACTTCGTCTCAATTCTCTCGGCTCCATACAGTAGAAACTGTAATAACGCATATCGTCCGTTCCCTCAAAATCTCAATGCATTTTGAGCGTGTGTTGTTTGTTGCGCCTTGTGAATCATTACTGTGCGCGCACGACCACTCCGGCAACGGCAATTGCCGAGAGTGATGACAAGCGCCGGCAGGTCCAGCGATGACCGATGGCTTGCCGGTTTGGCCATGGTGACGACGACCCCGCCTCGTCAACAGGCTTAACAGACACCCGGTATGTAGCGAGCGAGCGGGTCCCTAGACTACGGTATGCCACCACACACGCATGTCGACCCCACTATCTACAAAAAGTGGCCGTTGTACTTCATCCGACCCGGCAATTCTCTGGGTTTGTGGGTTCATGCCTGTCCATCAGCGTGGCCGCCGAGGACAGTGTGACATCCCCAACCTGATGCTGCAATTCCCGGTGAATCAAATATTTCAATCGCCCGGATGATCCTCTCGTGTGTCCCCTTTTTTTCTGCGAAACTCAGGGACATTACAAAGGATTATCTACAGTGACAGCTCGGGTAGATGATTAGTTGGTGATCTATCCCCGGAACAGCACCGTCGCCCGTGGTCACTTGGGGTATTACGCCGATGAGTCGGTCACCAGGTAGCCTCTAGCCTATCGAATCGAAAAGTCCATAGAACGCACGAATAATTGAGCATTTTCAGTGTTTTCTAATTGTCCCAGCATCAGCAAGAACCTACTACACATTCAAAGCAGCTGGGTAACAGCTTCGTGCGAGGGAGGGAGAAAAATATCGCAAGAAACCATTTAAGCGCCAAAAACACCGTAGACGCCCACCCTCCGATGACCGATGACCTGCCGCTTGGGGGCACCGGCAGCCCTGGTGACGACCGATGACCGGGTCGTGGACCGGCAGCGGCAGGTCTGGCGATGACCGATGACCGCCGGAGTGGTCGTGCGCATACAGTACGCGTTGTGTCGTCACGTGATCGACTGACTCCCCGTACCACCCACCTCCACAACCAGGACCTCTATCATGACGACGACCCAGTTCGATGGAATTTACTTTGGGCTCTCTCCAGAGGTCGGAAGTTAGTGGTGACCATGAAGTATGGATCCTAGATCTCGTGAATTGACCCACTTTGCTTTTGAATAGAATTTCGAATAGCCCAGAGCGGGATGGGCTGGAAGGGAGAAGAGAGCGCGGCGACAAAGTCGATACCCCCCACGGATATCAAGTGGGTTCAATGGTTACGTGTCGCCAGGAACTACCAGATCAGAGTGGCTTTGAAGGACGGAACCAGGGCGACGTTTGATGGTTTTTCGAGAGATGTGAGTTTCTTCGTTCTCCCCTCATCCTTTCCCCGGTATTAAGCACCGGCGTTTGCGGTATTCCTCCGAATTTGCCGTCTTTTCTAGAATCATGATAAGCTGGTTTCGTTGTTCAAGCAACATTTCAGCACGCAGCTCGAGTCCAAGGAAGTGTCGTTCAGAGGGTGGAATTGGGGCTCGACAGATTTCCAAGGGTCCGTCGGGTTTGGTCAAATGCTTGGGTCTCCTCATACTGACCCATGGTGGGTTTCGTGTCTTCTAGGCCAAGATCTGGTGTTTCTCGTAGGAAACAAAACCGCATTCGAGCTCCCCCTCCAGTTTGTCTCAAACTCGAACATCGCGGGTCGAACGGAAGTCTCTCTCGAATTCCAACCTCAAAACTCCACAAAATCCAAGCCGTCCAAATATGCTCCAGACGAGATGGCTGAGATCAGGTTCTACGTTCCCGGTGCGCAGGCCAAGAGCTCACGCCCTGATGATGCTTCGGATGCGGAGGACGAAGGAGAGGAGATCAGCGCTGCTC
>Ga0307514_10002995_pt1 | contig 16717 bp, 15 predicted proteins | sample 16_EM_MG_FD_203088 | JGI IMG/M metagenome (GOLD analysis project Ga0307514, IMG submission 203088) | Populus trichocarpa ectomycorrhiza microbial communities from riparian zone in the Pacific Northwest, United States - 16_EM | ecosystem: Host-associated > Plants > Roots > Unclassified | place...
TGCTCCTCAGCACTCCCCGGCCCAATAGTCTCATATATCCTCCCCAGCACCCCCATTAAAACCATCCCCAGCGCCGAAAACTGAATAGTAGCAACCACCCCAGTGAACGCCACCCACGCCCTAGGTATAATCCCTCTTCTCAGAAGCCTCAACCGGGCATCTACCCTCTCTCTTGCCTTCACAATCGCGTCAACACCACTTATCCCCGCAGTCTGTATATGTGCGGCATTCGCTTTCTCCTTCTCCATCTTCCGTAGCTTCTTAAGCTGTGTTTTCGTCATCCCACTACCAGCCAAGGCTGGGGCAGCAGGTTTTCCTGTTTGCAGTTCTTGGAGAGATTCTAATTCACTGATTAATTTGCGGACATTGCTCCGTAGTAGGGATAGGTCTTTCCACCATTTTGAAAGTCTGTGCTGGTTTTTGTTGCGATAGAAGAGCAAATGGAGGAGGTTGAATTCATGCGTTAAGCGGAGGGTGGGCGGGAGTTCTGGATTGGAGCCCAGTACGGGTGTTATGCTGTTGAGAGTCGACATGGTGGTGCCTGGTTTACAGTAGTGACTGAAGAAAAGGTTAATCCGGAGGGTGCACAAAGTCAAAAAGGCAAGGTTGAATATCACCCCAGCATAGTGTTTGTTTCATTGTCACCAAATCCAACGCTTGATCACGATACAGAGAGTAATCATCACACACACTAAGACGAGCAGTACTACTGTACTTACCTTGCTACTGGCGCGCCGAGGTATCAATTAGCACAGAACGAAGATCTCGGGACATTTCTTTCAATTAAAACCCAGAGTAACAAAATAAGTAAAATCTTAGCCAGGAAAATTTCCACTCCACCACTCTAGATCTGTATGGTTTTATGGTACATTAGCGAAAGCATGTACAGATATTAGTAGGAGGGATGAACAACCAAACGTGCTCACCAAGTAGTAACAAGAAACCTATAATCTCCCCAGTGAAATACGAAATAGATGAAACAATCCCTTTCTTCAAGATAACAAACGCCGTCATGAGTTAAAACAAATGAAATATGGAAGCCAAGTAAAAATCATTGAGTATGTAGGTATCAGGTGAGAAATGATATGCAACTGGAAGAAAGTAAAATGAAAACCATATTCCCCAGCATCTTGACCAAAAAAAGCATATTCCGTTCAGCGCCAGTAAAGAAATAACATATGATAGATAGCCACCACCGGCTCTCTTGTCAAGATGGAACAGCCTAGTGAACCTTTGAGTATACTGGAAAAAAATGTAGAAAAAATGTAGAAAAAAGAAACTAGATCCTGCGCCAGATTTCCCTGTATTTTCCCCATTGCTGAAAGCCTGTAATATTAAGTCAGCCATATGCAGTAACTACAGCGAGGATAAAGCTTTCCATACCTAGTTGTTTGTAAGTCCCCTCGAACTCTGCAAGATCAACCCAGTCGACAAAGCACCCTTTCAGCCCTCTCGATTTTAGCTCCAAGATAGATGCGCATATTAGTGCCAGTCCAAGACCCTGTCCTCGGAATTCCGCTGTTTATGCCGTTAACTACTGGAAGCCCTCTGGGCGGGGCCGATCATAGACTTACGCCCAACACTGACACAGGCTAAACCACCATTCCTCTCTCCCATCACCTTCGGCCAGGGGATATCCTTAGACATTTGATTATTGCTAACTGGCGAAAATACCAGTGCTGCTCCTAGAATACCTTCTCGACTAGTAGCCAAAATTGCATCGGCAATGTCTAATAAAGGATGTTAGCCACCTCCACTGGTATTGCAACTTGTCCCACAACTTACCATCTGTGTCCTTGAGTGTTTGGTATTTCTCGACCCATCCAGGGTAGGTCCCAAAATTCCTCATTTCGAAATCAATAAGAGCTGTGAACTGTTCGGGAGTACAGCGGCTGAAGGAAATCCCTTTTGCTTGTAGGGGACCAAGAATAGTTTCCGGCGGTGCCCAGTTGTCAATATCCATAAACAAATCGTATACATATTTCTCTTCAAACCTCCACCCCCGATGAGCAAACCACGCAGAATCATCTGCCGGAATATCCACAGGCAGGCCAGGGAATAGCCGTGGAAATATGCTCCCCAACTGTATTGACGTGATACCAGGTGTCAACGAAAGATGTCTGATGGCCACGTCGTGGAGTGAAAGACCTATGCCCAGATTTCGGTGAGTGGGGCGAACCATCAATAAAGCTAGTGAGCCAATCATCTGGTTAGGGCCCAGCATGATAGTGTACGTTGCAGCTAGCCCGAGCAGCTCGTGTGTCACTGGATTCCTAACAACGAAATGCTTTGAATATCCAGGCCTATCCAGAAGGGTACTCAAAGTGCTTGCATCCAATGGCCATTTCTTCCCTAGACAGTCTTTCCAAAGATCCGCAGAAGCGTAGAGGTCCTTTCGCTTCTCCCATACATCAACAAACCATTGCTTTTGTTGCCGGCGCACAGGCACCCCTGGAGTACCGACTGGTAATACTCCTGGTGCGTGTCTTTCTCCAAAAATGACAGCTGCTGCGGTTTCCAGGGCTGCTTGACTGTATTCGTATGTACAAAGGTATGTTCCGAATATACGAGTACTGAGCAGATCGTACGGATCACAGGCTGCTATTGCCATAAAAGGCTTTGAGCCACAAATGTGTTGGGCCTCCTCTGCTATCTTTATTTGGTATCCCTGTTGTGGTGTCTGTAAAGCGTTGGCTGTGACAAAGATTACCGCAGCAGCTCGTTTTATTAGGGCTGTATGAAGTGGAGTAAGCCCTCGGATTGTGTAGGGGGCATGCCGTATCCTAGAATGCCTGCGTGCGAGGGCCCTTCCGAGTGGTTCAAATGGATCTGCTGGTAACTCCCCTAGAGGTGTGGGGTGTAATGGCCGTACAACAGGCGCCAGGAGAAGAACGGTATCCGTTGCGGATAGCTTGAGGTTTAGCGGGAGCAAGTAGTCCTCATCCCGAACCACAGTGATAGCAGATTCATATATCTTCCTTGCCAAGATTTGATGGTCGTGCATCAAAGACGGCAGAATTTGGGAATTCGGTGAGAAAGCCATACTCCAACTGAGATAATGCTCCTTCAGCAGAGAAATTCGATTAGAAGCCCGATAAATCTCACTCCTCAAGATATCATTTCTTCGCACGGCATCATATATTGCCTGTATACCCCTTCTCTGCGTATCCGCATTGTGTAACATCATAACCATATCACACCCCGCCCTCAGTGCTCCCACTGTGGCCTGGGCAATATTAGACTTTTCCCGAAAGCATGGCATATCTGTGCAGTTCCCCAACACCACTCCCTCGTATCCTATTTGCCTCCGTAGGACATCGTGTACCATGAATTTCGCATACAAGGGGTCTTCAGGAATGCTGGTCCATAAAGAGCTAGATAGCCTCACGCTATCTAGCCCTGAGGAGACAGCTCTTCGGAAAGGGACAAGCTCAGTCGCCTCCAGCTCTTCAATGGTACGCCCTGTTGATAAAGCCGCTTTAGCAATGCCGGGGAAGTGTTTGGCACAAGATGCAACCCCTCCTGCTCTTAAACCTTCGGAAAATGCCTGCCCAAACCGGCCAACATTCTGTGGATCATCTCCAAAGGACCTCACACTTGCCCCCGTACCATCCTGCTCATTTACAACGTCTAGAACTGGGGCAAAGTTCCAATTTATCCCAACTGCAGCCAACTCTTTTGCGGTGGCTCTTCCGACTTCAAAAGCTTGATTTGGTGCCCTTGTCGCCCCGAGTGTCATTGCGCCAGGGAAGTGTGTCGCCCTGATTCCGTCCCCAAAACGACTTATCTGTACTACGTTACTTGGTGTCACCAAAGATTTCCGCACACGGAGGGCTATGCATACCATGCCATTTTCCTGGTCAATCCCAATCATCAGTGGATGTTGATACCCAGCATCTTGGGCGATTTTCTGGAGCTCCTTCGTCAAATTTGCTAATTGGGTTGCATCTAAGAAACCGTCAGCATCCTTCACCATTGCGAGATCTAGCCATAGCTACCATGGTAGGGTATTCTTACCTTGAATGTTGTTCGGTGAGAGCATAATATTTCCTACGTAATACATCTCAATCATCGTACGGATCTCGTTGGATACAGTGCAGCCTTTGAAATTCACCAACACCATTTGCCCCACCTGTCTGCATATATGACTCAAGTCAGTCGCCTGCGGTGTTTGAGCGGGAGCATACCTTCTCACCTAGCTGTTTCGTCGTCAATCTGAAACTCCATGTAGCCCTGACGTTGGTGTTGATCGGGGTTGCTCTATCAGGACATCACATTAGCTGCATCTCTCAGACCTTGGCTAATGCAGTCTTACCGTCGTTATGGGGGTGCCTTCAGCCATAGTGAGGCGTGGACGTTTAGTTGTCGAACTGGTATCGAACCCACACTCTTGCTCTCTCGGCCGCTTTGTGTCATCGGCCGCAGAGACTAACTGCACCACAAGGGGCGATGTTAAAAGGGGAGCCAATGCCGCCAGTTTGTCTGATTGTAGGGGGGCGGAAGGTTGTGTTGAATACAGAGTTGTACGAATTGCACGGAGTGGTTGATTTAAACAAGGTAGTGGTAGAAGTCAAAGGTAACGTTAACTATGAATCACAATCCCATTAGAAGGTACATCGGGATGAAAGGTTGTACAAACCACACACCAATACCTAGGTTGTTGCACAAATAAAGTTGTGATGAACGAAATCCTGTAAGACTGTGACGACGAAGACCCTCTTCGTTCCTTCCTTTCTTTTTTTTTTCTCCACAACCACCCTCGGCCGGTACGGACTGATATCTTGGGTCAAACAGAGTGAGCCTGGCGCCGGGAAGGTATGTAGGAGGTATCCAGCGGAAAGTAAAGGGATGACAGAAGCGAAAATATACGGGAATGACTGTGCCCTTAAATGACGACCCCAGTGGATCGCCTGTTCATACGGTATGGCGTACTCTGCACTGGCATTGCTCAGGCAGGCCAGGGTGGCTGAGGATACACTACCTCAGTGCTACAATAACTCACGTACGTGATGGGTAGTACGAGCAGGGATTATGGAGTGGTTGCACGAATTTGAAGGAGTGATACGACTCTCAAAAGCATTTGGGGGGGTGCAGGGGGTGGAGTAAGGATTGAAGGGAGAGAAGGAAAAATATTTGGGAGGAATGGTGGGACAATCGGATAATGTGTCAGGATATTTACTTAAGCACTCGAGCACCTGCCAAATAGAACCCCATACCCCATACGGGGTGAGATTTGTCGTGAGGTTTCCTTAATAGCTAGCTATATGTAACATACCTATGGTGTGGTACATGTAGAGTACATGTATCATGTAAACATAGTCGGATATATTCGGGCAGGTATCTCCAGTTGAGTTGAAAGGGTTTCTTGCCTCACAAATCGAGTACAGCCCTGCTAGAGGTTCTGGTTGCACGACCCCCTCGAAGAGTTCCGCGAGGCTACAAACCACAACCAGTACCGGTACGAGACGGAAGAGTTCACCGTGCAACCAAACTAAGAGTTCACCTCTGTTGTTCTATAAGTAGTGTGTGCCGGCTGCGCCAAGGTCCGCCCCCATCCCCTATCCCCACATCTAACGGTCTATTAACGGCGAACCCAATTTTTTTAGTTTCAACGGCCGGCCCCACGGTGGTACAGTGCTCAAAGGGTCACTGAGATAAATTGAAGAGAATCTGCCCATGCCCACTCCTGCCCTTGCATCTATAGGGCGGAAGAATCACTTGGGTGGAGGTAGGTAGGCAATTTGAGCAAGGCACGAGGCGGCTAAAGTGATTTGCAGGGTCAAAAGGCAAGTTCCGTTTCCGCACCCAACCCCAGTTTACCTCTCAATCCAGCAGGGTATCGGTGAATGGTGAATGGGTCCTTTTATGTGATACTTAATAATAAATACTTAATATGGGACCACAAGACGCCTTGTATCACCTGCTAGCTTAACGGCATAGCTTGATACGGAAGCTTGTAACAAAAAAAAAAAGCCGTATATAGAGGAGAAGCAACTGCATTGTCAGGATCATGTGCAACCAGACCAGATCATGGGCCATACGGTGTCACTCCCCAGCTTGTGATGCCGCCCCGACTTTGGTTGGGTCACGATACTTACTACTCGGGTACATAAGTAAGTCGCACATGCTGATGAAACAACCTTACTGTACATATAATCCTCGGAGTTAGCGGAGTACTTATGAAAACTGTAGAGTACCTATATCCCAGCACACGCCACACGCCAAGTGTCTCGCAAATCCACGCGGTCTCGGCCACGCGAAGGTAAGACGCGGGGACAAAACGTTGGCTCGGACGCGGAACGGGGCTGCAGACGCGATTATGACTTACTGGCTTGGCGCCTAGGCGCCTTGCGAGCAGTGAAGGTGGCCTCAGGCGAAACACAGCCAGCATATTACGACGTGAGCGCGTCAGCCCGGCCCCAGCTACCCACGTGTCGGCCGAACTATACTACCAGACAACAGTTCCATGTCTGAAATTGGAGGCTCCAGGTTGAGGCAGGTCATTGATATTCTCCGTCGAGGTATGCGCTGCCGACCTTTGATATGTAGCCTTCTGCTAAAATTCAGTTTAAATAGCTTCAAGCAAGCGTAATGAAATACTCAAGGAGGACCTCATCAATGCAGTTGATGAGTTCGCCCAATCTTCTTCCTTGCGAGGGCTTTCCGAAGACTCCCTCAATGCGATGGTCGACATCCTTACAGCGCCTTCGAAGCTGGATCAAGCCACTATAGCAACCATTGTTAAGAATCTATATCCTCGCAACAAAGTGTCTGAGAGTGTCGTGGTGAAGATTGTAGGATGCTTTGGCCAAGGGCAGAGCAAGCCAACGCACGCAACACAGGCAAGATGAAATGTGACTGTGGGTGTTTAATGTATACGTAGGGCTAATATTTTCCGTCCTAGACCCTCTTACTACGATGGTTGATTATAATATACAATGTGCTTGACGGTCACACCGTGCTCTCCCAATTATATGGATTACTCTTTAATTGTCTGGATATGGTTTCATTAAGGTCGGTTTCTGGAATCTGAGGTAGGAATATAACACTAACTTTTTTTTTTTTGCCAGGACGTATATTTGCCACCTTCTATCTTTGGTTACCAGACGCAAGCATGTCAAGCCGTTTCGCATTCAGGCACTGTATGCACCAATGTACTGGTATCCCACTATGTTTAGATACTGACTATAGTAGTTTGGAACTGAAGCGGATCGTTGGTAACGAACAGCCACTTTTAGGTCTGCTGCAAATTTACAAGAATTACTATCCAGATGTCATTGTGGAAAGATTACCCCCAACAAAGACGGGTTTATTTTCGGTAAAGCCTAAAACATACTAGTTGACAATACCTTCTCGGTTATGCTAATTCTTTCAGCACCCAAACCCTGAATGGATGCAAAGGTTGCTTGCGATACAGGAAGTAAACACCGTGTACAGTTTGGTGGGTTCGGAAAAATCATCATTTCAGGTAGTTCGGAAACACGGCGGCCAGGGTGGTAAACGCAGAAAGACTGGGCACCTAGTGGTGCCAGAAGTCTACACATACCGAGCTGTTGAGGTTTGCACCCATAACTGTCAAAACCCCTGAATTATAGGAAATACTGCCAGAACTGACACCTGCGACAGTCTTCCGTAACATTAGAAGAGATAGGCAGTGTCGACGAATTTGTAGCGAAGCTAGACAGGTTGGAGTTGCCTAATCAGCTTGTTGCAGTTATAGAGGATCCACTGCTACAAAAGTTGCTGGACTTGAAAAGCTCTCGTAAGTCAGCTGAATGCTGTGTATTGGCTTAGCTTCTTACGCACTTCTAGAGACGGATCAACAAAGAATCAACAACTGGCTAGCAGCCTATCTCTCATGCGTTGCTAGTGATGTGGCTAAGGAGCGTCTGCTAAAGCGACTTTTGGACTATACGAACCATACAAAGGTGAGGCTCATGTCGTGATTAATGCTGGTGCTATTACTAATTGCGAATATAGAATCTACTGCCTGCTGTCGAAAACTATCTCCAGAAATGCTTAAGTACATATATCGAGACAAAACAGCTCGACCAGATTCTCGAATTACTAGCGTTCCTTCCATTCAGGACTTTTAAAGGTATGCTGACCAGAGACGTAGGGACTAAATAAAGCATGAGTATACCAAAATTTTCGATAATATATACTAACATTCTAATAGAGCTCTATAACAACTTTTTCTGTTTTATTGACAGTATATTTTGTTCCCATGGGCCCTCCAATAGCGTAAGACTTATTGGCTTCTATACGCGTCTTTTGCGACACTGGGTACTAGTACATTCCTCCCAACTGCAAAGTCCAGTCTTATCCAACGGCACTGAAAATACAGTCATTCACTATATACGGCATGTTGGTTCTCTAATTGTTAAAGCCTTACGAGTAAGAGATCCTATGCATGTACTCGTGTTTGTGAAAATTTACATATAAAGCTTTCAGGGAAGCGGGGCCCGGCAAGTAGCCTCCTCTGCAATCACATTCTACGAAGTCGCTGCATCATTTCCGGTAAACAATAGTACCTTTCGCCTCGTGCTACCACCTGATTTGCTTGTGTATCATTCACTCTTTGCTGGCGATGCCTTGTCGCTGTCTCGGTTGTGTGGAATTTCAGCAAAGTAAGACATATCTGTCTTATAGAATGGATAGTGTTCGTTTCCACTAACTGAACCAATTAGATACAAACGGAATGCAGAAGAAACCCGCAGATTGTCACAGCCCAGCCACAACAACAGTTTGGAGCCGTACTCCATAGCATTTACGGATCATCTGAATGGAGTAATCATGGATATTGTGAACTGTATCTGGCGCAACAGAGCATTTTCCATAGCCGATAATTCCCCAGGATGTAATATACCAAAGTAGGACCTCTCCTTGAGTATGTGGAACCCTTGCTGACCGGCCTTCAGGGAACTCTCCAAGAAATATGGAGAGATAGCAAACTCCAGAGGAGAGGATTTGAGGCAGCTGTACTCCCTAACTCGCTCAACTGCACTAGCTCAATACTCCAAGGAAGCTTTTTCAGCTCTTGAGGCTTGGGACAGCATCAGCATGGCCAACAGCCATCGTGGGCCACTAACCCAAGAATCACTGAAAAATCTCGCTGCTGCTGGGGGCCTAAATATCTCCTGGCGAGAGTTCAAGAAAGAGGTCCTCAAGGACCTTGAACGTCGGGGCTTAATTGGGCTTCCGGAACTGATGTATAGTGTCATTGCAGTGTTCAGTACTGAGTGATTGAACGCTAGACAAATAATCGCCATGTACTCAGATGTACGAGTACTATACCAGACACAGCTGTAGAGCAATGAGTATTAAATTAGTATTATCTTTCGTTATTGTGTATCCTAGCCTTTATACCTCCGCAATTACAATTAAGCATGGAACACCAATTATCAGTATATATGCAAAAGAGCAAAGAAAGACGTCACTCCTTCCCCAGTGGCACTGGAGAAACGGGTATATGAGTGCTAGCCTCGTTCTCAATCCTAACTGTGGTAGACCTCCAATTGCTATTTCAATGCCACATCGCCACGTCCACTTATCCTCGCTTCTAAAAATATACCCCCAAAAACACCTATCCCTCTTTACCTCACCAGCACCTCCCGGTCACCATCCCCGACCAGGTAAAACCACGCTCGTGATGTGATTGTTGCAACATGTTGTGGTAGGTAAAGAGACGCAGCGAGGATGAGCATTGATAGGAAGGCGAATAGGAAAGTATCTAGTCAGTTAGCCTTCTGGATCAATCAAGGGTGGTACCAAAGGGCAGTGGGCCTAGGCTTGCAGGTATGTGACACAGTGACACAACAAGGTGGGGGTTGGTGGCATACTGAAGATGAATTTCTCCATAGGCGTAAGCATGTAGAGCGAGTAAGTCACTTCATACTGGTAGCGTTTCCGCTGAAGAAGCTTGATGAGTGAGGAGGTGGTAGAAGCCTTTTGGGGGTTGGACATTGTGATGCTTGGTAAGTCGAGGTGAGATAGGAGACGGCTGTATACTTTGGGGACTCGCGTTCTCTAAACAGAAAATTATTTAGAGATGGTTTCAGGTTCAGGGGGGGACCAAACTACTGATTTAGGGGTTTTTCTTGTGTGACAGTGTAGGTAGCCGAGCACGTGAGCGGGATTGTCACTCGCGTCACCATATAAGACATCGACAACTTAAGCTTATAATTCCTGGTATTGCGGTAGCTTTTAGTACTACCCTCATTTGTACTGTATGTACACTATGTACTCCGTATGTACACGATGTAGCCATACGATGTATATATATGCGCATGCACCAGCAGGATATATTGCATGCTGACCGGAATCAACGGCTTTCTACGGCGGCAGTGAACCTGAGTGGGGGAACGTAGGTAGTGGAACTATTCAGGCAGGGATTTTCGTTGTTGGGTCTGTATCAAAATTTTGGTTAACCGAATCTCACGACAGAATGTCGACATGTCACGCACATAACACCGAGTCTTGTACTTGAGACAACTTCCGTTGGGGTGTGATGTAATTTATCTACCCTGAACGAGAGTAACCGTGTTACATAAGCTACTGCATGGACTTAATATAATGAAAACATACCCAAGGCACCTCACCTAAAAAGGTTATATCTTGAGTCTATACACCATGCTGCTCTGGTTACACGATGTCTCTTTCACATTTATCGAGGCTGGGTACCTTATCGCTAATTAACTCTATCGATCGACACCGTCAAGATAAGCTTAAGCTTTCAAGTTGTACATGTACCATCCGCAGGTCAAAACGCAAGCAGTTAGGCTTAAGACACTTATGAATGGAATAAGAAACAACATGGGCAAGCCATGCTGAGACCATGAGCAAGATTCACATTGGAGATATAATCTGTTATTGGCTGCACGGATTTCATCTCCAGAATGACCCAGCAGTGTTGATTCTCTTTGCATTATGGAAAAAGCAGCAATGCTTGGAATGAGACCCCAGTATCTGAAGGGAGTCGGCGATGAATTAAAAACCCATGGAGTACCTGTTACTTTGAGCATCCTCGGATCAGGCTGGCCAGGGCGCCTTGTGCAACGATCCACAAAGTAAGGTATCAATATATTGTGCAACGTTGAGCCTGCTTGACCATACTTAGCTGGTCTGTCCACATACGTAAAACGTCGGTTGGCGGTCCCCAGCTGGATCGATGAGTCCACGTGCCGGGGCTGCACCAATTGAGGCCATACAGAGAGACTTGTTTGTCAGCTGAGACAAATATGTTCGGTTGTGGTATCCCATCCACTGGGTTGGGGTCATGCTGGAGAACTCAGATGCCGTATAAGGGTAGTCTGGTTGGGGAAAAGGTGAGAGACTGTAGAAGGTAATCGAAACCGGAGGACTGCTATTGGGCCAGATTACCAAGGCTTGCCAGTTGGATCGCTCGCTAAACTTGTACTACTCAATATGCACATGTTGCTGGCAGGTATTCCAAAGCTTTGCTTTATCTATATCGGCTATAGGATACTTTTCTCCGACGGCTTGGTTACGACAAGACAGAATGAGGGTAGGTTCACACATGAAAAATCTAGCATCAGTTGCATTCCAATCGATTCTGGTACACATACAGTCTAGTCTTCCGCCTCATAGTCTAAGGCTGCTTTCGGGGGAAAGACGTACAGACTCAAAAAAAAAAAAAACAGTCTAGTCTTGGAATGGAGCCTTTCAGTAGAAGTGAGATCTTTCCCACTTGGGTCAGAAGGAGTGATACAAAAGCCATATCATTGTGGTACGGCTTGTTGTCCTGTTGGCTGACATTTTAGTCACCTTTTTGGGCATTATCAAGCAGGCCACATACATACTGACGGAGTGTTCATCATTGTGCCACCCCAGGACCACCTATCGGTACCAAAATATCATTATTGAAGTCATCGTAGGTGTTCTCGTCTCTGCTCAATACCAGCATAAATCATGGCTAGGGTTCCCAACCGAAGGATCTCCGTGAGGAGGGGCACAGGTCTCTGCACGGCCATGCGCTAGACATGCTGGGAACGAGTACTTTAGTATTCTCCACTTTAAGCGTCGGGCCGACCGAGAAAGGTGGGGAGGTGCAAGCAGGTGGGGACTAACCATGCACTGCAGGAGTCACAAAGCACTCTGTTACCTGATCATGGGCACTTGTTTGATAGTCTGTCTCAGGTGCTGTGCACGAAACAATGCCTGTTTTGGGGTTAACCTTCCTTCAATCTCAGCAGCAGGAGTGATTTTGGTGCAATCAAAAATGTTAGTTACGCATGCGTACATAGACCCTTTATGTTCTCGATACCTCTATCTTGCGGCGTCAGATTACCGGATGCACCTGGGAAACATCCTACAATTATATATATATTCTGCATGTTATATTACTGAAACAATTTTGGGGTTATCTGTCAAATATTGCTGGAACAACTGGTTGACCACACAACAACCATCATTGGTTGGACACTGGCAAGTACCGCCATACCCGTATCACCCCCACGTTGACGCGGTTGCCACCAATCCTTTCTACTGGAGGAGGTATTTTATTTTCTTTTTTCCTTTCCACATATAGTATACCGTACGTATGTACTGTAACAAGCCCCATGGCCATAGATGGTATACTGTACTCGAGTACATACAGACGGGATATTGCGGCTCCAATTGACTTTGTTTCTCTGCACCACATTCACCTAGTAAATATGTAGTTTAACGTGTGTATCGATGTATTGACCTACTGCCTGGTATTGTCACACAAAGGGAAAATGGCATCCTTAAGCCTGATTAGGAAGTGCACACACCCAGTGTTACACATTGAGGCTGAGACACTAATAAGGTTGGAGCGCCGCCTTGACTGATCGGTTGTCTCGGCTCGGGCAGCTAGTTGTGACCGCTAATATACAATCTTATCTTATCTAAGCGGTTTGGGGTCCTTGTGCAAGATGACGCCAAGAGTTCGCGATTCAAGGGGCTATCTCTTTGCAGAAACAACTTGCGAACAGATATGCCAGCACTGTGTCTGTACATTCCTAGAACGGCTCTTCCAGGTGCAGCCTCAACGGCGTCGTCACCCTTGCTGCTACAGCTGGTGAGTGGTACGACATCTCGAGCGTCATCATCATACATTCGGTCCCCAAGCCACCAATATCGCCGACTCCTAGCCCTACAGTTGTCGCCACCGCAATTGCACATACGGCGTTTGCCGCCACTACGGTGTATTTTGCCACCATTAGGCTGTAGACGCCATGCGGTAGGTGTATCCCGGGGGTGTGGATGGGGATGGGTACAGGAAAGACGGATTGCGGCTACGGCGCTTATGCGCGCGAAGGCGGTCAAGAAAACACATTATCCGCCGAGGCCGAAGGTTGATGAGAAGGAGATTGAGGAGAAGTATTTGAAGGGAAGGTGAGTCATTGGAGGGGAGGCCTGCTGTGGTTGGATTATATTCTAGAGGGAGGTCAGGGGTTGGGTTGTATGTGAGAGAGTTCAGGGTAACTATGGACTTGCTCATGAGGAACTCCCCCCCCCCCTTTTTTTTTTTTCAAATCTTGTCAATTTTGTATTCCATTTCTTTCCTGGTGCTTAAGAGGCTGATAATTGGAAAGTATGGGTGCTAACAATATGCACCACTATGGATATACAGTGGCCCAGGAGGGCAGAAAAGTAAACCCACATTATTATCCCCTAATATATCGCCCTGACTTCCCCAGCCTACCTACTCCTTCTCAATACCACCTCCCCCCGATTGCCTCAATTACCGCCATCTTTGTGCTTATTATAGCTAACCCCCCCTCAGTCAACAAAACCAGCTCCGCGGTGCAGCTCCGCCACATCCCCACCGGCATCGTAGTCAAATCGCAAGCCACCCGCTCCCGGGAGCAAAACCGCAAAATCGCACGCCGGATCCTGGCGGAGAAACTCGAGCAGTTGGAGAAAGGGAGTGAAAGCCGAGCGGCGGTATTACAGAGGGAGGAAAGTAGGAGGAGGAGGAGCAAAGAGAAGAAGGCTAGGAGGAAGTAAGTTACCCCCCCATATTCTATGTTTTTGAAGGTAGAGCCTAAGCGGCGGTGTGTAGGTACGCGAAACTGGCTGCGGGGAGGGATGTTGGTGCAGTGGCATCTAGAGCCGGAGCGGGTGTTGGGGGACCTAGCGAGGATAACGATATTGGGGATTTAGAAGGGGAGGGAGGGGAATGGGTCGTGGCTGATGAAGCATTTGAAGATGATGGCTCTGACTCTGACTCTGACTCTGACTCTGAATCCTCCGATTCTGATTCCGACTCCGACTCTTCCGACAGTCGTTCGGATTCAGGTAAACCCCACAGCCGAGGAAAGCGGCATCCACCACCCCAAAAAACTGGGGAGGTAGAGTTAGCGCCCGAGATGTCTTTTGAAGAAGAACAAGAATTTCTCCGACTTTCACGGGAATTCGCCATCCAGTTACAGGAAGAAGAAGCCAAGAGGGAAGCTGTGGAGTTGAAGTGGAGGTCCGGGGGTGGCGAGTAGCTGGGGGCCGAGTGAATGAAGTATTCGGTGGGTGCCAGACTTTGTGGCGGAGGGATTAAAGAGTGGCAAATGTAGCATTAGGGAGGTGATTTGTCCAAGATGCTAGGTTACCCTGAACTTTTTGTGCTGTATATCACGAGTCGTGTGCGAAATTGCAGTGGACAAAAAGATTGTAGAAATAATTAACAATAACATCGTCTTGATTGTGCTTCCACTCAATAAAATACCGATATCTATGTGCATAGGAAAAAGACAGAGAGAAATATAGAGGTGACCCAGAGTGGTGAAAGTGGGCCGCTGGAGCGGCACCGGGTGAGACAAGAACTATAGAAGACAGATCTGTACCACCTCCTTCTCTCCAAACCTCTCCATGCATCTCTCTTCTCCCTAGCCCATGCCTCGTCAGGATCCAGCCATCCCTGATCTGCCCCATCCGAGTCTGCACCACCCGCATCCTTATCACCACCATTCTCCGACTTCTTCCAAACTCCCGCCCTTGGGTCGGCCCTACTGTGATACCCAGCAGTGCTGTACAGGGCTGTACCAGTGGCTCATCCTGGCTAATCGCAGCGCTTCATTTTATTTCATCATTTGGCTCCCGAGGAAGAATTTCTCCAATCTCATCATGTATCCATAGCCGTCCTACGTGAGACAAAATACGGCAGCTCTGCCTTTGACTCGCAGCCACTACCATGGGCAACTCCGGTGAGACGGGCCGTGTTGAGGCGGTCAATATTCCCCAGGATTGGTACATAGCAGGGGGTGGACGTGAGTGGAGGCGTGCTGACATATAACGACCATTTTAAGACTAGACTTTGGGATGTCCTCTCCTGCATTTGCACTGACTAGCATTTCTGCAGCTGGAGTGCTTTTTTACCCTGAAAGGCTTAAGGAGGGATGAGATAAGGGGGACAAAAATAGAAGAAGCCTATGATATATCCCCTCCCATAACTAGGTCAATCTATTCAGGAGATTCAGACTGGAGCACTGGACGGGAGGGCGGTGAGAGTGATGATGGAGCCGAGACAGATGATTACGGCGATGATGATGATGGTGCTGTATCAAATGATTTTGTGGACCCAATTGAGCCGGATTACCCCATTTACGAAGCCAATGAGGTTGAGTTCTCACTTGGCCAGTTGGCGATGAGGAAAGCTGGGTTGATAACGAGCCGAGGTCTCGACACTAGAGGCAGAACTCAATAGTGCAGATGGTTACCGGTACTGCTGATTCAGAGCCGGTGTTCACCGGAACCCTCCTGTAGCAGCTGAACCTGAATCCCTATCCCCACTACCGGTAAGCATCCATAATATGTCTGAGGATATTAGCAATACCCTATAGCCACCACAAATCACAGTTCCTCAAGCATTGATCTTCTCAGCCTCAGAATACAACGTTGACGTCCCTACACTTAAAGACGTCAGATCTTTACAGGCCGGTGCTCATGATAAGTCCCACGAGTGTTGTTGAGTGTTCTGTGAGTGCTGAGAGGTGGGACTCTCTTTATTCACAGTATAATGTACCAATGAGTGCACGAACTCGTGTCGATAAACCAGCTAGGTCGAGGCCACGGCGATTGCCGATGAACACGTGGTCACGAATTTCTTCAACGTAAAATTCCTCTTTATTCAGTGCCTGCTCGAGTGGGTCTTCGGCGTCCCGCTTCATTTCTTCTTCTTCGCCGATTTCCGATCAGGTAATAAGAGTATGGCATCGCATACAATTGTGCGATATTAGTTGCCTCTGCCAAGGCGCTTCGTAATTATAATCATCAGAAATATATTTCACAGCATGTGAGAGATTATCATCACGTGAGTGATGATACTTGAGTGACGTAACATAGCACTCAATCATGTATATAGAAGCTCTTCCGAGCTTAGCACAGCTTTCATAGCTTCTTAATTACAAAACGCATAACGTCCAGATATATATGATCTCGTTCCCAGACTCTTAGGTTATCTGCGCTAAAGCTATCTTCGGCTAAGATGAAGTGTTCCTTTATTGGCCACATATACAGCTGTACTCTGCCACTCTGATATAACCATATATTCCAACAGCAGACCTACTAGCGGGCCAAGCCGGGCTAGAGGGCAGCCCTGAGATATGCAACGATGGCGGACGGAATCAAGTACGCTCTACAATATGGACCTCGTCACTAAACTGAGTCCAATACCCAATATCCCCCCTCCTAGCATGGCCTGCCCAATCACTCCTCTCCCCCCCTCCCCCCCTCCCAT
>Ga0307514_10002996_pt1 | contig 16714 bp, 17 predicted proteins | sample 16_EM_MG_FD_203088 | JGI IMG/M metagenome (GOLD analysis project Ga0307514, IMG submission 203088) | Populus trichocarpa ectomycorrhiza microbial communities from riparian zone in the Pacific Northwest, United States - 16_EM | ecosystem: Host-associated > Plants > Roots > Unclassified | place...
AACGTACTCGCCACGCGCGACGCCGATGAGTGCCGAGGCCTTGCCCGCGTCATCAGCGATGTAGCAGACAAGTGGACTGTGATGGTGGTCGGCAACCTCTCCGAGGGCACGCTGCGGTTCAACGAACTGATGCGAAGGATCCCTGGCGTTTCTCATCGCATGCTGACGTTGACCCTGCGCGGACTGGAGCGAAATGGCTTGGTGCGTCGCACGGCATATGCCACGGTTCCGCCGCGTGTTGACTATGAGTTGACGTCACTCGGCCGTTCCCTCACTGCGCCGCTGTCGGCACTCGCCGAATGGGCAGCGGCGAATCAGATGGAACTGCAAGACGCGCAACTACGCTATGACGCTGCCGCAGCGAGCAACGGATTAGCTCGTGTCCCGCTATCGAACCGATGATCAGCCAGGGCGTCATCGTTATCGTGGTTAGTGGATCGAGGAACGACGGGTCGATCGATTGCCGGCTGTGGCCTCGCCATGGCGGAGCCCTATAGAAGCAGCAAAGGCGGTTTTAGCGCTCCTTTTCATTCGCTTCAAGAATTTCCTGTGGATCATCATTCGAGGATGGCGCGGCCTGGTTGACAGGTTCGTGGTGCGGGTCCCAACCACTGGCAATCAACTCATGCGTACCTGGCTCAAGCTCTTGTCATTCGTTGCCGCGATCTGAGAGCCTGAGACAGCGATGACCGACACCGCACCGCTGCCGCCGCTGCGCGAGGAGCTGGCGCTGCACCCCGGCCCGCGCAGTGCCCAGGGCCAACCGAGCTGGCGGCTGCACGATCCGGTGCGCAACCAGTTCTTCCATCTCGACTGGCCCAGCTTCGAGCTGCTGAGCCGCTGGCACCTGGGCTCGGCGCAGGCCGTCGCCGCCGCGGTGGAGGCCGAGACCACGCTGGCGCTCGGCGCGGACGACGTCGCCCGGCTGCTCGACTTCCTGCGCCTCAACGAGCTGCTGGCACCGCGGCCCGGCCAAGCCCGCGAGCTGGCCGGCCAGCGGCAGCGCCGGCAGGGCGGCCTCTGGACCTGGCTGCTGCACCACTACCTGTTCTTCCGCGTGCCGCTGCTGCGGCCCGATCGCCTGCTGGACCGGCTGGCGCCGCGGCTGGGCTGGCTGTACGGCCGGCCGTTCCTGCTGCTCACCGTGGCGGCCGGCCTGCTGGGGCTGGGTGGCATCTCGCGCCAGTGGGGCACCTACACCGCCACGCTGGTCGACCTGTTCACCTGGCAGGGACTGGCCGCCTACGGGCTGGCCATCGTCGCGGTGAAGACGGTCCACGAGTTCCTGCACGGCCTGACCGCCAAGCGCTACGGCTGCCGCGTGCCGACGATGGGCGTGGCGCTGATGGTCTTGTGGCCGGTGGCCTACACCGACACCACCGAGGTCTGGAAGCTGCCCGATGCGCGCCGGCGCATGGCGGTGGCCGGCGCCGGCATCTGCGCCGAGCTGGCGATCGCCGCCTGGGCCACGCTCGCCTGGCTGTGGCTGCCCGAGGGCGCGCTGAAGACGGCGGCCTTCCTGCTGTCCAGCACCACCTGGCTGTCGACGCTGCTGGTCAACGCCAGCCCCTTCATGCGCTTCGACGGCTACTTCTTGCTGTCGGACGCGCTCGACATGCCCAACCTGCACGCCCGCGCCTTCGCACTGGCCCGCTGGCGGCTGCGCGAGTGGCTGTTCGGCCTGGGCGAGCCGGCACCCGAGCCGCTGTCGCGCCGCCGCATCCGCTGGCTGGTGGTTTTCGCCTGGGCCACCTGGCTGTACCGGCTGGTGCTGTTCCTCGGCATCGCGGTGCTGGTCTACCACTTCGTGGTCAAGGCGGTGGGCATCCTGCTGTTCATGGTGGAGCTGGTTTGGTTCATCGCCTCGCCGTTGTGGCACGAGCTGCAAGCCTGGTGGATGCGGCGCGAGCGCATCGGCCGCGGCCGCCGCGTGCTGTTGCTGGCCGGCCTGGGCGGCCTGCTGGCGCTGCTACTGGTGCCCTTGCCGGGCCGGGTCACCGGCATGGGGCTGCTGCAGCCGGCCGAGCAACTCACGCTGTATGCGCCGGCCGGCGCGCAGGTCGCAGCCCTGCCGTTCCGGCACGGCGATGCGGTGCCGGCGGGGGCGGTGCTGTTCGAAGTGCGGTCGCCGGCATTGCGGCTGCGCGCGCTGCAGGCCACCGCGCGCATGGCCGGCGTGCAGGGCCAGATCACCGCGGCAGCCTTCGACGCCCAGCAGCGGCGCGACTGGCAGCTCGCCGCCGAGCAGTTGCAGACCCGCCGCGCCGAGGCCCAGACCGTCTCGGCCGACGCGCAGCGCTACGCCCCGGTGGCGCCGTTTGCCGGCCGTTTTGTCGATGCCGACCCCGACCTGCATGCGGGCGACTGGGTGGCGCAGAACGAGGTGCTCGGCCGCCTGGTGGCCACCGGCGCGCGCCAGGTGGTGACCTATGTCGACGAGCTGGAAGTGCGGCGCATCGCGGTCGGCGACCGCGGTCTGTTCGTCGTCGACGCGCTGCTCGGCCCGGTGCTGCAGCTGCGCGTGAAAGCGATCGAGCGCGATGCCACCCGCACGCTGAACGAGAAACTGTTGGCCAGCCACCTGGGCGGCCAGGTGCTGGTGCGCGAGCAGGGCGATGCCTTCCATCCCGAAGGCGCGGTGTTCCGCGTGGTGCTGGAAACGGTGTCGGGCCAGGACCATTCCGAGCAGGCCTGGCGTGGCTGGGTGGTGATGACCGCGCGGTCTGAACCGCTGTTGCAGCGGTTTGGCAACCAGGTGCTGAGCGTGTTCTGGCGCGAAGCTGGGTTCTGAGTCGAGAAGCCGGCGGATGCATTAGTTTACATAATATACAGTTTACTTAGGCCGTAGCCCGCGGCGCGTCTCCTTGTTTTCGAACAAGGAGGTGAGATGCTGATCCTGACAATCTTTGCGGGCAAGGGTGGGGTGGGGAAGACCACGACCACAGCCAATCTCGGTGCGATCCTGGCGGATTTCGGCCTGCGCGTACTTCTCGTCGATGCCGATCCCCACCGATCGCTGACCGACTATTTCTTCATCACGGATGAGGCCGCGCATGGCCTCACGAAGATGCTCAAGTCCGGCACGCTTACGTCGGACTGCATCTCCCGAGTCGACCTCCCGCCTCCGCACGCGGCGGGTAAGACGCCGACACTTCACCCCAGTGGCTGCCTCCACATCGTCCGGTCCGACACCGACGAGTTCGGGCTGCAGATCTGGATGGAAGGGCGCCAAGACTCCGCCACGCGCATGCGGCGCACCCTGAACAATCCCCAAGTGGCGTCGCAGTACGACGTCGTGCTGATCGACACGCAGGGCGCCCGCAGCCCCGTGCAGCATGCGGCGGTGTATGCGGCCGACATCCTGCTGTCGCCGGTGAAGCCCGACATCATGTCGGCGCGCGAGTACGTCAACGGCATCCGGGATCTCATGGATCGCCTCGAGCAGGGCATGAACATCGGCGTGCCGCGCCTGGCGGAAGTCAAAACCCTCATCAGCATTGCGAGCAACACCTCCAATGCTCGCCTCTTGACGGACACGGTCAGGAACTCGTTCCTCGACCTGGGCGGGCGTCTCACCGTTCTGCGCACCGTCATCCCGCACCGCACCTGCTACGAGCAGGCCGCGACAGCTCAGATGCCCGTGCACTGGCACGACCCCGTGCGTGCGGCCGGCACCATGCATGAGTTGGCGTGGGAGCTGTTTCCCAACCTCGCTGGCCAACAGGCCGGGCCCGGCGACCCGACGCTCGGACTGTCGTCGGGTGACGTCGCTTCTTCTCAAGAGGTGGCTGCGTGACCACCGTCAGCAAGGAGCAGGGCGCGCCGCCGAAAGCGGCGCCCAATAGCGTGGCAGACCGTCGCTCTGCATTCTCTGTGCAGAGCCTTCTCAGCACCGCCAATGCGCCGCAGCGTCCGGTGTCGATGGCATCCGCGCCCACGCCGATTGCTGCGGCGACCTGGGAAGTGGTCGACGATCGCGATTTCGATGGGAGCGTGACAACGCTTCCCACCGATGCGGTGCTCTGCTATGAGCACAACCCGCGCTACACGAAGAACCCGAACTACGAGCAGATCAAGCGGAGTATTCGCCAGATCGGCATCACACAGACCATCTTGGTGACCCGCCGTCCCGGCGAGCGCAACTACATCTGCGCTGCCGGCGGCAACACGCGCCTGGCGATCCAGAAAGAGCTGTATGCCGAGACCGGCCTCCCTCAGTTCGCGGAGATCACCGTCAAGTTCCGCGCCTGGCGCGGCGAAGCTGCCGTTCTCATCGCCCACCTCGGCGAGAACTTCAACAAGGGTGACACCCTCTACTGGGACGACGTTCGCGGTCTGATCCATGCACGCGACGAGTTGGAGCGAGAGCTGGGTGCGAAGCTCTCCAGCGCTGAACTGCATGCGAAGCTGGAAGCCGATGGAACAGACCTGGGTCTGCGTGACATCAAGTACAAGCTCTTCGCCTACGACTTCCTCAACCCGCTGGGAGCATTGCTGACCGCTACCGCCGTCAAGGCCCTTCAGCCGGCCTACGGCGGCCTGCAGGGGCTTGCCGAACCCTTCGGGATGTCTCGGGCGGTCGAAGGGGTGTTGCAGGAGGCGCTGACCACGTACGTGCTGACGCTCAACCATCGCAGCCAGCAGTCCGTCGACGACGTGCAACCGGAATTGCAAGTCGACGAGGTCATCGAGATGCTGTGCGAGGGATTCGGCACACTCATCGGCGCCGGTGCCGGACAAGTCTCGCTGATGCTGGTCGCCAGAGCATCCAATCCGCGCATCGGAGCCGATGAGCTGCGCAGCCCGAAGCCCAGCTCGGTGCCACGCCGCGCCAAGGAGCGCTCTGGCGAAGCGACTGACTCGAATCCGCAGATGCCGTTGTCGGGACCGGCGATTCTGGCTGGTGTGCGCACGTCACCGGCAGCTCGGAGCGACCGGGCCGCCGGTACAGATCCCAATCCTCAGCTGCCCCCGGTGGTGTCCGACCACGCGGTGAGCCTGGGACAGGGCGAGGCGCTGGTCGAGGATCCCCGGGCCAGGGTCACCGACTTGCTGAAGCATGTGGCCATCGCCACTGAGCTGCATGACGTTGTCGTGATCAGCGAAGGCATGCCCCTGGGCTTCTACCTGGAGCTGCCGGAAGCGGGCATCGATTCGATCGACGGCCGCGCTCCGGCGGACACAGCACTTCGTCGCGCCGGCTGGGTTTTCCTAGCGGGCCTCTCCGGCCAATTCGATGCGACTCTGCTGCCAGCCTTGCCCGAGTCGAGCGACTGGCGCCATCTCTCGCTGGGCGGTGGCGACACACTCGCCACCCGTTTGAACCTGTCCCTCGGCATCAAGCCGTTGCACGGAGATCTGCAGCTGTCGGTGGCCGAGCTTTACGGTCTGTTCTGGCATCCACGCGTCGGCGGACTCGTGGCGCAGTTGTGGCACTGGGCAATGGTCTGGCGCGATAACGATCCCGGCCGCTTCCCACCGCCCACGCTCACCGAGCGTCTGGTGCTCGTCTGACACAGGCCAGGGAGGCAACCGTGCTGACGATCAAAGACCCAACGCTCAAGCGCATGATCCTTGAACACATGATCGAGCGTCTCGATCAAGAGGGCTACGTAGCCTTGATCGCCGAGGGCGCCGATCCGGAGCTGCTCGAAGTGCTCAAGCACCGAGCCGCGTTGGACATCGTCCGCGCGGCCAACACCAAGGCCTTGCCCGACATGGCGGTTGACCTGGAGGCACCCGCCGTCATTGGGTGCTTCACGCGTCTGGACGCAATCAAACGTGATGTCGAGTTGCAGGACTACCTCGTGGCCAATGGCGCCACCAACGAGATGCTGCTGCAGTGGTTCAGGCTCGACAAGCACGAGGCCACGCGCCTGCGTGCCTTGATGTTGCCCGAAGGGAAGCCGCGAGGCATGCCACCTCCGAATGAACGCCCAGCCGTTCATGTCACCTGGTCACAGATCTGCCGCACCTACAGCGACGAGAACACGCCGTCGAAGGTTCGCCGGCTGCATGAGGCACATCGCCGATGGCCGATCCATGCGCTGTGGAGCACCTTGCACGAATTCGGCGATGACGCCTCCATCCCCGCCAGTGCATCGAAATCGAGATCTCGCTGATGAAGCCGTCCTCATTTCCATCAGGCCACAAGCCTTCTGCAGGAGAAGCCATGAGCAATCCCACCCGAATCGCCGTCTCGTCGGCCAAGACTGGCGGTAATCGCCAGGAGCGACTCGCACACCCAGGCGGCGGCAATCGCCAGGAACGGCGTGCCCACCTGCAGCGCCATCCTCACCTGGCAATTGCGACCACCGAAGTGAAGTCCATCCACTTCGAAGACGACGCTCTGCCTGTCGTGCCGGATGCAGGCTGGACGCCCAACCACTCCGACGCCGACCCGGCCACGTCTGGCGATGACCAGGCGACCGCAACGAGCGAGGGCCTCGACAACTGGGCGCCACCTGCCCACGAGGAATCGCAGATCACTGCCGAGCACCTGGTGTCACTGGATCTGTATGGCCGCGACCCTGTGGTCTTCAACCGCGCCTTTGTGGAGATCTGCGGCGGCGTCAAGCCGGCGATCTGGCTGTCGTATGCCATCCAGCTGCACAAGCGGCTATCGCCCATCTGCGATGGGTGGTTCCACTTCGATGCGGCCCACGCTCATGAACTCACCGGCCTGACGACCAAGGAGTACGAGACAGCGCGACAGAAGGTGACGCAGCGCGGCTTCGCGCAATCACGGCGCACGGGTTCGCAGGGCCGCGGTGGCCGGCTGCTCTTCAAGCTGGATCTCGAAGCGATCTTCAGCGCACTGCGCGAGCGCAGCGTCGAAGACTGGACGCAATCGGGTGGCGGCACGCCGCCGAAGAAGGCCGCACTGCGAACAGCCTGAGATCACCTGCACCTTGAACCCCGAAGCGAGATCCAGGCAGGCCGACGCGATGCACGCGTTGCCACGCACCCAGCAGGCCACCGTCGAGGCGGCCCTGCAGCCGACATTCGATGTCGCGGGACTCCACGACACGTTGGTCGGGCGTGGCTACATCCACTACCACGGCGGCTTGGCTGAGCGGCTTGAGAGCTTCAAGGCCGCGATGATGATGGGCCAGGCGCTCTACTGGACCAGATACTGGCTCAAGCGCGAGCCGCACCGTGGCGGATGGTTCTACATGACCGTCGCGCAGTGGCGCGAGGCCACGGGCCTGACAGCCACCGAACAGGAGACTGCCCGCCGCTTGATGCGCGACAAAGGCATCTGGTCGGAGGAGTGGCTTGGATCGCCGGCACGCTGGCACTTTCGAGTGGACCTGGAGCGCCTGGCTGTCTTCCTTCGCGACGATGGCGACGCCGATCCGCAGGGGCTTGCCCGGCTGCTGGGCTCGCCCTTGCTCTACTTCAAGCCGCTGGGCGACATGACGGGCAGCGTGGCCGCAGGGCTCCTGCTTAGTCACATGCTGGCCAGCATGCGCCGTGCGTACCTCAAGCGTGAGGTGACCCAGGATGGCTACTTCTGGGTCGAGAACCCTCGCGCCGAACTGGGTTTGACGGAGAAGGTGCAGCGCAACGCTCGCTCGGTCCTGGCCAGCTCCGGCTTCGTCCAGCGTCGCTGGTCCGATGAACGTACGCCACGCCAACTGCTGCGCCTGAACCTGCCTGCGGTGATGGCTTGCCTGCAGGGTCAGCCATTGCCTGATCGCCAGGTCAAGGCGGCAGAGCGTGCGGCCCAGGCGGGCCACATCGAGGTTGCTCCGCTGCAGAGTTCGTTGCTCGTGTCGCCAGCCGAGGTGCCGACGCGCTTGATCCCGGCCACCTCAAGCGGGCTCACCGTCGTTCGCCGTCTGGTGGCCCCGAACGAGGCCGCACAGGTGAGGCCGGCAAGTTCCGCCATTTTGGTGGCTCCCGGTACCTCCCAAGTGGCTCGCGTACAGCCTCAACGCCTCGTAGAGGCCGCCGACCTCACCGATTCAAGGTATGCCCTTTCACCGACACTGAACTCCAAGGTTGGCCCTTTCACCGACCCAAGGTATGCCCTTTCACCGAGGCTATATACACAACCCTCTTTCACAAAGAACTCAATACCTACTCCTCCTACATCGCCTCAGAACGACAGGCCCGGCGAACTCGACCAGCCCCGGAGTAGGAGGGTTGAGGAATGTCTTGAGGGAAAGAGCAGGGGCCAGTCACCCGCCGAGCCAGAGACTTCAGAGCCTGACGCCCCGTCGACATGTTCTGCCGCAGAACCTGAGTCGACGACCGATCTCGTGCTTCCCGAACGGCTCGACAACGCGCTGCGCAAAGGTGCACTGGACCTCGTGGGCCGAGCACCAGCCGCGATTCGCCAGCGGCTGCTCGACGAGCTGGCCGGCAACCTCGACGTGCCGAACAAGGTTGCTCGCCCGCTGGCGTGGTTGTTCGCGGTGGTCGAGAAGGCATGCGCCGGCACCTTGATCTTCACCGAGGCTGACGCTGTGGCTGCGCGTCGCAAAGCGCAACGCCAGCAGGAGCTGCGGGCGACGGCCACCGCGGGCGTTGCTGTGGCCGATCCCCGAGGTGACGAGCCTGGCCCAGCCAGTGATCCCGCAAAGATTGCTGCGATCAGGGCGAAGCTGGCCCAGCAGCGGGCCTTCTTCGTGGGCAAGAGCTATTTGGGTGACAAGCCATGAACGCAGTCTGGATCAGCTTCGTGCCGAGCGTGCGTAAGCCGGTGCGCGGAAAACGCCAACTGGGCACCGCGTGCCCGGTGCGCGGAAAACGCCAACTGGGCACCGCGTGCCCGGTGCGCGGAAAACGCCAACTGGGCACCGCGTGCCCGGTGCGCGGAAAACGCCAACTGGGCCAATAGGCTGGTAGCGCACCAATGACCCAACAACCCATGACCCAAGAAGCACTCTTCGTCCAGCTCAGCCACCGGCTCCGGAATTACGGTGACACCTGCTTCCTGATGCTGCTGTTGAACTGGGGGCTTGATCAAGACAAGTTCGCTTGCTCCCTCGCGCAGGTGTCTCGCAGCGAACTGGGTGGCCTTATGACTCGTCATGAACTGCGCCACGCCGTTGAACGGCTGCAGAACGCTGGGCTGATCCAAGTTCTGACGTATCCCAACACGAAGACCGAGTTCCGAGTGAACCGGGAGGCGGTGCTCGAACTGCTGCGTCAGCCGATCCCCTCCCGACCGTACTTCCCAGGGGCGGCCAATCGGCCTATCCCCTTCCTCTCTGCCTGGGCTGAAGACCAGGCTCGCCTTGAACAAGGACCGGCCGCGGCCGTGTCCACCAACAACTGAGCTGCCAACCAACGGAGGTTCCCATGTCGAATTCACCCCAAGCCATCGTTCCTGAAGCTGCCGCAGACGTAGCGGTGGCTCCTGCTGATCCCGCAACGTCGCCGCCCCCCGCGGCCAAGCGCACGAAGCGCGCTCGGCTGGTCGTCGATCCAACCAGCGTGCCTTCCTTGTCGCAGCTCGCTGCTTCGGTGCCGAAGATGTCGGTGCCTGGTCCGAAGGGGTCGTTCTCGATGCCGGCCGAGGCCTTGGGCTTCGTGACGGAGCCCAACTCGCCCTTCGAGGACGGCTACAGCATCAAGGGCGAACGCGCCGCCTTGTCGGCGGAGCTGGCCCTGTCCGAACGTGACGAGCTGCCGTACTCGCATCCGGCGTTTGCTCGGGTGATGGAGCTGGAGTCTCGCGAACAGCGCCTGGCCAAAGCGAGCCGGGACTACGAGCAGCGCAATGGCGCGGACCAAACCACGACGATGAAGGACGCCCGCAGCATCAAAGCGATGGGTTCGTTGCGTGCCAGCGCGGATGCGCCGGACTCGATGACGCTGCACACGCTCGATGCCTTGCGCTTGTTCATCGGTCGCGCCAAGGATCCTGCACGCAAGCTCAGTCACATCTCCGGTGGCACTCGCGTGGCCTCGGCCGCCAAGCTGATGTGGATCATGAGTGGGAAGGACAATCCCTACGCAGATTGGGCGCTGCTGCACCTGGAAGACAGCGTGCGCCTGATCCAGTCTCTTCTCGCCGCCCGCACCAAGGAACTGGTGGGCAAGCTGGAGGCGAAACGGGCCATCGGCTTGAACTATGCAGTGATGGACTCGGCCAAGCCGAGCACTGTGCAGCTGGGATTCAGCTCACCGTACGGCTTCTCGGTGGCCGAGATCATCGTGACCTACGACTACTTTGTCCGTGTGATCAAGACGCTGATGCGCCGCGACATGGTGACCGATGACGAAGGCTGGACGATCCAGCGTGCCATCACGAGACGCATCCGCGGTCTGTTCTCGGAATTCGAGATGTTCGAACGGGCGATCACTCGCACGGATTGCGCCCAACTGACCCGGGCGGACTACGTGCTGGCCCAGTCCGAAGCAGCGAGCGAGAAAGGTCAGGCTGCGGTTGCGCGGATTGCGGCGATCACGGCGATCCTCGGCCCCGTGCCATCGGCAGTCTTCGCGCGCACTGTGATTCCCAAGCACTGTCGCAATCGCGCGGCGCCGCCGACAGGTGACGATGAGATGGCCGCGGTGGTACGGGACCTGAAGCAGGCCGAAGAGGACGAATCGGCCAACGCGCTGGCGCTTGAAGCTGAGGCAGCGAGTCTGCTGTGAGTGTCGTGAGCATGCCTGGGCCAATGTCTGATGCGGATGCCGGGACCAAGGGGTCTGGGCTGCGCATGGCTGGGCCAGGTGGTCAAAGGGTGGTGGAAGAAAGGGGCCTGGTGGCCAAAGGGCGGAATGCTGGCGCAGGTGACTTGAAGACTGTGGGAGGTGGAGTGAAGCGGTCGATGGGTGCAATCGCTGGAACGGGGGTCGATGACTGTCAACAAAGCGTTGACACAAAGGCCTTTAAGGGTAGGGGGGCGCTGCGCGACGTGCGCGAAGTGTCCGCCGATGTTGACAAGGTGCGCGCGGAGATGGACGCCCTGGTGACGCTCTCGATGCGCGAGCCTGGCCTTCCTCTGCGCCTGAGCGTGCACTACCGGTCGTCGTCGGGTCAGCGGTCGTTGCGCTGGCGATCGACGGGGGTGGTCGGGAAGCACGTGTCGTGGCCAGACGCGGCGGTGATTGCTGCGGCCATGCCGCTCGCTGCTGCGAAGTGGTATGCCGACATGACCGAGCGCGCGCTATTCCTGAATGACAGCGAGAAGGCGCTGCGTGCGCAGTTGCGTGCCTCGCGCAAGCGGGCCGGCCTGGACCAACGCGGGCTTCCGACGTTCCCGCTGTACCTGCCGCCGAAGGTCTCCAAATGAGTGTTTTCATGAACTGCGACAAGGGCTTGCACGCCTCTGGCGGGCTTCATCAACATGATGTTTTCGTCATGTTCATGCGGCTTGCCGAGCTGGCTGCTGCAGTCGGCGTCCAGCTCATGATGGTCCGAAGGGGCGATCGATCAGCGAAGCACAGCACGCGAGCAGAAGGGGCTGCACGTGCGTGAGGCGGTCCGCCAGGTGCAGCCGGCTCGACGCGCTGTGCAGCGCCTGAGCCCGGATGCGTTCAAGGCTGCGGCCTATGCAAAGGGTTGGACGCTGCAGGCGCTGGCCGAGCGCTGGGGCATGAGCGCAGAAGCGGTGTCACGCATGGCGGCGAACGTGAACCGAGCGAGCTATGTGGATGACGCAGTGCGCGGCCTGCCGCGCATCGGGAAGCCGCTGCCGGCACGGCGTGCCTGGACGCGCAACAACCTCGAGCTGGTGCCTGGACCATCGGCCGTCGATCTGGCGCGTCGCGCCGGACCCGGTATGAGGTATCACGGCTACATGGTGGTCGGTGCGGTCGTGGCGGTGGCAACGGACCTTGGAAGCCTGGCAGAGGAGGGCATGCGCGGGATCGTGGTGCATCGGACGGAGCTGATGCAGCCTCGACGCGAGATCTACCGCGTGCTCTTCGAGACCGGCGAGCTGGAGTCGTTCGACGCCGACCTGGTCGACCAGTACCTGGTGACCACGGGCTTGGAGCAGCAGCGCCTCCAGGCCTACCGATACGCCGGTGACGACAAGGTGCGCGAGGACTTCAACGCGGGTGCATTTGCATTCTGGGAGGAAGCATGACGACCTCGACCTGTGAACTCATCTCGCTGTGGCAGGCTGGGCATCACGTGGTGCGTGTGGCCACCGGTCCCTACAACAGCACCGAGGACGCGTTGCGGCTGAAGCAGATGTCGCTGCAGCTCGATCGTGATGGCAGGCCACCCACACGGCTGGTGCTTCGCGACGGCGCCAATCTGGTGTGCGCGGTTGACGATGCGCGGGTGAGCGTGTTCCAGCTCAGCCCGCAGATCCTGCGTGACTTCGGCGAGTCGTTGTCCCTGCTGACTCAGCAGTCGAACTACGGGCACGTTCGGCAACCTCTGGAGGAGTGCCTCCGATACCCGGCGTGCTCGACCCTCATTTTGCTCGCGAGTTGCGTGGCGCCCTGTGCACCAGCCGACGTCGCGGCTCAAACAGCTGCGGGACATGAGGCATCGAACTGAAGCAGTAAACGCATTTCGTGGGCGACGGCGCGCGCCCTGAACCATGCATGACGCACCGCCAACTCGAAAGGAGCACTGAACCAGACATTGACCAAGACCCAACTCAACTTCCGCTTTCAACTTCCTTCATGGAGATCACATGAACCATTTTCATTTCACGGGCCGGCACGCCAAGGCTGTCACGCTGCAAGGCACCGGCGACAAAGCCGTGGCCAAGTTCACCCTCATCCGCAACCAGTACGCCGGCAAGGACAAGGCGACCGGCGATGCACTCGAGCGTGAGGTGGCGATCCAGTTCACCGCGTTCAGCGGGAAGGCCGAGGCGATCGCGCGCAACTTCCTCAAGGGTGACCAGATGAACGTCGTCGCACGAGTCGAGAACAACAACTACACCGACAGCAATGATGTGGACGTCTACGGCTTCAACTTCGTCGTCGACGAGTTCGAATTCGGGGCACCGGGTGAAGCCAAGCGCAACCAGTTGGCTGCTCGCCATGCCAACGAGCGCGCAGGCGCCTGAAGCACGCGCAGACGTGCATATGAAATGACCTGAAGAGCTGTCTCATCGGGGTGCCGCGTTCCGCCACCAGCCCCCCTCAAATGAGCGTTAGTAGCTGCGCACCTGTTAGAGATGCCAGTTGTGATCGCGATATGAGATCCGTAGAGTGTTCATCGTTCGCCAGTGTGGTTCCAGGTACTTCGACTCCTTTGCTTTACCGGCCATGCCGGACCTGGATGCAATGGCTGAAGGATGAGAACGCACGCGGTGCGAGATCAGCATTCAGCCGACAACAGCAACGTAGGAGTCGAAATGACAGGGAGCAACAGTTCCACACGAAGAGGCCCAACCCTCTCGCTCGTGGTTCCGCGTGTCGAAGTGGATGGCATCGCTGCAGAGCATGCAGTGGCCAGCGAGGCGAACTCAAACTTTGGCGTCGATTCCATCGCGCCACAAAAGCGGCCACGGGTTCTCGTGGTGACCTATGCGCGCGAGCGCTTTATCGATTTGCGCCACTGCGATATCGAGTGGGCACAGGATGCGCTGGCCGCCACGGCAGCAGCGATCAGCACGCACTACGATGCGATCGTCTGCGACGTCGTCATCGGGCTGGAGGCCTCCGAGAGCGGCTACAGCCTGGTGAGATCTCTGCGCAGCGAACAGCGCGTTCCTTGCCCGATCTACCTCATCGCAGACCAACCTCTGCCGAGTGACGTGGCGAATGCGGTTCGTTGCGGCGCAACCGACCTTGTCGTACGCGACATGCGACGCGTGTCCCGCCTGCTGCAAGGCCTTGTGCAGACCTGGTCGGCACCGGTACAAGTCGCGCGGGAGCCGGGGTGGTTGACCCACCTCATCACGATGGCACAGAGCGTGATCGCGTCCGAAGCGGAGCCTCGCACGCGAGCCATCTACACGACGCTCCTGCAGCGCAACCGCAGGGTCGAAAGCTCCGATGTGCTGAGCGAACTCGCTCGCTTCATCGAGAACCCGCGAGAGCGCGAGATGTTCCTGCGGCTGGCGATGGGGCGGACGTGATGCTGTCCGCCATCACTCGTCTGTCGTTGCTGACTCAGTACCGTGCCTTGCTGATCCTGTTGGGCGCGGCGCTGGTCTGGGCCGGCACCGCGTTGTCGTCGGCAGTGCGCGAACACGCTGCCGTGCTGTATGCCCGCGCCGCGGTGGACATCGTCCAAGCGTTGATACTGCAGGGCGACACCTACCGCCTGCAGGCGCTCGCGCCCGCCGGCACGATCAGCTGGCGCTTGATCTACCCGGCGCAGCGCTCCACCAAAGAACGCTTCGAACTCGCGGCCACTGCGGCGATGTTCGGCGAAGGGTCCGCGTCGGGATCGCGCGAGGGGCAGCGCGAATACTCCGAAGTGGATGACGGCATCCGGCTCCAGTACGCCGCACGGTTGCGCGGGCCGAGCGAGTCCGACATGTTGCTGGTGATGTCGCTGCGCATCCCGTCGACCGCTGCGATCGTCACGCAGGCCTTTCGCGGTGCCTCGATCGCGTCGCTGTTCTGCGCGAGCGCGCTCCTCCTCGGTGTTCTGCTTTGGGTGAGGTGGTATCTGCTCGCCTTGGTGCTACGCGTGAGCCGCTATGCGCGCCATGTGATGAAGGCCCGCAGCGGCGCCGTCGTCGAGGCACCGGATCTGCACCCCGACGAACTCGCGTCGAGCAACGAAATTCATCGCACGAGCGTGGCCATCACCGCAGTGGCGCGTGGCCTGCGGATTCGCCAGGTCGAGGAACAGGCCTGAAGCCACTTTGATAGGTATACAAGGAGAGTCCCCATGAAGATGCTTGATCTGTTGTGCATCCTTAGTCGGCGCGGCTGGCTGGCCAGCGGTGTTCTGCTGGCGATGCTCGCGTTGACCGGCTGCGACGAAGCAGCGTCGCGTCCGACGCCGCCCACTTCCATCGCATCGGTTCAAGAGCGAGAGAGGGTGCCCACGCCGGCCGAATCGTTCACACGAGCCGGCAGCGCGGCCAACGCCGATGCAAAGGTGCTGCTCGTCGGTGTCGATGGATCGAACGCTCCCTTCGCCTCGGTCACCTCACGAGGACTGCCGACCGGCTTTGATGTCGACCTGGCCAACGAGATCGCCAAGCGGCTGGGCAGACCCATCCGCATCGATACCACGGCGCCGGAGAGCGCCCCCCGCTCGCTGGTCGCGGGTGAGCGTGACCTGGTCATCATGTCCCTGGGCATCGTGAGTGACACCGATTCGCGGCTGAAGGACATCGACCTCTCGCACGTGTACTACGAGTCGACTCAGGTCGTGGTTGTGAAGGCGTCCACCGGTGCCGTGGATCTGCGCGCAGTCAAACGAGTCGGGGTCACACGCGCCACGCTGGCCGATGTCGCGGTGAGCGAATTGCTGGGGAGCGGCAGCAGCCGCATCGCGCGCTACAGCTCGGTGGGGCTTGCCCTGCGCGACCTGGAAGAGGACTCCCTGTCCGCCGTTGTGGCCGAACGAGGCATGGTGCGCAACTACATGATTTCGATGCCGGGCTCCAAGCTCGCTGTCGTGTCTGGCAATGTGCTGACCGCGCCGGCGGAGCGCTACTACATCGCGGCCCGAAAGGGCGGGCAGCAGCTGCTCGGACAGGTCAATGCCGCTTTGGACGGGATCAGAGCCGACGGCACCTACGACGCCCTCTACGCGCGCTACTTCGGGCCTCCGAGCCAGCAGTGACGAAAATGTCGGTCGATCGACTATCGAATTTCGAAGTGGTCGCGCTTCTGACGGGGGCCGACGAAGCATCGCACGAGCGCCGAGCTGAAATATCGAATCAATTGGCGACATCGGTCATGGGATGGTCGGTTGATTCCTCGGATCCCAGGTGTCTTTGGAGAGACAACGCCGGCGTGCCGATAACTTGGTCGCTGGCCAACGGCGATGAGGTCACGCTCTGTACGCACCCGTGGCGTGACGGCGTCAACCTCGCGACCGATGTGTCGTTCTCACCTGCGCACAACTACCACCGCAACGTTGTGGATTGGCGCCGCATCGTAGTCAACGCCTCGGCCAATCAGCACGGTGATTGCTGAACACGAGTTGGTGCCGGTCGCGTTGCCGGCGCCGGAGCTGCTCGTTCGTGCCATCTCCGATGGTCGCCGTCTGGGGCTGCAGCTGGCCTTCCTGGATGGCGCGGGCGCGTCCCTCAAGCGGGCCGGGGCAGGCTGGAGTGCTCGCCGCCGCATGTGGGTGATCGATGCGCAACCCGCGCAGCAAGCCCTGGCCTGGATGCGCACCACGCTCGCAGGACAGGCCTTCGATGCCGAGTCTGCGCTTGCAATGCTGCGCCAGGCCGAGGGTGTGGCCGACCCCAACTACTTCACCGAGGTACTTGACGTCCAGCTGTTCCCCTTGCAGGACGGCGCCGGGTTCGCCGTCTGCTCGGCCTACGACGCCTTCGTCGTGCGTGCCATGCGCGCGCTCAGCGGTCGCTTCCATGGGGGTGCTCAGGCGTGGCAGGTACGCGCACCGCGCGACCGGGTGCTGGAGGCACTGCGGACCATCGCCGGCGTGGAGAGCAGCGTCGTCTTCTGCCACGAGACGGCCCTGCAGCTCGAGGAGCTGACCTCCCCACCCAAGTCAGAAGTGCCGATCAACATTCCAGCTGCTAGCCCGGAAGGCGCGGCCGTTGAGGTCGATCCGGACAAGGAGCCGGAAGGCACCGGGTTCCTCACCACCGTTGGTGAGGCGAGCACCATGCTCGACGTC
>Ga0307514_10002997_pt1 | contig 16713 bp, 19 predicted proteins | sample 16_EM_MG_FD_203088 | JGI IMG/M metagenome (GOLD analysis project Ga0307514, IMG submission 203088) | Populus trichocarpa ectomycorrhiza microbial communities from riparian zone in the Pacific Northwest, United States - 16_EM | ecosystem: Host-associated > Plants > Roots > Unclassified | place...
AGAGCTGAAGTCACAACCTTGCATACACAATTTCACGTTCAGCAATTTAGCCAACATAGCAACGGTGAGGTTTGTTGGTATGAAAATATCTGTTCGTCGTAAAGCAATCCCTCTTGATTTCGGTTTATTCACTCTCTTGACAGGTAATTTGTTATTTTCTTCTCGTCTGTGATGTCCCTGGTGATCATTCCGTGCATAAAAATCCCGATTCCGTCTGGAAGCACGTCGAGGGTCATCGGAGACATGTGATGAATAATCCGAGTGAGAAGGTGAATTATCATACTTCGAAGAAGGTTTGCTGCTGGGGTTAGAGGCAGAAGAGTCAGCCTTCAAATTAAGACCTTGACCGGAATCTTTACGGAAGGAAGAATTTTGAGATGTGGAAAGAACATTGGAATGGTCTGGATTAGCGAAGGAAGGTCTTGATGCTGGGGAGGTGCGAGCGGGCGAAGCCAGCGACCATTTGAAGGCAGTTGACGGATGTAGGTCTTCTTTCGCGCTCGACGAGCTCTTTGGGGAGCCGGATACAGTATGAGAAGCTTTTGCGTCGATATTTGGAGTTGAAGCAGCCCATTTTCCAAGGTTTGTAACAGTCGATGTTGTCTTTCTGGGTTGTGACAAAATTTGATTGGGTTCGTCCCGTATCCGTTTATCCCAATCCTTTCGTGGCGGCAAGCCTGTGTTCGAAGGAATGGCTAAGGGATGAGCAGTCATAGGCAGTTGCGGTCGTGCCCAACTCTTAGCAGAAGGTATTGGAAGGGAGGTCGTTCTGTCTTCATTCCCTGTCTTAATTATTTCATGAGTCATGTCAAAATAACGATAAAAAACATACACACATTCAATCGAGCAGCAATAGCATTGCTATAATAGTGCTTCCCATGTCCGCTACCCAGACTAATCAGCCTATGTCGTCCATGCATAGTACCAAAACAAGTCGTGTCCAAAGAAAGCAGCTAGATAAACTGACAAAATCTTTGGGTGAAGAGACCTGGTAAACGAGCAATCTATTGCATGTCACCGTCAGAGAGAAGTGTCGGCAGCTGTCGGCAAAAATTACGCCGATCACATTTGCACCGGGCCGGGAAGAATCTCGTTGAGCAACTCATAAATGTCACTAGTGGCACTCACCAGTAGAACCTTATTTTCATGGAAGAGCCCTGTACTTCGATCGACTTTGAACAATTCTCGAAGTTCACAAAGGCGCTGGTATACTTTGTCTCGGTTTGAACAAAGGAATCCTGGCGTTGGCAGACATCGATGTATGTCCGACTTTCTCGTACAAGGGCACTTACAAACGATTCTTCAGCTAAACTCATTCCGAAGGTTGGTACCACGCAAGAGGCAGGACACACTGCACAGGGCGATTCTGCTCTCAATAAGTCTATATCAATGGAGGACAATTTGAGACGGCTTCTTTTTCAAGACAATACCCTGGTGGTTGAGAGGTGTTCATAACTTCTTATTAGTTGAATGTTTCCTGATCTTCCTACCAGACAGGTAGAGATGTTGAATGTTTTCATTGGTTTTGAGCAGTCAAACAAATATATAATAAGTACAACTTTCCATTGTTCGCTAAGGAAAAGGAATGTAACATAATTCAACAGGTAGTGAACAAGGCGAACCACTTGGTTATATAGCAGAAGATCCAAAAGGTTTTTTTGGCACGCTGTCCCGGCAGTTTTTAGCCACTCATAGACCATTTCGCGCTGTCATAATGGACACTCAGGGAAATCCTCTGCTTTTCGTGCGTCATCTGTTGGAGATTTTCTAATTTCGTCTTTCGATCAAAGTACAGTTGCGACGTCCTTTCGCTTGGATCAACTCTAGGATGTTTGTGCAGCGTATTAGAAATAGTTCCGAGCTCGAACTCGACGCTGAACCCACTCGTGATATATTCGGTGAAGCCCAACAGATATGGCATCCATGGCGCCGTCGTTATGATCTTTTCTTGAGGCGCGGCATGCCACTTTCGCTTTAGCATGGACTCACTGATGCTGTCATAGGGAGCATACGGTATCAGCACAACAAAGCCACGAAGAATTGGAAAATGCGGAGTCCATCTATAATCAGATTGCGAAGGTGGACGCTGGATTCTTTGCTTGGCACTTTCACCTTTTGGATCAGGGCGGGAATGAAATCGCTAGTATCGACCGTGCATTTCGCGGAATTGGTCGTGAGGTATGTACAATTGAGACCAATGGAGAATACCTTCATGATCATAGCAGATTTTAACAGACACTGGTAAAGGTTATTTGAATCGGTCAAGCTGTGTAATTCATCGTAGTGAAACAGGACGATATTCTGTTCATTTTGGACTCCGAGAGTCTCCAGGCAATTCGACATCGAAAAACGACCATGCAAGAGAGTTGAATCTCAATGAACGAGCTGTAAGCGTTCACTCATAACTCTTCGTATGCTTCAATTTACCCGTTGCTCCTTAGCTCTTTCTCGCCCTCGCCGGTATGGCATCTTGTATCAGACGGTACCTTGACTGACGCCTATTTATAAGTCAACATTGATTTTGATTACTTCTCCCGACATTCTCGAGTAGGAGGGTAAGCTTCTACATTGAATCTTGGAGTCGTTATTCACACCCTATATCCAAAGTGGAGGGATCTTCCACTTCGCAAGCTGGGATTGAATCGTTTTTGTTGCTAAAACATGGTTATTACGGGATCATCAAAGAAAAATTTGGTTGCGGCTGGTGTGGTTGACTCATTCACCGTCCTCATTGCAGAGCGCCTCTTGAAGTAGCCCTCATGCACATCGTAGGATATTTGAAGTATATGCCCTCGACTTCTGAGCTTGTATCACATTAGAAACTATGACAATCAGAATCATCGCATCACTCACAGTTTACTCGCTGGCCTTTGATTTATGAGTGCGAATCAAGTACTTAGCCTAATTGTGACGACACGCGACGCAAACAGGTGATATGTGACGCGACAATCACATGACTCGGAAGCATCTGACATTGACATTGACATTGACCGTGACAATGAACTGTTTATCGCAGGATTCGCAGCCCGCTCTACACTGAGGTCCTGGTTTAAAATGGTCTGGATTCCTCCGCCACACCTCGCTGGGGATGGTGAATCTTATATGCACATGTACAATAAGATTATTTCCGACCACAGGCGTGCCATCCTTCCATCAGCAGCAGCGGTTATTCTGCTCGTTGCACCTAACGTTGATGCTCTGTGCGCGTCTCGCATGCTTGCAATTTTGTTTAAACAGGACGATGTTGGTTATCGTATTATTCCCGTGTCTGGTCGCCTCGAACTAGAAAAGGTTGCGGTTGAACTTCAATCAAATACAGATGTGAGTTTTGCAGGCCCCTCTACTACAACTACAACTATCTGATTTTGCCATCGACAGCTTCGTAACTTAATTCTCATAGATATGGGTGGAACTTATGATCTTCCGTTAGACATGTGGTTTGGAAATTTCGATCTACAGGTTAGCGTTCATGTCATCGACTCGGCTCGGCCATATAGTTTGGTCACACTCTTTATGGGAGGTCCATTTGGCGACCGTGTAATTGTGTGGGACGATGGAACTTGCCAGGAACTGAATGCGGAGAAAACATCATGGGAAATAATTGAGGTATGGTTTACGTGGTTACAGCTAGATTCGACACACTAAGTCGTCTTCAGTATGAACCAGCGCCGGAATCAGACGATGAAGGCGATACTGACGACGAGGAAGAATTCTCTGACAGTAGAGACGAGAACGATCTTTCCCTACGTAAGCGTCGCAGAGATGAAGGGGACAGTCCTCGAAAACGTCCACGAATACAGGAAGACGGTGTGCGTCATTGTCCTCTTGTAGCACTCTTACCCTAAAAGTTCAGCAGCAGGAACGTAAGATTACTACGGATGAGTGGGATTTTCACCAACAACGAATAAATAAATATTACACTTCTGGCACTTCTTATGGTCAAAGTCCAGCCTGCACAATATATATCTTAGCTACCCAATTGGAACGCGTGGATAATGATTTACTTTGGTATGCTCTTGGTACCAATTACAACGGATGTGTATTGATGGCCTTTATTTGTTCTAGGTTTGCAATACTGGGTCTTACCTACAACTATATCAACTCCAAAATACCTCGAGCAGTATACGAAACTTACCAAGGCATCTACCACGATGAAGTCTCTCGTTTAAGTCCACAAGCGGCACAAAACGACGTCTTCCATTCGTTTCTTTCAATTAATCCTGATGATATTAGCGTAAGGTCAACTGAGGAGCTGCGGTTCATGTTATGCAGGCATTGGACATTATATGATGCAATGCTTCACTCAAGCTATGTTGCTGGAAAACTCGGAATTTGGAAGGAGAAAGGACGGTCGCGATTAACTGGCCTTCTCGCAAAGATGGGGTGCGTCATTACAGTTTTTGCTGGTACCGTTTTAGATATGTCAATCAAATTTACGCAGTTTATCCATAAATCAGGCACAACAGCCATATTCACATATGGATATGGACTTGAAGAAAACTCTAATTCAAAAACTCGATGAAATTGCACCGGAGTATGGATTAGTAGAATTGACATATCCATCATTTATCAGGTGTTATGGGTTTCACACTCAACCTCTGTCCGCGGCGGATGCGGTGGAAGGGGTCAGTGCTCTCTTAGATGCTGCGGAAGGGATTCGAATTGAAGTGGAAATTGAGGGGACAAGAAACGGTGGTGAATGGTTTGGAGGAGGAAGAGTATGGGAAACACATTCCTCCGACAAGAGCAACGGAATCCAGAAAGCCAACTTTGATTCGTCCGCCGATTCCCTCGCAGCTAGTAAGGCGGCTAACGATGGAAAAACTCATGAAAATGAATCTCAATCTCAAGAACCAGATTGTTGGGTCAAAAATTTTTGGTCTGCCTATGATGCTCTGAGCAAGTACGTAACCAACTTTGTTGATTATTTTCTCTGATGTTGGTACCACAAAGTATTTCTTCTCTCCGTCGCTCCCTCAATCTTTCCATGTCTGTTCATCGAGCGATCATTCGTACTGGGACGTCCATCATTGACAAGCAGGAAATTAAGACGATGCGAAATCGTAAAGTTGTGATCCTAAATCAAGGACCTGACCTCGCGCTTTTTGTTCATCATGGCATGTTGAAAAGGTTGGCCTTATGGTTGATTGATGCGATACGCGACCGAATGCCAGTGGTTAAAAATGGGCCTCGATCAAGAAAGGGCGATTTGCCAATGGTGTTGGCCTGTTTGAACGAACCCAAAAACCGTTTCACAGTGGTCGGTGTTACGGCAGCTCCAGATTTTGGTGAAGTCTACCGAAAGTATGTCTTAATCCGTTACCGATACTCTTAATGTTAACGTTACTCGTAGCCACTTCTCCCTTGCATTTTATCAAGCAATTGACAAATGTGGTCTTGACGCCCGATTTGGGTCTTTTGATGCAAGCATAGTGGAAATAGATAAGAAAGATTTGAAGGTTTTCCTTGACGCAGTTTGTCAGTCTTGATGTGGACATGTACAATCTATGTTACTATAACCTTACAGCAGCTAATTGCAGAATGCTTGGCACTTGTCAGGATAATGATGTCGAGAAATTTCGATGTAATTGGGAGTTAATAAGAACTTAGTACTTAGTCATGTCTCTATAAGTCAGCTGAATCACTGGCAGGACACCTTTCAACAATCTGTGATACTAAGCATCGTCAGTAACAAGGATACGATGGTTGCGCCGACAAATTTATTTCGTTGACGTCATTATCTTTGACCAAGCATTCTGTAACACTGTGACTGAAATCTGAGACTCTTTTACACTTCGTCAGATATGTCATCAGGAAAAACAGCTGAAGTATGCATTTGTATTCAGAAAGAGGCTCATGCTGAATCTTTCAATCAGGACCCTACCTTCAAGGCAAGAGAACGGGCAGAAGAAACACAGTACTTCCGTCAGAAAGCAAGTCGACAACAATAATGGATGAACAGACAAACTAAACTTATGGCATAGGAACAAGTAGAACTTGAAGCCTTACGACAGTCTGAAGGAAAGGAACATCAGAAACCTTTCACAACACAAAAAGGAGTTCATGCAATGGAGAAAGATTTCGAAGGTGGATTCGGGGGTCAAGAGGATCTGGAAGACCGCTACGCAACGACCAGCGGAGAGCATTAAGATAAAACTGTCGGTTCAATTCAACGTGTAAGGTTTCTTGTACAACTACTTTGCCCAAATGCTTGACCAATATATATCCTGCAGAATTAGATGACAACGACGACCAAAGGTTGATGTAAGGATACTAAGATAGTCCATAACCATGAAAGATAGCTGAAGTGAAAAAGAGTCCTTAAATAAATGAATGTGCATCGCCCGAAAAGGGGTGTGGTGTTATGAGGATGGTGCGGGTGTAATTTCCGCTCTGCGAACAACAGGAGCACCACAGGACTCAGGAGGTGCCGACGCAGGATCGACCCAAGGGTCAAGGTAAGTGCAAGTCGGAATGGCAACGTGAAGACGTTGCGTATCAGAAGGATTGTTCCAACCATTCCCCGCATTGACGGACGGTCTAACAGTGAAGGTGGGCACAGGCAAGGTAGGAATGGCACCAGTCGGCGTGTAAAAAGGTAGTGTAGACAAAGCGCCAGCCTGGCTGATGCTTGAGGGAGGCCAAGCCAAGTTCTGTGTGACGGAGGCCGGAATATCGTTCGCCCCAGCTCCACCGGTCTGCCAGGACTGCAGCGGTGGCGTCCATGGGCTCGAATTACCACAAACGCCTACCGCCGCGCGTGGATCTGTCGGCATCCATCCATTCTGTAATCCCAACTGATACGACCAGGCAGGTGTCTCAACTTTACCGGATACGCTTGAATTACCAATTCTCCAAGTCCAGAAGAAATAGTTCTAACAAATAAAGTTGAACCTGGTTCAGAGGAAAATACACAAAATCATACCTGCAAAGCATCCATACTAGCCAAGGCAAATTGGCGAATCGACGTCTTCATGGTACTGTCGTAATTCTGCCAATCAGTCCACGTCGAACAGTCACCTACTCGTGTGGAACCCGTGTACGTTCCTTCATAGCGCGAACCCCCTCCGACGTTGTTCAAGTACAAACCGCAATCTGTGACAGCGTTGCTAAATTCACCAGCGGTTGTCAAACCAAAGGCACCCATTGAAGTGTTGACACCGCCGCCCCAACTTGTGCAAGGTAGAGTGGCGTACGAAGACATGGGAGAAGCAGATTGGGCACCAAAAGCGAGATAAGGATGGGTGTCGAGTGCAAGGCGATCAGCATTGGGAAAAACGCCAACCCAGTCTGAACGAGCGAGGAACCCATCGTGAATGGAAATTACAGGACCTTTGCCCGTTCCTGTTCCACTGGCAGTGCGGATTAGTTTATAGGCTTCGAGATAACTGATCCAAAAGCTGTCAGAAGAATTGATCCAGAAGAGGACGCAACCTACAATTTTTGAAGAGTTTCCTGTCCATATACCGATGCCTGAGGTTCATTGATAATCCCGAATATTGTCACAACGTCCTGATACTGAGACTGCGAGATGAATTCGGCGAAGATTCTCATATAATCAAGCGAACGTTGTGCATTGGCGTAACCCATAGGGCCATTCAAGAAACCAACGGTTCCAAGACGACCAGAATGGTTCCAACCATTTTGACTACCAGGTAAAGCGTGGAGATCGAGGTTGATACGTAAACCATACTTGCGCGCCCATTTGATCGCCTTGAGGAAATAGCTATATTGCCATTGGAACACGATATAAGAAAGAATAGCCACGAGAATTACTTACGTCCACGAGACTTTGGCTAGAAACGGTTCTCCTTCTCGGGTCTCTATTGCCCAATAACCGATTGGAATCCGGACAAAATTCAATCCGGCACTTGCTATATCTGCAAAATCCTTTTCTGTCTATCGCCAGCATCAGCAAGAGACTGAACGGCAGTGGTAATGAAAACTGACAATAAAAGTCTTGTAATGATCTTCCAACTGATTGATACCACCCCCAGCAGTGTCGGCCCGCATTGCTAGCGAGAGCGTCCACTCATCGACTGGCGGAGTTGGATTGCTTGAGTACTTCTGGTAAAGGGCTGGTGAACTAGACAACCATCAACTCGAATTAAAAAAAAGATGGTGAATGTTCCTACATGAACTAGAAGATCATCAGACAAAAAGAACGAACTAGACACGATAGACGACTTACAGGTTCTGTTACCAGCCATCCTCCCAAATTAACACTGATAGGGCAACATTAAAGGTATGCTATAGTGTAGAATCTGCATGACTTACCCCCTGATTTGGTCAGTGCCATAATGGAAGGTATCTTTGAGGGCAGGCGTCCAAGATTGAGCTCTAGCACCATTGTTGAATGGATCCTTCTCGTCATAATACCAGGTTCCTCCAAATGAATTGTGATAGACGAATGTTGTGCCGTCCTCCATCGTAACGACCGAACCGTCACCACCAGTGACAGCCGTCGAACCTTTAGAGGGTGAAGAGGGAGCTGCAGATGACGTCGAGGAAGTAGACGTTTTTGCTGCCGCACTAGCGGGCTTCTGACTATTCGGTTTTATCACGAAGAGATAGACAGGAATGCCAACGGCAAGAACGAGGAGGACTAGACCAATGACGAATGCGATAATCGTAAATTTGCGCTTCGATTTTGTTCGCGGAGGTGCATAAATTCCGTCTTTTTCTTGCAAAAACCGATTTCGATCTCCAACACCCATAGGAGACATAGGCATTCCATATTCTCCAGAGTGATAAGCACCAGATGGATCATCTTGATATCCTCTAGCGGCACCGGATGGGTCCAAGCCATAAACAGAGTTGTATTCCGAAGGTGTAGCAGGTAAGGTATATTGTGACGATGCATATGATTGTCGGATGCCTTCATGATCACCATAAGTTGCAGCACCAAAGAAACGAGGTTGAGCCGCGCCAGGAGGAGCCTCCTGGTAATAAGGGACATCTTCAGAACCTAAGTCGCTAGTGTGCATTGGTGGTGTATGGTATGCAGATAAGTCACCAGAGGCACTGTTGTAGATGGCATGCGATGGATTATGGTCATCGTTCGTGGAGGGCAGGGCTTCGTAGTTGGCGTCGTGTAAGTTGGCCATGGCGCAGGGCCTGATCCAAAAACAATTGTCATGAAGAAGTACAGACCATAACTCACATGAACTCACCTGAGATCCGGCTTGGAAAGAACGGAAAGAGGAAAAAAATTAGGTGGAAACGAAGGGTTGTTTGGAGGCAACAAAAGGGGCTTCAACCGTGACTGCGGAGTTGTCTCAACTGGTACCAATTTATGGTCCGCGTTTGCCGAACAAGGCTGCCGCTGAGTGTAAGCACTGCCTTTTATTTAATTCTTCACAAAAAGTGATATATTCTCGTACACAAACATTCAAATTTCATAGAATACTTTGTCTACAATCGAAGAGCAAAGGTATGCAAGAACATTCCCGACGTGACAAAACTGCGGTTGATCATCGATCGCCCAGCTTCAGCCGCAGCCCTCCAATTTAGGTAAGTGATCTACAACATAAATATCTTGGCAATAGTGGCAAAAAGCCAAGTTGACAGTAGATATTATTATGTACTTGGAGATTGTTGTTGATGCTGCGATTGAGAATGTTGTTGACCAGTTTGCATCGCGAAGGCACTCAGGATCTTCAGGCAAATTAATGTGATCGAAATTTAACAAACGGCTTGAACACGTACCTGTTCCTGCGTAAGACTCCCTAGGTTTGCAGGTAGTGAGAAATATGGATTCCCAGCTAGATGGGCGCCAGCACTTCCGGCAGCTTGAGAGAGCACTTGAGCCTAGTAAAGAAAATGTGACAAAACTCAAAATAAAGTTGAGAGAACCCACAAGGTTGGCTTGGGTGTTAAGCGGCAGCTGCATCGGGACTTGCATTGCTCTTGCTTGTTGTAATATCTGTGTCTGTGTTTGTGGATTGACAGGCCGGGCGTTCGAAGCACCCGCAGTCAACCTTGTTGGTCTACTCACACTGCTTGGTGTTCCTCTCGCAACTTGACCCGCTTGTTGCTGTGCTTGAAGCTGTTGTAACTGCACCATTTGTTGCTGTTGCTGTGCGAGTGTTGATTGCGCTGGTTGGGAACCTTGAGTTTGAGGTGATGGTTGTTGAGCCTGCTGTTGCGAAGTTTGACCCTGTGTAGCCCAGAACGACGATTCAAAACAGGGAATTAAAAGACAGAAGGGAACTTACTTGTAGAATACCTCGTTGAGCCTGTTCCCGCAACAAGTTCTGTCTCATCGCCTCCTCCTGTCGTCTCCGAGCCAACTGAATGTCGTGATTTTCCCGTTGATCTCGGTCGGCCTTCATGCGCGCCAACTCTAAAGGAGTATATTTTGGAAGTTTGTTGTATTGATTATGTGTTTCATGAATAGCAGAAGGCTTCCTTTGGTTTGCTGCGGGCCATTAATACTTGGTTTTGAAATAACGATTACGAACAAAACCTACCTAGCATCTTTTGGATCGCATCCGCCCGTTTCTTGGTGGACCTTTTGATAGAATCCTGCAAAAGGTAATGTCGTCTGCGCCTTTTCGGCTCACCGCCGATGGAGACGCCCTGTGCGCTGGAGACACTCGTACTCGCAAGCCTCTTCACAGCTCTTGTGGTCATTTGAACAGCAGTTCCAGCCGCGGGACCATCCTCTGCCGTAGGTTGAGCGGCCTCACTGTGCTGAATCTTACGTTCAACACACCACCTCTCCTTCCACCGCTCTGCACAATCAGTGGGCGTGCGCTTCTCCATAGGCGTCATGAGTCGAGAAGAATTATAACATTCTGCAATAAGTGTCCAGTTCGTGGAGTATCTGTCAACCAGCTGCTTTAAAAAAATATCGTCAGTGGCACTCCATAGATGATCAGCCGCCCGTCTACGACCATCCTTGTCTTTAAGGGACGAAGCATGAAACTGCAGAGCCAGGTTCGAAGCACCACTCGAGGGTCTCCCATCAAACAAGTCTGAAAGTGATGATCATAGAGAGCGAGCATTATTCACTGTAATCTGCTTACCGTTTGATATATCGTCAGAAATCCGGCCAGCAGCGTCCATATCAGTGTATATAGGTTGAGGATCAATAGGTAGCCAGTTGTCATCTCTGAACTGTTTGGCCGGTTGAAGAGGTCCGACCAGTGTTGGTTTAGTGTGCATGAAGCGACCAGTAGAATACAACTTCGTGTAGGTTACGTCTTCCAGTCTTTTGGTGGGATCGTCCCTATCAGATTTCTTCTCCGACTTCTTTTTCCCTTCACTGTTTGCTACGATCGAAGGTGCAGAAACGTCGAGTAACCCAAATGGCTGTAGGTCGGGAAAGAGAGTACTGAGATCCGAGATTGGTTGAGAACCAGGGTCCCTAGCGACCGAGTTGGGTGACAAGTCAGTAGAATCACTGCTGAGGTCTAAAAACAGATCATCGCTGTAAATAATCTTTTCCATCAGAGGTGCAAAGGGTGTTTTTAGAGACTTCGCGGCATAAGGAACGGGGTCACTATCGCCATTGACCGACTGGGAGCTTGATTTAGATCCACTAAGAAGGGGGTTCTCTGAAGTGGACTTCAATCCTGGCTTTGAGATCTCGTCAAGGCTGTCAGAAGAAATCAGCTCAGAAGAAATTCGTCCGGCATTGTCAGATGATGCGGTCTTGACCAGTCGAAGAACAGAACGATCATCAATGTCTTCATCTTTTGGTCGAATATCGTTCGTGGTATCTAGAGCGTCACGAATCGCAACGGAAGGTTCCAGAGGGTCTAAGACATCGCCTTGGTTGTTGCCTTCATCTTCCTCCTCCGAGCCGTAGTCTAGACCGAGTTGATTGAGTTTGAGCGCAGCATTGACTTCATCTGATGACAAATCCATGCTCGAGTCGGCATCCCCCTCCTTTTCGTGCAGCTCACAGTGTGGTTTCCATTTCACGACTATACCGGTGCGTTGACGCTCCTCTGGTGTCCTTGCAAAATGCCATTCGAGGACGGCAGTAGATAGATTGTAAGCTAAAGCCATTTTCCATCTTCTTTCCTCGCGGAAATCAATCCTCATCCATTTCTGATGGAGGTCAGCAATGTTAGGAAGGACGCAGGATAAAATGGACCTACCACCTCATCCATGAGATAATCCCAGTGACTCTTAACCAGGCCACCTACACCCCGCTGTTTTTTGGGTTGTCGGAAACTCCACCGTCCGTCGTTTTTCAGAAGTTCAATTCGTTCAATCGTTCGAATTAATCGCAATTCAGACATCGCCACCTGCAAAACAATTGTCATTGTGGACAGTGGCGATTTTGAGAAGAACGTACACTCCATTCACGAGTACTTAGTGTTTTACCAGCACGCGACACTTTCCTCCAAAGAGGATTTGCCATAAGAGTGGCACTCCATCTTGCCAGACCCATTGGCACAGTGTCGTCTCTGTCGCGTTTGCCCTCTCTCTCCTTATCTTTCTTGCGTTTGATGGGTTTGGCTTTTCGAGTGAAATCTGCAGGCAAGATGCTTAACGGTGGCAAGGTGTATACCGGGTTGAAGTGTTTGTTGCCATCAGTTTCAATAGTAAATTCACCTTTTTGAAGGACTTTTTCATCGTTAGAAGAAGAAGTGGGGGTAAGCATTATTGGTTGTGCATTGATAGGGGTGTTGACTTTGGCTTGTGACGATGAGTCAGTTGTCGCCAGAGATTCTTCTTCTGGGAGGCCACTGCCCTGCACAATCGCTGGAGTAGCAGTTTTTCCGCGAAATTCTTTGATGAGTGCAGCACTCGCTCTCGTTGAATCTTCACTTTCCTCCGCTAGGATGGGTTTTGTGATTGCTTCAACCTCGTCAACATCCATAGGGTCGATCTTGTCTTTCGACAGTTCAAGTCTGTTCAAAAAAAGCTCCTCCCCCTCAACTTTCACTTCGTTTGCCCTATCCGTCAGTAGCGGGGAATGAGGTACGAGCCTGGGCGTTTCCACACAGGAACTAGCACTGATCTTCGCAGACGCATCGAGATATGACACTGCAACTCCCTGTACGGACATCAATGCGGCACCGGTTTCCTCTAGGAGACTGGCTTTCTCTATCTCTGGCCCAATTTCAAGTCGTCTTTTGTGTTCCGTATGAGAAAACACTGACGATCCAATGAGATCTAGTTCGTCGTTGTCTTCATCTGTATCAAGATCTCTCCTTGATGCTTGCGCATCTTGAGCGGTTGGAAGTCCGCCAGAGACTTCTGCTCCGTTTGACTTCTCAGAAGAGGGTGTTTTCATTGGTTGCACATCCTCAACTCGGGCTCGACTGCGTGTTGTTCGTGTCGAAGCTGCTGGATGGCCACTGCTGTCTGGATTTAATAGCACTTTTGAACGAAGAGACGAGGAGTCGTAAGTAGGAAAAGATATCTCGTCCTCTGTCAGATTGGATATGGAACCACGCTCTGGACTGCACGAAAATAACAATTACTTTGAGATTGTCGATGAAAGTAAAAACGTACTCCTTTCCAATGTCGAATCTTCTCAAAAATGTCTTCAGTTCGTCGTCGTCGTCGTCGAAAGAGGTGGAACTGATATCCTCTTTACTTCGTAGCAATCGAAACAGTTCGCGCAGAAATTCATTCCGCCGAGCTTCAATAATACTTGAAGATCGCTTAACGCTAGAAAGCCAAAACTAAAAAGTTTGCATACTTCAATTGCGCAATGCGGTCCTGCAACCTTGCGTCTTCAGGAGACTGGGACATCGATTCTGCGTATCAGGAAAAGAAGTCACTCAGTCACCGCCTCAGTATTATGTAAAATGTTGGCCGAGATGCCGAACTGGGCTGAGATGCTTTCCTTGCACCCATCTCGACGAAAACATGTTCAATCCATCCCATACATTCAGATTCATTCGTTTTCAAACGATTTCAGGATACACACCCTTGCCTCGTTTTTCATTTACCTCACATTGTCGGTATCTCAAGACATCAGTTTTTTCGAAGATCAGCACTGGCCGCTTTTCTCATTATTCACCCTGGTCTGATACTTTTCCTGGTTCTGCCAGGACCAAAGTTTTTTTTCAAGCAGCCACATATTCGCTCTTGCTATATGCGGCCGTGGAATCCGTCGCCAGTAACTTCAATGCAAGTCTATTTCCTACATTCGACCCCCCTGCTTACATTTGACAATTGTAATTTAGTCTATAGCGGCTGAAACCTATTCCCCGACCCAGTATGCATCTCCAAAAGAACTTGAAGCTGCCATCGTGGAACTGCGAACTGTTCTCACCGACCCAATGGCTGTTTCAACTGATGCTAATGAACTAGTAACTGCCGGGTCGTCTGAGAATTCGTACCATCCATCTTCTCCTCATGCCGTAATTGCAAGTGTTCTCGTTCTTAACAAGATCCAAAGGAGTTTCCTTAGAGATGATAGGTTCGACCGAAAACCACTGAAGATGTCGTTAAGATCGTTAATGTCGCAAGAAAATACCGTGTACCGGTCGTACCTTCTGGTGGTGCAACAAGTCTTGAGGGTCACTTTTCTGGGGTAACAATAGTTTATTTTTTGTGTTGCATCCGTACTCATGCGTTCTTGTGTAAACAGCATTCTTCCGGTAGCATCTGTGTAGACATGTCTGCGATGGACAATATTCTAAATATCAATGGTGCGTCGGTATCAAGAGTGAAAACACCCCAAGTTATGAAGTTCGTCTAGTGGAAGATGCGGATTTGACGTGCCAATCTGGAGCTCGTTGGGAGGATATCAATGAATCTCTACGTGAAGAGGGAATCCCGTTGTTCTTTCCGGTTCGTTAGGTTTCGGTGCAAGAAAAATAGTCTCTCACTCATAGTATTTTTTGCTGCTTATTAGCTAGACCCTGGGCCAGGTGCAGTATGTTAATGGATGAGATTTACATTTGGGTTTTTCCTTGACCTACACATCTTCAGACAATCGGTGGAATGGTGGGCACAGGATGTAGTGGGAGTAAGTTGTCTTTGTGCCTTCCTTTGGGCTTGCCATCTTAAGAATTTTCATAGCGAATGCTGTACGGTATGGGACCGCAAAAGCAGAATGGTTTTTGAGCTTGGTTTGTGAGACTCAACGTTCTGCTGGACCATCTATACTTATTTCACGAAAAGACAGTTGTTCTCCCTAACGGGGAAGTTATCATGACTCGTAGACGAGCGAGGAAGTCAGCAGCTGGTTTTGACACGACGAAGTTGTTCATCGGGGCCGAAGGCACTTTGGGCATCGTCACTGAAGGTGCGCAGGAGTGACTTTGCATCAATCTGAACCTATGTTTCTTGCTTTCCTCTCCAGTGACCATCCGATTAACGCCTGTCCTTCCAACCAAAGTGGCTATGGCACAATTTCGCAATGTAGAGGACGCAGTTTCTGCCGTACACGAAATTTTGCGCACACCACATGGCATGCAACTCCGTACGCAGAAATTTTTGCCACTTTCAACGCACTCGTGCTTACCTTGCGGATTCTCAGAGTGTATTGAACTCCTAGACGACAGTAGTAAGCCTAATTCTTATTTCTTCAACAAGAGCCTTAGAATTTTAGTGATGGCTGCCATCAATGCCGCTGGTTTAATCAGCAGACCATATCCTGCTCAGGACACGTTGTTTTTCAAGATTCAAGGGGATGATACTTCCATAAATTCGACTTCCCAAACCATTCAGAGCATCGTTGAGAAGCACGGTGGTTTGCGTTTTCAATTCGCAAATACAGATCAAGAAGCCGAGGAACTTTGGCAAAACCGTAAATACGCTTTAATGTCCAGCCTGGCTGCGTATCCTGGTAAAAGATGTTGGACGACAGATGTATGGTAGGTGATCAGTGGCAAATCATCCTTATTGGTATATCTTACTCCGTCTAAGCGTACCTGTTTCACGTTTGCCCGAATTGGTTTATAAGACCAAAAAGGATCTGAAAGACTCAAAACTACATAGCACCATAGTTGGGCATGTAGGCGACGGCAATTTTCATGCCATCATTTTGTTTGATCCCTCTCGAGAGTTCGAAGCAGCAAGTGGCGCAGTGCATAGATTAGTACATCGCGCTATTGCTCTGGATGGAACATGTGTGTATTTTCGACTTGGTTTTCAGAGTAAAGTCAGATTAATCCTTTTGAAAGGTACTGGAGAGCATGGAGTAGGTGTCGGCAAAAAGGAATATCTGGCTATCGAGTTGGGTCCCAACACGGTCAAGCTTATGAAAACAATCAAGCAGGCCATTGATCCTTTGAATATTATGAACCCAGGAAAAGTGAGCAATGCGGCTGTATCTCGTGTGTTGCTCACATTTCGTAGCTATATCCAGACGATGCTCAAAGCCAAGATGAGCAACAATGACATGAAGGTTAGTAGTTTGATAAGTAGGGTAACCTGTTATCATTTATGTAGCAACACAATCAAAAGAATTGGTATTTTTCTATATTCTCTCGAATCTCTGTCTCTGCCCACATTGCAGTCTCTTTGGCCTCTATCAACTGCTTCTCAAGTTCATCCACAGTCATTGACCGCTGAATTCCACCCTGTTCAACTATCCCGATAGCATTGAAACGGGTCAAAGAGTCCCCATTGCAGGGAAGGAAGCTATGCCTGTCCCACCCGTTGTTGTTCAAAGAGAATACAGCTTTCACAGCGGCTGTGTTGATATCACGATGGAGCTCTTCGAGTTTGGATAGCTGAACTTCCATCCAACGTGCACGACGCTCGAGAGCCAACGTCAATGCAGCAACTTCA